>JABAOF010009227.1_pt1 | contig 25461 bp, 25 predicted proteins | sample 7062171 | NCBI WGS metagenome assembly JABAOF01 (sample SAMN14538628, study PRJNA623070) | marine sediment metagenome | biome: marine biome [ENVO:00000428]; feature: marine pelagic biome [ENVO:01000023]; material: deep marine sediment [ENVO:00002113] | place: India: Gulf of Khambhat ...
AGTGCACCCGGGGGGTCCTGCCTTTTCGTCTCTCGGTCGCCATTCGCTGATCCGGGATGGTTTTCGTATAGCGAAAATTGTTTTCTTAGTCGGATAAGGCACCTACTACCTGATACTCCGCAAGGATGTCAAGCAGGATCTTCGAGATGGCTGAGAACGATTCAAGGTCGAAGCACGACGTGCACCGCAGGACGAGCACCGTGCTATGTTGGACGGCGGGCTTTGGACCTGTGAACTGTGAACGGTGAACCCTCAGAACCGCTGGGCGAGTCCTTCTTTCTCGATCCGATGAGGCTCGTAGCGGAGGCGGTCTCTCTTGTTCTGTCCCACCTCGACGCAAGACTTGGAGGTCGGAAAGATCTTGCCGGGGTTGAGCATGTGGTCCGGATTAAAGACGCACTTGACCTTCATCATGGCATCGAGATCATCCTCGGTATACATTAGAGGCATGAAGTCCTGTTTCTCGATCCCCACCCCGTGTTCTCCCGTGATGCTTCCCCCCAGTTCGATGCAGCGCCTCATGATTTTCGCGCCGAGTTCCTCCGCCTTCCGAATCTCCTCCTCGAAGCGGCCGTCGTAGAGGATAAAAGGGTGGTGGGAAGGACGACGATATCCGGCAGGACTTTGATGAAGGTTGTGCCATCGCACTCATACACCCGGAGTTCGTCCTCCTCGTGGATCACGGCTTTACGACCGACGATCTGTTCGAGGTCCCTGACAATCCGGGTTTTATCTTTGATCATCGCCGCCCCCATGATCTGGAGGGTGCCGGAAGCCGATCGTTTGGCCGAGCGATGCGGAGTTTAAGATGACCATCGCACAATAATGATTTCCGAGGCGCTGTGTTGTCAAGGAATATTCCCTGTAATTCAGTAACTGGAGAATCCACCGGCACTCCAAATCTATACGAGAAAATGTAGGCAGGCCCGAGCTCCCCAGAGGAGGGGAGGATCCTAAGAGGCTTCTTCGACTCGAATGGTGAGATAGAGGTCCCCGGGAATTCCGTGCGGTCCGGAGGTCCCTTTTTCCTTGAGACGGAGGCGGGTCCCCGTCCGGACCCCGGGCGGGACGGTGACCAGCAGCTCTTCCCGCGCCCCGTCTCGACGAACGGCGATCGGTTTCTTGGTGCCCCGCCGAGCCTCCTCGGCGGTCACCGAAAGTTCTGCGTCAATGTCGGGACCCTGGGTTTGGACCCAGTCGCCCCGCAACAGTCCGGTCAAAAACCCTTTCAGCTTTTTTCCGGCTGCCCTGAGAAGACCGCCGGTGAGGGCGGGCCCTTCGACAGGCTCAGGACGTTGCCGTTCGACGGGCTCGCGACGAAACGTCCTGGAGAAGACGGGTCCTCTCGGCCCCATGAAGAAGACGCCGCCGAAAACGAACCCACGTCCCCCGAAGAAGGTTTGGTGGAAAAACCGGTCATCAAACCGGAAACCCATGCGTTGGAATTCACGCCGGAGATCGTCGAAGATGGCACTGGCGAAGGGGTCGTTGAAGACATCCCGGAAGATTTCCTCTTGACGATAACGGAACCCTGCATCTCCCGGGGGAAAGCCTCCCCGGCGGAAGGCATCGTACTGGCGGCGCTTCTGCGGATCGATCAGGACGCCGTAGGCCTCACTGATCTCTTTGAACCGTTCCTCGGCCCGCCGGTCTCCTCGGTTTCGATCGGGATGGTGCTCGAGGGCAAGGCGGCGGTAGGCTCGCTTGATCTCGTCCGGCGTGGTCTCCGGCGAAACCCCAAGGACCCGGTAGTAATCCTTCGCCCCTACATTCCTCCAAGGCATCGCGTATTCGATTCTACCTGTGGTGCGCGGGACGGTCAAGGTGTGGAGGGAACATTGCACGAATGAAGAGGGTTTGAACAGGGCAGGGCATGGTGTATACTTAGCAAACATCCTTGCGAATGTCAGTGGGGGATCATGGGCTGCGAAAAAGGACTACCCGTGCTCGGGCCCCGTGGGGGCGAAGTACCCCGAAAGCCGGAGTGGCTGAAGGTTCGTGCCCCCGGAGGCCAAAACTTCATGCGTGTCAAGGGGTTCCTGCGGACCCTCAACCTTCATACGGTCTGTGAGGAAGCCCGCTGCCCGAACATCGGCGAGTGTTTTGACAATCTAACCGCGACGTTCATGATCCTGGGGGATATCTGTACCAGGAGTTGCGGCTTCTGCGCGGTCACTCATGGTCGGCCCATCGGGCTCGATCGGGAAGAACCGCACCGGGTAGCCCATGCGGTAAAGGTGTTGGGACTTGAACATGCGGTGATTACCTCGGTGAACCGGGACGATCTCGCGGACGGAGGAGCGGGTATTTTCGCTGCCACTATCCGTGAGGTTCGGGAAACCGCTCCCACTTGCACCGTGGAGGTGTTGATCCCGGATTTCAAGGGAGACAGGCACGCGCTGGAGATCGTCCTCGCGGCGAAACCGGACATTTTGAATCATAACGTCGAAACGGTTCCCCGCCTCTACCGGGGGGCTCGAGCAGGGGCCAAATATGGGCGGTCACTCGAGCTGTTGGATCGGGCCAAGGGCTTTGGCCCGTCCATGCTTACCAAGTCGGGGCTGATGCTCGGCCTGGGCGAGGAGCGGGAGGAGCTCTTGACCACGATGCAGGATCTGGTCGAGGTGGGCTGCGACATCTTGACGCTGGGTCAGTATCTGCGGCCGAGTATGAATCATCTGCCGGTCAATCGCTTCTACGACCCCGGCGAGTTTCGCGAGCTTAAGCGTATTGGAGAAACGATGGGATTCAAACACGTGGAGGCGGGCCCGCTGGTGCGGAGTTCATACCATGCCGGTCACCAGGCCCGAGCGATCGAGGCGACAGCCCCCCTGCTTCCAAAAGACTTCTATGGACGAGCGTCAGGTCAATCCTGCGGAGGCACATCCGGCGGTATATCGCTTGCATGAGGCGTTTCCTCAGGCGGTCGTGGAGGCCGTCTCCTTCGGAGACGAGCTCACAATTACCGCCGAGCGGGAGACGATCGTCCAGATCTGCCGCTTTCTAAAGGAAGATCCCGATCTCCGGTATAACTTCCTGGCCGATCTGTGTGGCGTCGATTGGTGGGGGAAGCGGGACCCGAGATTCGAGGTGGTGTATAACCTCTATTCGATCCCACGCGCGGATCGCATTCGTGTGAAGGTTTCAGTGCCGGAGGGGACGGACGTCCCATCAGTGACCGATGTGTGGCCCACTGCCAACTGGCATGAGCGAGAGGTCTTCGATATGTTCGGCATCCGGTTCGCAGGACATCCCGACCTCCGACGGATCCTGATGACGGAGGATTGGGAGGGGCATCCCCTCCGAAAGGATTACCCGGTGGAAGAGATGCCGAAGTGGTGGGAAGTGAACAAACCCTGATGCGTTCACGGTTCACTGTTCACGGTTCACCGATTGTCGGTATTTCAAGATCCTGTCTGTGAACTGTGAACCGTCAACTGTGAACGAGGGATGAAATACCTATGATAACGGCAATCATGAAGGGGATGTACACCACCTTCAAGCACATCTTTCGGAAGGAGGTGACCGTTCCCTATCCTGAAGAGCGTCTCCCCGTGTCCCCGAGGTTCCGGGGACGTCACTTCCTCGTCGTTGATGATGATGGCCTGGAGCGGTGTGTCGGGTGTGAGCTGTGTGCCGTGGCTTGCCCTGCGGATGCCATTTACATCGAGGCGGCCGAGAATACCGACCAGGCGCGCCACTCGCCCGGCGAGCGATACGCCAGCGTATACATGATCCACATGTTCCGGTGCATCTTCTGTGGCTACTGTGAAGAGGCCTGTCCCGAGGACGCCATCTTTCTGGGAAAGGAGTACGAGCTGGAATGCTACACCCGAGATGGTTTCATCTACGACAAGGCCAAGCTCAACCTCAATGTTCAGGCAGCGGCAAAGCAGCGCCCCGAGGTCCTGGAACGGCTGGAGGAGGATTTGTCTCGATACCATCGGTAGCGTCCGAAGTCCGATGTCCGGTCTAGGACGACCGAATCCCGATACCTGGGAACTGGGCACGGGGGACTGAGGACTGAAACCGTGAACTGTGAACTTTGAACCAGGTGGCTCTATGGATCTCGACACCTTAAAGAGTCTGGCGATCAGGGCAGAAACCAAGATCGTCCTCTTGGTCTTGGATGGCTTGGGCGGGCTACCACGCGAGCTGGGTGGCGCGACGGCCCTCGAAGCAGCGAAGACGCCACACCTCGATGCCCTTGCGGTCCAGGGAGTGACAGGGCTCGTTGACCCGGTGGGTCCCGGGATCACGCCGGGAAGTGGTCCAGGACATCTATCACTTTTCGGGTACGATCCCCTAAAGTACCAGATTGGCCGCGGGGTGCTCGAGGCCTTGGGGATCGACCTTGAACTGACGGCTCGGGATGTCGCCGCGCGCGGAAACTTCTGTACCATGGATAAGACGGGGAGAATCACCGACCGTCGGGCCGGTCGGATCTCCACCGAGCTCTGTGTTGAGCTTTCTGCATTATTGGACACCATTCAGGTCGAGGGGATCGAGGTGGTCGTCCGCCCGGTCAAGGAGCACCGGTTTGTGGTCCTCTTCCGGGGGGAGGGGCTTTCAGATCAACTCTCCGAATCGGACCCACAGCGGGTGGGCGAGGCGCCGTTGAAGGTCGAGGCGAAAACTCCCGAGGCAGAGCGGGCCACGAGGCTCATCAATACCTTCGTCGAAAAGGCCCGATCCGTGTTGAAGGACAAGCACCCCGCCAACATGATTTTGCTTCGAGGCTTCGCCAAACATCCCAACTTGCCGACGTATCAAGAGCTGTATCAACTCCGGGCCGCCGCGATCGCTGTTTATCCGATGTACCGCGGGCTGGGAAAGTTGGCCGGGATGGAGGCGCTGGCCACCGGGCCGACGGTAAGAGAAGAGTTCGAGGTTCTGCGCCAACACTGGCAGGCGTACGATTTCTTCTATCTGCACGTCAAGAGGACCGACTCCGCCGGGGAGGATGGGAATTTCCAGGCTAAGATAGACGTTATTGAAGAAGTGGACCAGGAGATCCCCACTCTTGTAACGCTTGGTCCGGACGTGCTGGTGATCACAGGGGACCATTCCACCCCCGCGGCGCTCAAGGCCCACAGCTGGCATCCAGTTCCCATCCTGCTCTCTTCACGATGGTGCCGCCCCGATGGGGTCCAAGAGTTTTCAGAGCGGGGATGCCTTCAAGGAGGTCTGGGCCGTTTCCGAGGAAAGGAGATCCTCCCGCTTGCGCTGGCCCATGCCCTGCGGCTGACCAAGTTCGGGGCCTGACCAAGTGTTGAGCGTTCACAGTTGAGGGCTGAGAGTTGACAGTCGAGAGTCGAGAGCTAAGGGCTAGTGTCAAGAGTTGCGATCGCAGGCGCTCTGGTTCGTCCATGAACTATGAACCCTGAACTCTGAACCTTCCGTGAACTGTGGAGCATAAACTATAAGGAAGAATGGAGATGGGAGGGAAGACGGTAACGAAAATCGCCGATTTTGGCCTCGATAAAAAGACCCTCTTGAACTTCCTCCATCAGATGCTCTTGATCCGGAAGTTCGAGGATAAAGCGGGGGAGCTTTACGCCCGCGGCAAGATTGCGGGCTTTCTCCATCTCTACAATGGCGAGGAAGCCGTGGCCGTGGGGGCGGTGTCCATCTTGGAAGAACGCGATCGGCTCGTGACCCACTATCGAGATCACGGCTATGCCCTTGCCAGAGGGATGGATGTGAATCGCTGCATGGCGGAGCTTTACGGGAAGGCCACGGGCGTTGCCAAGGGTCGCGGTGGCTCCATGCATTTCTTCGATGCTGCATTGGGGATGTATGGGGGATGGGCGATCGTGGCCGGTCAACTTCCCCTTGCAGTGGGGCTGGGTTTGGCGAGCAACACGTTAGGGAAGAACCAGGTGGTTCTCTGTGTCTTTGGCGATGGGGCGACGAACAACGGGTATTTCCATGAAGCGTTGAACATGGCCAAACTGTGGCAGGTCCCTGTGGTCTTCCTGTGCGAGAACAACTTCTACGGTATGGGGACGGCCGTCGATCGGGCCTCGGCGGTCAGGGAGATGATCCGGAAGGCAGCCCCTTATGATATCCCCGCCGAGCAGGTGGACGGGATGGATGTCCTGGCGGTCCGGGAGGCGACAGCCAGAGCAGTGGGACACGCCCGACGGGGAGACGGTCCTTATTTCCTTGAGGTGCTGACCTACCGGTTCCGGGGCCACTCCATGGCCGATCCGATTCTCTACCGGGACAAGAAGGAAGTGGAGGAGTGGAAGCAGCGGGATCCTATCATCTCGTTCCGGCAACGGTTGGAAGCGGAAGGGCTCTTGAACCCACAGGAATTGGAGCAGATCGAGCGAGAGACCGATGAGCTGGTTCTCGAGTCGGTCCGGTTTTCCGACGAGAGTGCGGATCCCCCGCTCAGCGACCTGTACGAAGACATCTACGCCAATCCCTGAGGCGGGGGGGGGAGACGCGATGCCGATGATCACCTATAGGGAAGCGCTGAACCAGGCCCTCCGCGAGGAGATGGCGCGGGACGAACGCGTCCTGATCTTTGGCGAAGACGTGGTGGCGTACGGAGGAGCGTACGGGGTCACCTCAGGCCTCGTCCAGGAATTCGGGGAGAAGCGAGTGATGGACACTCCCATCGCCGAAGGCGGGATAGGTGGTGCCGCGGTGGGGGCCGCCATGGGTGGGCTCCGACCGGTGGCTGAGCTGATGACGATCAATTTTGCCCTCCTGGCGTCCGATGCGATCATCAACCATGCCGCAAAGGTCCTTCACATGTTTGGGGGCCAGATGTCAGTCCCGGTGGTGTTCCGCGCGGTGACCGGCGGCGGGGCGCAGCTCGCCGCGACCCATTCGCAAAGCCTCGAGCCCATGTTTGCCCACGTCCCTGGCCTCAAGGTGGTCACGCCCGCGACGCCCGCCGATGCCAAGGGGTTGTTGAAGAGCGCCATCCGAGATGATGATCCAGTCCTCTTCGTCGAGCACGCCCTGCTGTACCGGGTCCGGGGCGAAGTGGCAGAAGGGGAGTATCTAGTTCCCATTGGGAAGGCCGAGGTGAAACGGGAAGGGAGAGATATCACCCTGGTAGCCTACTCCAGGATGGCATTGGTTGCGCTCGAGGCGGCGGATCGTCTCAGTCAGGAGGGGATCGAGGCGGAAGTGGTCGACCTCAGGAGTCTCCGCCCACTGGACATGGAAACGGTGCTTGCTTCCGTCAGAAAGACCAACCGCGCGGTGACCGTTGAGGAGGCCTGGCGGACCTACGGGATTGGCGCAGAGGTCGCGAGCCGGATCCAAGAGGAGGCCTTCGACTACTTGGACGCGCCAATCCAACGGGTGGCCGGCGTGGAGGTTCCGATGCCCTACGCCAAGAATTTGGAGCAGGCGGCCATCCCGGACGCCCGGCGTGTAGTGGACGCAATCAAGCAACTCCTGGTGCGGACCAACGTGTAGAGCACCGGGTTGCGGCCGATGAAGGCAGCCCGTTCTGGTTTCGAGAGTCCCGAAAGGGGGGAGTGATGGTAACCGAGGTTGTGATGCCCAAGATGGGCTATGACATGATCGAGGGGACCATCGTCCGTTGGCGGAAGCAAGAGGGGGACGAGGTCACGCGTGGCGAGATCATCGCCGAGGTCGACACGACCAAAGTGACGGTGGAGGTGGAGGCGTACAGCTCAGGTGTCCTCCGAAAGATCGTGGTCACTGAGGGACAGACAGTCCCGGTCGGGGAGGTGATCGCCGTCATCGCCGGCCGGGATGAGGCGATTCCGGGGCTTGTGGAGCGAGCCGCTCCATCGGTCACAGCGGCACCGAAACCTGAGAGCAAACCAGCGGAGGCCCCCGTCGGTGCGAAGGAGGTTACCGGTGCACGGATTGCTGCCTCGCCGGTGGCCCGTCAGATCGCCAGGGATCGGGGCGTCGACCTGAAACTCATCCGGGGCACCGGACCCGGGGGTCGCATCATCAAAGAGGATGTCGAGACCTTTCTCAAAGCGCCGCCTGCAGAGGTTCGCAGGCCTGCTCCAGTGCCTGCGGCAGCCGCGCCCCATGAGATTCCCTACGAGGCGCGGGATCTTTCTCGAATCCGCCAGACCATCGCCCGACGGATGACCGAAAGCAAGGGTGTCGCGCCTCACTTCTATGTGACCTCGGAGATTGATATGACCGAGGCCCTGAAACTCCGGCAGGGATTGAACGCCGTCCTTGAGGAAGGGGCGAAGATCTCGGTCACCGATATGCTGGTGAAGGCGGCAGCCAAGACCCTTCAGGAATTTCCGGAGGCCAACGCCTCTTATGTCGAGGGGAAGCTCCGGGTCTACCAGCGAATCAATATTGGCATCGCCGTCGCACTGGATCAGGGCCTGGTGACGCCCGTGATCCCCGATAGCGACGAGAAACCCCTCAGCCAAATTGCGCAAGAGGCCAAGCAGCTGGTGGAGCGAGCCCGTACCGGGCGGCTGCGACCAGAGGACTTCGTCCCCGGCACCTTCACCATTAGCAATCTCGGAATGTTTGACGTCGAGGAGTTTGTCGCCATCATTAATCCTCCCGAGGCGGCAATCCTGGCGGTGGGCTCGGTGATCGCGCGACCGGTGGTGGTCGATGGCGAAGTGAAGGTGGCGGATCGGATGAGGGTGACCCTCTCTGCAGACCACCGCGTTTTGGATGGCGCGGTCGCTGCACGATTCCTTCAGCGCCTCAAGATTTTCCTCGAGCACCCCCTCCACTTGGTGAGCTGAAACCTGTCTTTTCTCAGGATCCTGGGTCCCGGGCGATAAAGGGGAAATCATGGCGGAGCGATATGACCTGGCGGTGATCGGGAGCGGCCCCGGCGGCTATGTCGCCGCCATCCGGGCTGCCCAATTAGGGATGAAGGTTGCCCTCGTGGAGCGGGACCGGTTGGGGGGCGTCTGTCTCAACTGGGGCTGCATTCCGACCAAGGCGCTCCTCCGGAATGCAGAAATTGTCTCGCTCCTTCGCCGGGGTGAGGAGTTTGGCTTCAGCTTTGATAATCTGCGCGTCGACTTCTCCGTGGCGGTGAAGCGAAGCGAGCGGGCGGCTCAAAAGCTTTCCAAGGGCGTTGAGTATCTCATGAAAAAGAACAAGGTGACGGTGGTGGCGGGAGAGGGAAAACTCGCCGGGAGCGGCCAGGTCCGGATCACCAAAAATGGCGAGGCGACGGACCTGCAAGCAAAACGGATTCTGCTGGCCACCGGCACTCGGCCCCGGGAGATCCCGGGGGTTCCCGTGGACGGCAAACGGGTGATCACGAGCACTGAAGCGCTAAGTTTGGCCCAGGTCCCGCGGTCGCTCCTCATCGTTGGCGCGGGAGCGGTTGGGGTGGAGTTCGCTGATGTCTATGAGGCTTACGGGTCTGAGGTCACCCTGATCGAGATGCTTCCTCGCCTCCTGCCTTTTGAGGACGGCGAGATCTCGAGCTTTCTCGAGAAGGTCTTTGCCAAGCGCGGGATGAAGATTCGGACCGGCACCACAGTGGAGAGCGTCACGGTACGGGGAGAGCAAGTCCAGGTCCAGGTCTCGAAAGAAGGGAAGACGGAGGAGATTGCGGGGGACGTGGTGCTGGTTGCCATTGGCCGCGTGCCCAATGCCGAGCCGTTAGGACTCGAGGGACTGGGAGTGGCACTGGGCCGGGGTGGTTTTATCGAGGTCAACGACCGATTCGAAACCTCGGTTCCAGGCATCTATGCCATTGGGGATGTGATCGGTGGCGCCCTTCTCGCCCACAAAGCGATGGCCGAGGCGGTCGTCGCGGTAGAGGGAATGGCCGGGATCGATGTCCGGCGGATCGATCCCTTAAAGATCCCCAACTGTACCTATTGTTCTCCCCAAGTGGCCAGTGTCGGCTTGACTGAGGAGCAGGCCAAGGAGAAGGGTCGGCAGGTCCGGGTGGGTCGATTCTCCTACCAAGCCAGCGGCAAAGCGGTGGCGATGGGAGACACCGAGGGCTTTGTCAAGGTCGTGGCGGATGCTGAGTACGGCGAGATTTTGGGGCTTCATATCATAGGTCCCGAGGCGACCGAGATGATCGCCGAGGCGACGATGGCGCGGACGCTGGAGGCGACCCTCGAAGAGGTGCACCACTCCATTCACGCTCACCCGACGCTCTCGGAGACGGTGGCCGAAGCCTGCCTGGCCGCCCTGGGCCGCCCCATCCACATATGATGGAAGGCCAAGGTCCGATGTCCGAGGTCCGAAGTCCAACGTCTCAAGTGCCAAAAGGCTTCTGGCGGTCAGGGATCTCCCCCGAAAACACGTGAATGAAGGACGAAGAAGGAATGATGAGAAAATGTGAAGTATACTGGTTGGGCCGCGTCGCGTACGGGGAGGCGCTTGAGCTGCAGCGGCAACAGGCGTCGGCAAGAAGACGGGGTGAGATCGAGGACTGCCTCCTTCTCCTGGAGCATCCGGCGGTGATCACCCTGGGGCGGGGGGCGAAGCGGGAACATCTCCGTGCGGAGGAGCATATTCTGAAGGCGCTCGGGATCGAGGTCTGGGAGATCGAACGGGGGGGCGATGTCACCTACCACGGGCCAGGACAGCTTGTGGGGTACCCCATTGTTGACCTCACCCAGCATGGGGAGGACCTCCACCTGTATGTGCGCATGCTTGAAGAGATGCTGATCCGGACTTTGCAGGTCTATGATGTTCAGGGGGAACGCAGGTCCCGGGAGACTGGAGTCTGGGCCGAAGGAGCCAAGATCGCGTCCATCGGCGTCCACGTCAGCCGCTGGGTGAGCCGGCACGGGTTTGCGTTGAATGTCGGCACCGATCTCAGCGCCTTCGATCTCATCGTTCCTTGCGGTCTCAGCGGCATTCGAATGACCTCTATGGCGACCCTCCTCGGACGAGAGGTGCCGGTCCAGGCGGTGGCCGAGGTAGCGGCCCACCAGTTCGGGCTGCTCTTTGAATGTGCCCTGAGGTGGGGGGCCCATTCGGGGATGGCCTTACCCTTGCGTTGAAGAGAATCAGTGATGAGCTCGCGGCAGCAATATTACAATCAGGGGCTCAATTATTTTGCCAAGATGGAAAGCGACGAGGCCATCGCTGCTTTCAAGAAGGCCCTCGAGCTAGACCCGAAGTACGCAGATACATATATGGCATTGGCGCAAGCCTATGATCAAAAGGGAATGGTCGATGACGCCATCCCCACGATCAAGAAGGCGATCGAGTTGAATCCGAAAGAGCCTCTCTACCACACCAGCCTTTCGGTCTTTTATCGGAAGAAGGGGATGATCCCCGAGGCCGAGGCGGAGATGGCAGAGGCCATGGCCCTGCAGCGCGGCTCGTAGGCCCCCCGCTCAGCGGAGCCAGGGCATCATGGTGACCGTGATGCCCTTTTTTGTTGGTCGTGCCCATACCTTTGTGTCCCCTTTATCGTATGGTGGAGGGCCGGCTCCACCCGTTCATGCCTGTCAGTCTCTCAACGAGATTGGGCGTCGATACTCCGTGTCACCTCGGCTGCGTAGATGAACCCTGAGCGGTTTGCAAGCTTCTGGGAAGGCGTCCGGGCGGCGGCCCCGGTCTACGTCGGGTTTTTTGCCATCACCTTCACTCTCGGCATCGCCGCCCATGCCAAGGGTCTCGCCTCGGGTGAGCTGCTGTTGATGTCTGCGGTAGTCTTCGCCGCCCCGGCCCAGTTTCCTGCCATTGAACTTCTTCCCTTGGGAGGGCAGGCCCTGCAGATCCTGCTGAGTACGTTCTTTATCAACCTGCGGTTTGCCATCATGAGCTTCGCCCTCGCCCCCCATTTCAAACGCGTGCGAACGGCGGGAGTATCCCTGGGGGCGCAATTCATCTCGATCAGCACCTTTTCGATCTCCTTCCTGCGGTTTCAGCGGAAGTCGGCGCATGATAACTTCATCTACTTCCTCGGGGTGGCGATTCCCAGCTACGCCTGCTACCTGGTGGGGACGGTGGTGGGATACCATTTTGGGGTTCGAATCCCGGAGGGCTTTGAGGCGGGGATCCAATTCATCTTCCCGGCATATCTGACCGCACTGCTGGCAGCGGAGCTGAGAGAGCGGCGGACGATCATGGTCGTGGGAGTGGCCTTTCTCACCACCCCGGTGGCTGAAAGGCTCGTCCCCGGATGGGGGCTGATCCTGAATGCCGTTGTGGTGGCCACCACGGCCGTTGGATTGGAGGCATGGTGGGAGAACACGTCGCCATCATCCTAGGAATGGGCCTCGTCACATATCTGTTGCGGGTCTTCCCGCTGCTGCTGGCACACCGGATCCGCTTTCCCCCCCGGATGATCCGGTGGTTTCAATTCCTCTCGTTCTCCGTCATCGCCAGCTTCGTGTGGTTTGGGTTCGTGAAGGGCGCCACGTCCCCCGGCATCATGGGCTATCGCGCGATTGCCATAGGTCTGACGATCCTGGTGGCGGTCCGGGCCAAGAACACCGTGGTGGGCATGGCGGCCGGGGTTCTTGCCGTCCTGATCCTTGCTCGGGTGGGACTGTGAGCTCGCTGGCCCTGGCACTCGTCCTCACCTCCGCCTTGTTCCACGCGGTCTGGAACCTTCTCACCAAGGAGAGCGAGGACAAACTTCTCTTTCTGTGGTGGATGCTGGGGATGGGGAGCCTCCTGTTTCTTCCCCTCGTCGTCCTGGGCCCCTGGCCAACTTTCCCTCGGCAGGGATGGAGCTACATCCTGGCCTCGGGCGCGATCCACGCGGGGTATTACATCTTCCTGTCAGGGGCCTATGCGCGAGGGGATCTCTCGTTGGTCTATCCCCTGGCTCGAGGCTCGAGCCCGCTCATGGTCGTGGCGTGCGCCTTTTTATTCATTGGAGAGCGGCCGTCGGGTCCGGGTCTCTTGGGGATTGGAATTATTGTCCTCGGGCTCCTGCTCCTGCACCGGTCCCCGGCCGGAGGCTTCGACCTTCTCCGGGGACCGCACGTGCCACGCGCCTTGCTGACTGGGATCACTATTGCGACCTACTCGACTGTGGACAAAGTGGGGGTGGCCCTCGTACACCCTCTTCCGTACCTCTTTTATTTCCACCTGATCAGCTTTCTCCTGCTGAGCCCGTGGATCATCAACACCCGGCGCAGGGGAAGCCTCCCCAGTCTCTGGCAGCACCGCGGAAAGGTCACGTTAGCGGCAGGATTTCAATACCTCGCTTACGTTTTGGTCCTGTCCGCAATGACTCTGGCGAAAGTAAGCTACGTCGTTGCCGCACGCGAAATCAATGTGGTCTTTGGGGCATTGTTGGGGGTTTGGTGGCTGAAGGAGGCATACGGTTTGCAGAAGCTTGTTGCTTCGGCCCTCGTCGCACTGGGGTTAGTGCTGATCGGCCGCTTGGGGTGAAGGTGGAAAATGTCGCTTGTGGATTGAAGCCGCCTTCACCTATCATTAAACGTTAGTTAGAGCAGTGGGGTCGTCGTTTTTCATTATCGGCCGCCTCAGAGGCGAGGCGCCCGGCCGGTGGCCCCACATCGCGCCACCTGGGAATGTCTCGAAAGCGGGACTACCCTTTGATGCGTTCGGGAGTGCGATGGGCGGCTCCGGTCTGAACGAGGAGAGGATCATGCAGAAATCACGGGTGGCTATCAGAGAGGGGGCGATCGCCTATATCCGCCAGGGGAAGGGAGAGCCGGTCCTACTCATCCACGGGATCCCCACATCGGCATATCTCTGGCGGGACGTGATTCCGTTGCTGGCCCGAGACTTGACCGTGTCTGCCCTGGACCTGCTGGGATACGGCGACTCTGATAAACCATCAAAGGCTGACCTGTCGCTCCCGGCCCAGGCCCGCTACGTCGCTGAATTCATGATGAAGGCGGGGTTGATCCATGCGACGGTGGCGGGACACGATATCGGCGGTGGGGTAGCCCAGCTCCTCGCGCTGGAGCGGCCAGAACTGGTCAAGCGTCTGATTCTGCTGGATACGGTGGCCTACGATGCTCGGCCTGTCCCGGAGATCGATCGCCTCAAGGACCCGGAATGGGACCAGGCCATCCAGACCGTGGATCTGCGCGATGAGTTTCGGAAGGCGATGCTTCGCGGGGTGTTCCACCGGGAGCGGGTGACCGATACCCTCGTGGAGGAATACGTCCGGCCTTTTGATGGCCCGCAGGGGAAGCAGGCCTATCTCCGGTGTGCCCGAGCCCTCAACAACCGGGACATCCTGGTCCGGGCTGCCGAGATCGAGCATCTCCCGCTTCCCGTCCTCATCCTGTGGGGAGAGGGGGATGCGTATCACGACGTGAAAAATGGGCAGCACTTGGCGGATCGGCTTCCCGCCGCGCGTCTGGTGGTGCTGAGGGACGCGGGACATTTCCTCCCCGAGGATCAACCAGAGGAAATATCGCGTCTTGTGCGGGCGTTTATTCAGGAGACGGCGGTCTCTTAGTGCCGTTCCAACTTGTTTGGCCGAGTGCGAGCCTCACAGTCCGGCGTGGCCCACCGGTTCAATGGGCGGCGGGTGTTCGGGGAAAATAGTTGGAACGGCACGAGAAGACAGTTGACGCCAGGGAAAAAACGGGCTAAATTAAGAGATTAAGTCCAAACCGGGACTCCTTCATCTTTGACGGTCTCGATGAGGGGAAGCAAGTATATTTCGAGGTCTTGTTGGCTTTTCCGGTCATGTTTGTGTTGCTTAACACACAGTCGAGCCCAGGGTGTTGTTCGTCCTTCTCCATACGGTGGCGGTCGCGGTCTACCTGGGCGGCACGGTCTTTCTGGGGACAGTCCTGATCCCGGTTGTTCGGCGGCGAGGGATTGATGGGGAAGGGCTGCGCATCTTGGTAGGTGCGATTCGCATCTTTCATCCCGTCAGTCTCGCGAGCCTGGGATTGTTGGTGCTGACGGGGGCGGTTGCACTGACACCGCTGAAGGAGACGTTGGGACCAGAATACTTTTCGCGTCTTTTTGGAGTATTGGCTCTGAAACTTTTCCTGGTGTTCGTCTTGGTCTTGGTGAGTTGCTATCAATTCTTCGCTCTCGGTCCTAGGCTATTCCGGATTCTCTCGGCAGAAGGGGAGGGGCCCGACGGAGCTGCTTCCGTGGAGAGTATTCACGTGGTCCAGCGTCTCCAAAGATGGATCCTCGTCGCTTTGACCTTGGGGGTGGCCATCGTCTATCTGGGACTCCGAATGGGTCGGGTAGGATGAGTGGAGAGCGGCAAAGGAGGATCCCATGAGGATCCCCTTTGAGACCATCTCGGGCAAAACGAAGGAGCAGCTCCAACTTCTGGACATTACCCAGATGGTCCGAGAATTCTTGACCCAAGACGCCATTCGGAACGGAGTGTTGCTCTTGAGTACCTTGCATACCACCGCAGTCCTTTTCATTAATGAGTTTCAGGCAGCGCCGATCGAAGACATGAAAAAGATCCCTACTACCCTCATCGAGGACAACGCATACTACCGGCATAACGACCCCAGTTTTCGGACTGTACCCGGGGGAACGCGGGTTCTCACCTTCGGGCCATGCTGCTGGCCCGGAGCCTCGCGCTTCCAGTTCAGGCGGGCGAGGTGGTCCTCGGTCGCTGGCAAAGCATTATCTTTGGCGAGCTCGATGGCCCGCAAGAGCGGAGCATCCAGTTCCAGGTTCTGGGCGAGTAAGTTCGTTCACGGTTCACGGTTCACAGGGAGTCACAGGGAGTTCGAGCGGGTGGCAAGCTGGTTCTCTCCGTGAACGGTGGATCTCGGGGGGAAGGGGAGAGGTCGAGGTGGAAGCGCTGGTCGCTCGAGCCGGCTTAGCGGATCTATTCGGGAAGGTCCTGAAAGGCGAGCGCCTGTCTTACGAGGACGGCCTCCGTCTCTACCAAACGCCAGACCTCACCGCTGTGGGTTTCTTGGCCAATTGGGTCCGGGAGCGGATGAGCGGGGATGCCGCGTACTACGTCCGGAACCTCCACATCAATTACACCAACATCTGTAATAAATTGTGCAAGTTCTGCTCCTTCTACGCCCCTCCCGGGGATCCCAGGGGCTACGTCCTCGGTCCGGATGAAATCGTCGCCCGCCTCGACGCATACCACGATCAGGTCATCCGCGAGATCCACATGGTGGCGGGGATCAACCCGAAGCTCCCGTACCAGTATTATCTGGACATCCTCCAGGCGGTCCGGGCGGCCCGTCCTGATGCTCAGATCAAGGCCTTTACCATGATTGAGCTGGCCCAGATTGCCCGAGCGGCGAAAAAGCCGCTCGGTGACGTCCTGGAGGATCTCAAGGGTGCCGGCCTCGCCTGCGTTCCTGGGGGTGGGGCCGAGGTCTTCAGTGAGCGGGTCCATGAGGAACTCTTTCGGGCCAAACTGGACAACGAGGGGTGGTTTGAGGTAGCGCGAGAGGTCCACGGTGCAGGCCTCAAGTCGAACGCCACCATGCTCTATGGCCATATTGAGACGGTGGAGGAAAAGGTCAAACACCTGCTCCACATCCGGGAGCTCCAAGACGAGACCAAAGGGTTTCAATGTTTCGTACCCTTGGCCTTCGACCCCGCCCGGACCGAGCTCGGGCATGTCCCGGTCACCACAGGGCAGCAGAACCTCAGGGAGATCGCCGTGGCCCGCCTCCTTTTAGATAACTTTCCCCACGTCAAGGCCTTTTGGATCATGATCACCCCCCAGGTCGCCCAGCTCGCCCTCTGGTACGGGGCGGACGATCTGGACGGGACGGTGAATCATTACGAAATTACCCACGCCCTGGGAACCGCCTCCCATCGGCAGGTGTTGAGTCACCCGGAGCTCCTCGACCTCATATGGGAGGCGGGTAGGGTTCCGGTAGAACGCGATGCCCTTTACCAGGTGATGGTAGAAAGAGAGCGGATCACCAACGAAGAGTCGGCTCGGGGACCCATGGGCCTTAAGGTGGTAACGCCGAGATGCTGAGGGGTCTTTCCGGCCAAGGCAATGGAAGTGATGTCTGGAAACGGAGCAAAGCAGTTGAAAAACGGGGTTGAGGCGAAGGTTCTGGCAGGAGAGCGCCTCAGCACTGAGGATGGCCTGGCCCTCTTTCAAGTGACCAACCTCCCGTGGTTGGCCTTCCTGGCCGATACGGTGCGGCGCCGGAAGCGTCCCGAGAACGAGGTGACGTACGTCGTCGGCCGGATCATCAACTACACCAACGTCTGCTGGGTGAAGTGCTCCTTTTGTGCCTTTTACCGCCTGCCCGGTCACCAGGAGGGCTACGTCCTCTCCCGAGAGGAGATCTTTCAAAAGATCCAGGAACTGGTCGAACACGGTGGCACCGAGGTCCTGTTTCAGGGGGGCCTGAACCCCGCCCTGAAAATCGACTACTTCGAAGACACCTTCCGGGCGATCAAGGAGCGGTTCCCCATCCACATCCATGGCCTCTCACCCGCTGAGCTCATCTATTTGGCCAAGATTTCTGAGCTTTCTTTTCAGGAGATGCTCCTGCGTTTAAAGGCAGCCGGGCTTGGATCCATTCCGGGGGGTGGAGCGGAGATCCTGATGGAAGAGGTGCGGCAGACCATTTCTCCGTTGAAAGACACGGTGGAAGAATGGCTCGACTTCATGCGGACGGCCCATCGGGTCGGGATCCCATCGACTGCGACGATGATGTTCGGCTCGGTCGAGACACCCGAGCACCGCGTGGAGCATCTGCTGCGGCTCCGGTCGCTCCAGGATGAAACCCGCGGGTTTACCGCCTTCGTCGCCTGGAACTTTCAGCCCGAGGGGACCGAGCTAAACGGAAAGCGGGCCTCGGCCTTTGATTATCTCCGGACCATGGCCGTATCCCGCCTGATGTTGGATAATTTTGACAATATCCAGGCTTCGTGGCTGACGCAGGGACCCAAGGTGGCACAGATCGCCCTGCAGTATGGGGTAAATGACCTGGGCAGCACCATCTTTGAGGAGCAAGTGGTATCCGCCGGCGGGGCCAAATTCATGGCCTCTCGGGAGGAGATGGAGCGGGCAATTGTGGATGCGGGGTATATCCCTCGGGTCCGGAATACGCGGTACGAAGTCATACAATAATCCTCCCGAATTATTTGGGAAGAAAGCCAAGGGACGAAAAGGAGGCATGGCGTGGGCACTGTTTCGATACCCGTCATTGACGGTTCCCCCGAGCGCTTGAGTTCGGAGCAGATTGATCTCTTGCCCGAGGCCAGGAGGTTCCGCACCCTGCACATTGTCCTCCTCAGGCCGTCGAAGTATGATGACGACGGATACGTCGTTCGGTTTTGGCGAGGTGTGCTGCCGAGCAATACCCTCAGTGTCTTACACGGCTTGACCGAGGACGTGAGAAAGCGCGGGGTCTTCGGAGACATCGAGATTCGGGTAGATACGTTCGACGAAACGACCCAAAAAGTACCCGTCAAGAAAATCGTACGCTGGAGCCGTCGCCCTGCCACAAAGCTGGTCGTGTGTCTCGTCGGTGTGCAGACCAACCAGTTTCCCAGGGCCGTTGACCTGGGCAAGGAGTTCCGAGCTCATGGGATCGACGTGATTATAGGGGGGTTTCATACCAGTGGCACCATTAATATGCTCAGTGCTCAGGAACCAGATATGCAGGAACTCTTTCAGAAATCCATTGTGGTTGTGTCCGGCGAGGTCGAAGGAAAGTGGGAAGGTATCCTGGCGGACGCACTCAACGGACAGCTCAAGCCTCTGTACTCCTTTGCCCAAGACCTCAAGAGTCTCGTGGATATCGAGAACGCCCCCCACCCGGTGATTAGTCCCAAAACGATGAAGCACTTCGCCAGGGCCACCTTCGGTACCGTGGACACCTCACGGGGCTGCCCCTTCGCGTGCACGTTTTGCACGATCATCAATGTGCAAGGCCGAAAAATGCGCGAGCGGACTCCAGAGGAGATTGCCGAGCTCGTACGGCACAATTATCGGGAACACGGGATTGACTTTTACTTTTTCACAGACGACAACTTTGCTCGGAAGAAGCTATGGCGCGAGACCTTTGCGGCTATCATCCGACTTCGCCAGGAAGGCATCAAGATCACGTTTTGTATGCAGGTGGATTTGGCGCGCAAGCCCAAGGACTTTGTCCCCCTGGCTGCTGAGGCCGGCTGTACCCAGGTGTTTATCGGTATGGAGAGCGTGAATCCGGAGAACCTGAAGGCCGGGGGGAAGCCACAGAACAAGGTCGATGAGTACGTCGATATCATCCGGGAATGGCACGAGGCGGGTGTGACCGTCCATGTCGGCTACATCATTGGCTTTCCCTTTGATACGAAGGAGCAGCTGCCACGCGACATTCAGTATCTGATGGACGTGATTCACCCGGATATCGCGTCGTTCTTCATGCTGACCCCGTTACCGGGAGCTGAAGATCATCTGGAAATGAAAAAGCGGGGGGAGTGGATGGATCCCGATTTCAACAAGCGGGATTCGTTCCACGCGACGGTGCATCATCCCCACATGACCGCCGAACAATGGACCGAGGCGTACGAAAACGCATGGACATCGTTTTACAGCAAGGAAAACATCACGAAGATCTTGTCCCGGTGGAGCCGCGACGCCAGTACATACTGGAACGTGATGATTAACCTCATCTGGTACAAGAACGCGTCCCTGATTGAGCGGCAGCATCCGATGATTGCCGGCTTTTTCCGTATGAAGGATCGGCGATCGCGGCGACCGGGATTTGCCATTGATCCGTGGCCTGTCCATCTGTGGAAGCGCACGAAGGAGGCATTCCGGCTTTTTGTCTCGTGGGCCCACTTTGTCAAGGAGCTGGAAGAGGTTTGGCTCCAGACCCGTCCGAAGAGTGAGGCGGAAAAACGATTTACAGAGGATATTCAGAGAATCCAGGGGGAGATATGGCAGGCCTTGCGGATCGCAGAGTGGCAAAAGGGGTATGCCGATGCCAAGTCGACCCTGCCGGCAAAGGCCAGGGCATTGCTTGATCCGTTTGAGGATCTCGCCTCGAAGATCTTGAGGAGTCGAAAAGATCTGGATGCGTTCCTGTGCAAGTGGGAAGGTCTCGAGACTAGGATCCATGAGCTTCGTCAGCGCCTCGTGGCCCAAGACGGACCTGCGGGGAGATGGCTTGACCAACTTTCCACTCTTCACAGAGAGGCCTGGAAAGGCCTGAAGATTCGGGAATGGCGAGAGGCCTACTCGGGCTTCAAGGAGAGACTTCCGTCAAAGTTTGAACTTAAGTACGTCAAGTTCGATCCCCTGAACAACCAGCTCGTCTACTCCCGGCAGGACCTACAGAGATTTTGGAAGAGGACGTCGGAACAGGTACGCGGCTGGCGATTCTGGAAGGTCCGACCCTGGCGGCTTACGGTCGCCTTTTGCAGGGATCTTTACCTCACGACATCGTTTGCCCGGAGAGCTATCACCTCTTTCTACTCATATCAATAATATATTTCCGACCATCCGCTGCGGGCCCGTTGCGGGTGCCCGACGGGTACCGTGCGGCTGTCGGGGAGGCGGGTGATGGCTCGTAAAGTCGTGGATGCGGCGGGGAGGCGCGTGCGCCTCCCCGCGTTTCCTTCCCGCATTATTTCTCTCGTCCCCAGCATCACAGAGACTCTCTTTGCGTTGGGCCTTGAGGAGCGTCTCGTCGGCGTGACTCGTTACTGCACCGAGCCGTCGGCCCGCGTCGGTACCAAGGCCAGGGTCGGTGGCCAGAAGAATCCAGACCTCAAAACGATCCAATCCCTCCGACCCGACTTGGTCATTGCAAATATCGAGGAGAACCGGCGTGAAGATGTGGAGGCCTTGGAGGGGACGGGGATTGCCGTTTACACGACGTTTCCTCGGACGGTGCAGCAGGGGATCGAAATGATCCGGGAGTTAGGTCACGTGACCAGGACCGATGAGGGGGCAGAGGCGATCGCTCTCGGTATCGCACGCATCTGCCAGGAAATCTCCGAAGAAGCTAAAAAAGAAAGACCGGTTCGCGTCTTTTGTCCGGTCTGGCGGAAGCCGTATATGTCCATCAATCGAGATACATACATCCATGACGTGCTGCAGACCTGTGGTGGAAAAAATATCTTTGCTGACAAACAGGCCCGGTACCCTCAGGTCTCGTTGGAGGAGATTGCGGACCTTGAGGTAGAGGTCATCCTTCTCCCCGATGAGCCGTACCCGTTCGATCCTCGACATCTCGCAGACTTCCAGCCATTTAAGGGCCTCATCCCGGCCCTGGCGACTGGCCGGGTTCATTTCATTGATGGTAAGGCGCTTTCCTGGTACGGCCCCAGAATCGGGGAGAGCCTACGCACGCTCCGGGCACTCCTGCTTCCATAAGGGTCTCATAGCCCTCGCCAATCCCCCTGCCGTTCCCGGCGACCCGACATCCCTGACGTCCCCTTCGCGTGTGATGCGGTAATTCTCTTCCCGCCAAGGGATCCCGACCGGCATCCTCCTCGCAATCTAATACAAGTACCTAACCATGATAACCCCTTACCAAACTACCGGCCGTTATGCTTTATAAGAGATATGCAGGTGGGCCCAGTACTTGAAGTCCCAGAGGCGCTTTGCATCCACCACGGCCCATACATAGGTCTGGAGTGCCCCGGGTGCTCCGAAGGGCATAGGACGGACCACGAGAATCGGCCACCGGTCCTCGACACTCCCCTACCCGTCTTACGGATTATCTGCCCCTTTGAACCTTCCCACAGTAACGGAAGTGTCCCCTTCTTTTAGGGGAGAGAGAGCGGGGCTCCCGACCCCTGTCGTTCCCCGCCCTAATGCCCCCTTTGGGTGTATCGAGCCCCTTCTGCAAGGCCATGCTGGTAAAAAAGCGCGGTGGCGGTACCCCTTTGCGGAAGAAGCTCTGAAGCGGGGGAAGATAGGGTGGTTGACAAAACCCCCGCGGACGTGGTATAAACAAATCGACAATTGAAAGGGCTACGGGAGCTTGCGGAGGCAGGCTGAGAGGTCCCGGTAGTCGCGGGACGACCGTTAAACCTGATCTGGATAATGCCAGCGGAGGGAGGTGTCCGGGGAGGATGCGTATTCGAGGCGCCGGTGAAACCGTGGCGCCTTTCTTTTTGGGTCATGGCCGGGTCCGCCCGGGCCTGTTCGGATCATCTTCATTTCAGCTTCTGAGGGGTGGTCAATGAGTACAAAGCCCAAATTCGTAGACCTGACAGCCAGGGTTGACCAAGCCGCCATCAAGCCTTTGCCGAATTCGAGAAAAATCTATGTGGAGGGCTCAAGACCCGATGTGCGGGTGCCGATGCGGGAAATCACCCAGTCCGATACCCCTGCCAGTTTCGGCACGATTGAAAAGAACCCGCCGTTGTACGTTTACGACACATCGGGGCCGTATACCGATCCTTCCGTAAAGATTGATCTGCGTGCCGGTCTCCCCGCGCTGCGTGGGCCGTGGATCGATGAACGCAGCGATACCGAGCAGCTTTCCGGCCCCACCTCGATATACGGCCGAAAGCGACTCACCGATCCCAGGCTCGCCAAGGTACGCTTTAGTCCCAAGCGCAAGCCCCGTCGTGCAAAAGTCGGCATGAACGTTAGCCAGATGCACTATGCACGGCGCGGTATCGTCACCCCGGAGATGGAATTCATCGCCATTCGAGAGAACCAGCGACGTGAAAATCTGTCAGAGATATTCACTCACCAGCACCCGGGGGAAAGTTTTGGGGCCAGCATCCCGCCAGTGATCACGCCGGATTTCGTGCGGTCCGAGGTCGCCCGCGGTCGCGCGATCATCCCAATCAACATCAACCACCCCGAGGCCGAGCCGATGATCATTGGGCGAAATTTCCTGGTCAAGATTAATGCCAACATCGGCAATTCCCCAGTGACTTCCTCGATCCAGGAGGAGGTCGAAAAAATGACCTGGGCAACACGCTGGGGGGCGGATACCGTGATGGATCTGTCCACGGGCAAGCATATTCACGAAACGCGCGAATGGATCATCCGCAACAGCCCTGTCCCCATTGGGACGGTCCCCATTTACCAGGCGCTGGAGAAAGTGGACGGGAAGGCCGAGGAGTTGACTTGGGAAATTTTCCGCGACACCTTGATCGAGCAGGCCGAGCAGGGGGTAGATTTTTTCACCATTCACGCCGGCGTGCGCCTGGCTTATGTGCCGCTGACGGCGAATCGTATGACCGGCATCGTGTCGCGCGGTGGCTCGATCTTGGCGAAGTGGTGTCTGGCACATCATAAAGAGAACTTTCTGTACACTTACTTCGACGAAATCTGCGAGATCATGAAAGCGTACGATGTGAGCTTCTCGCTGGGGGATGGTTTGCGCCCCGGATCGATTTATGATGCCAATGACGAAGCCCAGTTCGCGGAGCTGGAGACACTAGGCGAGTTGACCAGGATTGCATGGAAACACGACGTGCAAACCATGATCGAAGGCCCGGGTCACATTCCCATGCAGATGATCAAGATCAACATGGAGAGGCAGCTGGAAGAGTGTGGCGAAGCGCCATTCTACACTCTGGGACCGCTTACCACGGACATCGCGCCCGGCTATGACCATATCACCTCCGGCATCGGTGCAGCGATGATCGGGTGGTTTGGCTGTGCCATGCTGTGCTACGTTACCCCCAAGGAGCACTTAGGCCTGCCGGACAAAGATGATGTGAAGGACGGTATTATCGCCTACAAGATCGCCGCCCACGCCGCCGATGTGGCCCGCGGCCACAAGGGGGCGCGGGCGCGGGACGATGAGCTGTCGCGGGCGCGATATGAGTTCGACTGGCAGAAGCAGTTCGACCTCTCGCTCGATCCGGAGACGGCCCGCGCCATGCACGACGAGACCCTGGGCCACGACGTCTTCAAGACCGCCGAGTTCTGCTCCATGTGCGGCCCCAAGTTCTGCGCCATGCAGATCTCCCGCCACCTGGGGGAGGAGCGCCCCCAGCCCGTCGATGCCGAGGAGCTGAAGCTGGCCGACAGGAAGAAGTAGCGATGCCCACCCCGGATCACAGCTTCAAGATCGCCGCCGTCCAGGCGTCGCCAGTCTTCTTGGACCGAGACGCCACGGTCGAGAAGGCCTGCGAGTTGATCGCCGAAGCGGGCCGCAACGGTTCGAGGATCATCGCCTTTCCCGAAGCGTTCGTGCCCACATACCCGGACTGGGTCTGGGCCGTTCCACCGGGAGATTCCAGCACCCTTTACGAACTGTATGGGGAACTTCTCGCTAATTCCGTCACCGTTCCGAGCCCGGCGACAGAGAAGCTGGGGAAGGCAGCCCGAAGCGCCAAAGCGTACGCCGTCGTCGGCATCAACGAGCGAAACTCGGAGGCGAGTGGGGGGAGTATCTACAACACCCTCCTCTACGTCGGTCCCGACGGCCGTGTCCTCGGCAAGCACCGTAAGCTCGTGCCCACCGGCGCTGAGCGTCTCGTCTGGGCTCAGGGGGACGGCAGCACCCTGGAGGCATACGACACCCCATTCGGAAAGCTGGGCGGCCTGATCTGCTGGGAGAACTACATGCCCCTGGCTCGCTACGCCATGTACGCCTGGGGGACGCAAGTATACGTTGCCGCGACATGGGATCAAGGCGAACCATGGCTGTCTACGTTGCGCCATATCGCGAAAGAGGGGCGTTGCTACGTCATCGGCGTCTGTATGCCAATCCACGCGAAAGACATTCCAGACCGGTACGGGTTCAAGGGCAATTACTATCGCAACCGCGAGTGGATAAATGTTGGCGACAGCGCGATTGCCGGTCCGGACGGCAACTTCATTGCCGGCCCTGTGCGAGAACGCGAGGACATTCTGTACGCCGAAGTTGATCTGCGCTGGCTTGGCAGCTCGAAACGGATGCTGGACGTGGCCGGCCACTATGCCCGGCCCGACGTGTTCGAGCTCATCGTCCACACTGAGCCGCGGCCGATGATCACGTCCACGCCGGTCGCGCCGGGCGGGAACGAGGACTCGCCGAAGAAGACGCCCCGCAGAAGGAAGGCCATACGATGACTGATGACCCCCTGATTATAGCCGGCAAGACGTTCCGCTCTCGCCTCATTGTCGGCACCGGCAAGTGGCGCAGCATGCAGGAGATGCGCGACGCCATCGACGCCTCCGGTGCCGAGATCGTCACCGTGGCCATCCGCCGCCTCCCCCTGGACAAGCCCGATGAGCCCAACCTGATGGATCACCTGGACTGGCAGCGCTACACCCTCCTCCCCAACACCGCCGGCTGCCGTACGGTGGACGAGGCGCTGTTCACCGCCCGCCTGGCCCGCGAGCTCACGGGCTCCAACTGGGTGAAGCTGGAGGTGATCCCCGACCCCCGCTACCTCCTCCCCGACCCCGTAGAGACGCTGGCGGCCGCCCGCACCCTCATCGGCGAGGGGTTCACGGTTCTCCCCTACATCCACGCCGACCCCGTGCTGGCGCGAAGGCTGGAGGAGGTCGGCTGCGCCACCGTCATGCCCCTCGGCTCCCCCATCGGCTCCGGCCGCGGCGTGTTCACCCTGGAGGAGATCCAGATCATCGTCGAGAACGCCGGCGTGCCCGTCGTCGTCGACGCCGGGCTGGGCGCGCCTTCGGACGCCTCCCTGGCTCTGGAGGTCGGCGCC
>JABAOF010023972.1_pt1 | contig 25459 bp, 28 predicted proteins | sample 7062171 | NCBI WGS metagenome assembly JABAOF01 (sample SAMN14538628, study PRJNA623070) | marine sediment metagenome | biome: marine biome [ENVO:00000428]; feature: marine pelagic biome [ENVO:01000023]; material: deep marine sediment [ENVO:00002113] | place: India: Gulf of Khambhat ...
TGGCTGACGCGGCGCCTTCGTCTAGTGGCTCAGGACACTGGGTTCTCATCCCAGAAACACGGGTTCGACTCCCGTAGGCGTCACTCATTGCATTCGTTCCGACTACTTCGTCGATGATGCTCAAGTAATGTGTTGCACATTATACATACGACTCCCGTAGGCGTCACAAGTAATAGTTGTGTGAAATCTTCTTCTGAGCTAACCTCCTCTCAAGTCATGAGATTTTCTATCTGGAAGTGGAGCAGATGAAGTTGGTAAAATTTCTTCAGTTTCTGGTTTAGTTTGTTCTTGTCTTCTATTTCGATTAAATTTCTCACGAAATCGATCCCAATGAGCAATAGCTTCTTCTTGAGACATTGTTCCCATTCCGCCACCTCTACCAATAATTTCATTTTCATTTTTGGTCATGTTTATTAAATATCCAAATTTATTAATCTACAACTGAAATTATACATTATTACAAACTCAGAGAAAATTTGGTTCCAATTCCAAACTCCTTGGGTCAAAATTTTACAAGATAAGTCAGAAATACTTGTTAAAATCATCCGTGTTAAGATATATCAATGGTTAGTAGTAACCTACTTCTTTTCTTTGTATTGGTGTTTAACTTGTGGATTTGGAGAGTTGTAGAATTTAATATTTTTATTGGATTATTATTAGTAGCAAGCACTGTACTATTGTGGTTGCTTATCAAAGAAAAAAGTAAAAATTCGTTTCTATTTTTGATCCTTTTTTTTGTCCTTGTTGCTTTCCAATGGCAAACAACAGATAGAATATCTCTCACCAATTTAACAAACGACGAACAAAGGCTTCAGCAAGTAAGACTAAGGGCCCATCCTCCGGTATACTTCAAAATCGGTGATAAAACAATATGGATACCAACTGGTAATTGGTTTGAATTAAGAAAAGAGGCAGTGGCATTTTACAAAATTCAGGCAAACTTTGCTGACATGATCGATCCCAATCTATACTTTTTTGCTAATCACCCCAGAGAAAGGGTCGGTGTTAAGGAATTTGAAAAATTTCCTTACTTGCTGCTGCCTGCATTCATAATCGGAATACTATCACTAACCATAAAAGAGCTAAAGAAATTATGGCCAGTTTTAATACCTTTCGTCCTAATTAGTTTTATTGGAAACAACAACCCTTATGGTCCTTTTAGCCTATTTCCTTTTCTGGCTGTAATAACCGCAAAGGGTGTCGAAAATATTCTTATCAAGGTTAATAAACTTCCAAGATTTCCAAGAAGAATAGTTATACCCTTGAGCCTATTTATCTTTATTTTGGTTTTTGTACAAGTTATTTCGTATGCCAAATTTTAAATTAAAAAAAGAATTTCTATTACTTATTCTTATTTCTTTGGTAGGAGCTTTTGTTTATTTTTATAAACTTGGCAGCATTCCTCCTGGATTATACCTTGATGAAGTAGGAACAGGCTATAACGCTTATTCAATATATAAAACTGGTAAAGATGAATATGGCAAATTTTTACCAATGGCTATACGTCTTTTTGGGTCCTATTCACCACCACTTTATATATATTTAAGTGTTCCGGTTATGGCATTGTTTGATTTGTCAATTTTTTCAACTAGGTTTGTTTCGGCAATTTGTGGAATAGTTACTATTACAATTGTTTACTTAATTGTAAAAGAGTTGAAAATTACTAAGTCCAAACATACCCCTTTTATCACCGCCTTATTTTTTGCTATCACACCCTGGACTGTTTTTTTCAGCAGGATGGGGTATGAACAAAATTTAGCTTTCCTGTTTTTTTCACTTTCTATTTTTTTGGTGTTACGGGCATTAAAAGCACCAAAGATTTTATCAATTGCGATTCCTGTCATATCGCTAGCAACCTATACGGATTATCCTCAAAGACTATTGGCACCCCTTCTATTTATCGGCATCTTCTTGATTTACAAAAAGTCTTTGTTAACTAAACAAAATATTAAGTATCTATCAATAGGTGTAATTATTGCTGCCTTAATCCAAATCCCAAATTTATTAATGCTCTTTACTCCTTCTTTTTTCACTAAAACGGGACATTTTTATGTAGAGGCAATATCCTCCCAAGCACAAAAAATTTCTCATTATTTACCAATGGTTATTGCACTTCCGTTAGCCTTTATAAGAGAGTTCTTTTCAAAGTTTGCAATATATTTTTCTCCCCAATCGCTTTTCTTTACACCTGATTCTGATTTGCAGCGTTCTATTCCAGAACTTTCCGTATTTTATCCCTGGATGGTAATTCCATTTTTAGTTGGTTTTTATTATTTAGGCAAAATTAGGCAAAAGAAATCAATTAAATTAATTGCATTTTTAATGCTTATAACACCAATTCCTGGAGCACTTACCAAACAACCCTTCCATATCCAAAGAACATTGCCATTACTGCTTCCGATTACCCTAATTATTGCCGTCGGCATCGACAAGTTGATTCAAGGAAAAAGAAAAGTCTATTGGTTGAGTGCTACACTGATCCTTTTCGTTGTTTCATTGATTACCCTTTGGCGTTCATATTTTGTTTTACTACCCCAAGAAAGGGCAGTGACATGGGGATATGGATATCCCAAACTGGCTGAATATATTAGAAACAATCCAGACAAAACCTTTGTTATCGACCAGTCAGAAAGAACTGGACCAAAAGATATTGCTTATATCCAAATGGCGTTTTATCTTAAACTACCACCTGAATTACTCCAAGCTGATCAAGATAAAAGAATTGCCCAAGATTATTACAACCAAATCGATTATAGTTTCGTTCATAAATTCTTAAATATTGAAACGAGACAGATTGATTGGGGTGAGGCTTATTATAGAGACGTTGTCTTTGTTGGTGATCTAGTTTCAATATCTGATCTTGAAGTCGAGCTTCATTCTTTAACAAAAGAGTTTGAGATTTTGGATCCTAACGAAATCGTAATCTTCAGAGGGTACCGATCAAATCCGAAGAGTCAATAAAATTCATCGAATTTAGTTACGAGAAAAATTAACTATCAAGGGCAATTGTTACTTTCTCTTTGGCCTTATCCAGAGAGATACCCTTTACTAAAGCAATCTCCTCAATAATTCTACTGATTGCAGTTTCTAATATATCTTTCTTGGTCCTAGTAAAACTCGCACCCTCCCTCTTTCTTTCTCTCCAATATTTTTTCAGTATTCTTGCGGTTTTATGAATATCATTTGAATTCAATACTTTCTTTGCTTTTATTACATCAAGAGTACTTCTCTTTCTTGATTTCTTGGATAAACCTCGCAGTAATTGATTCATTTCTTTTTTTGAAATAGGCCCCCTGATGTTTTCATCTAAGCTACTCTCTGGTATAGAACAGACTATTGTGCTGTTGATGTAGTCTGTATAGTAGGGTCGGTAATGGATGATTCTTTCAACCTTGCCGTTTGTTTTTTCTATTTCAATTTTATAAACTTTGTAAACTATTCCTCTTTCTATTAGCTTACTCCCTATTTTAAATCCTTTTATCTTACTCATATAAAGTTCCTACTTGCTTGAAAAAATGGCTGTAAGGTGAGGGAAATTATTTTTGAGCAGAACTTCCAATTCCTACAGTAGTTAGTTAACAATCATTATACCACAATTTTTAGTAGCGATGCCCACAACGATGGTGGAATATATAAATTATACCTCAGCAAAGGCGACAGTGTAGTTCTTACCGTAATATTTAGCCGGCCGTCCTTTCTTGGTTCATTCTTTGGACGAGCAAAGAATGAACATAAATGTCTTGGACAAGCAAGAAATTAATATGTCAAATTATTTAATCTCCTAGGTGGAAATTCACCCCAGTTTATCATATAATACCCCATAATAATTATGACTAGAGAACGCGGACGATCATTACCTGGTGTTTTTTGGACTGCATTTAAAACACAAAGAACACCTATTCCAAGACGATTTGATCACCGGCCTGAATACCAGTTGGTACTTAGCCCAGAATTCGAACAAAGCACTTCTGACCGTGCTTTGTTTTTTGGGTTAGGATTTGGAAATCTTCCTCCCGACCTTTCTGGTGCTACTGTCGGACCATATTTAATAGGTGGGGAAAAAGGTATCCCATGCGCTATTAATTATGTCTCACCAAAACCTTTGTACTTATGGGAATTACCTCTTGATAAATTACATCTTTATCTTAAAGTCGCATTTGAACTCGCTGGAGATAAACAAAAGAGCCTATTCTTTCACTCTGCTTATGCATTAGGTTGTGCTAATCAGGACTGCAAAAATATTGATGGAATTACTCTCGTTTCACCTTACATTGGCAAGGAATCATTAAGAGCACAAATTCCGTTTAAAATTGCCGAGCGTCATTTTCGAAACCGCATTCCCAAAACCCTTTGGAGTGTTGATGAATATATGGATTTATCTAAACCACTTTTTTCTGGATTACTTGCAAATGGGAAAAAATTAATAGTTGATTTAGGAAAATACGATAGAATTATTGATAATTCTGTGGTAAGTGAAGCGTTTGAAGCTAGATTTCCCCAGGCAGAGGTAAGATTTTCTGATCGTGGACACGACCTAACTCAAACACAGTTACATGATTTAATAGCGGAACTATTAGGCTATACTCCGAGGTTGAAAACCAAAGCTTATTCGAAAGCAAGAGGATAGTGTTATAGCGTTCTCCTGAATAGCCCTGTTTCAATTTGAACATTTTAGTTTATTAAAACAACCTGAAAAATTGCTGAGAATATGGCTATTGAAATATTTGGGGGTTGATGCGAATAATCTTGTCGTCACCTGGTTTTGGCGTTCCTCTCCCATCTCGGTTGCTGGTGGTTATATAAAGGTTACCATCTGGCCCTAGTTTTACTGCCCGAAGCCTCCCATACTCGTCTTCAAAATGTTTAATCAATGAAACTACCTTTCTGTTATCAACTTTTGCTTGATATAAAGTTGCTCCCCTTAAACCAACGAAAAATATACTTTCATTTAAAAACTCAGCGCCAGCTGGAGCCCAAGTTTCACTACTTCCTGAATGAATAACTGGTGTAACCATTCCTTCCTTTGTCTCATCTCCCTCAATTTCTGGCCAGCCATAATTTTTACCTTTTTCAATAAGGTTAAGTTCATCCAATCCCGAACGGATTCCGCTTCGTCCATGTTCTGTTGCCCAAAGCTGATCGGAATCATCCCAAGTTATTCCTTGAACATTTCTATGACCATATGAATAGACTGCAGTACCATATGGATTATCAGCAGGAATCTCTCCCTCATCTGTGATTCTTAAAATCTTTCCGTTAAGAGAGTTTGTGTCTTGCGATAAGGTCGTTCTTTGGGCGTCACCGGTGGTTATATATAAATATCCATCAGGACCAAATTCGATCCTCCCACCGTCGTGGTTTGGCGCACCAAGAATCCCCTCAAGAATTACTTTCCTCGAAGTTAAAGAATTATTCTCTAAACGATATCGCTCGACTCGATTGACAATTTGGCCATTTTCCTCACTGGTTAAATAAAGATAGATAAGTTTATTTTGTTCGTAATCTGGATGAAGTGTTAAACCTAAAAGCCCTCCTTCACCAACATGCCGTACCCCAGCAACTTCGATAGCTGTCCGGTCCTGGCCAATTATTAATAGTCTTCCCGGGCGCTCAGTGACAAGAAGTTCTTCATTGGGCAAAAAGACAACCTCCCAGGGAATTTCCAAGTTTTCGGCAACAATCTCTATATTTACTTCACCGTCTTCTTTATCTGCGGGCAAATTTATTCCTTCTCGAGTACCAATAGTGGAACGACTGCTATCTTGAAACATATAAACAGCAATTCCGAGAACGACGACAGCTATTAAAATGATGACTATCCAGGTTCTTTTATTCATGTTATTAAATTATCACTTGAGATATTTGTTGAAAAATTCAACTGAGCGTGCTAGTGCTAGCGATAGATTATTTGAGATATTGTGATCGTCACCTTGGTATTCGTAAAGTTCAACTTTTTTATCGGCACTTGATAGCATTTCTTCTAATGATCGAGAAAATTCTACTGGGACAGATGAATCGGCTGTTCCGTGGTGAAGCTGAACCGGTCCTGAGATATCATCTAAATAGGATGTGGCTGAAAGCGATTGCCAAAATTCCGGATTTTGGTTTGGGTCACCAAATATTTCTGCTAACTCCCGTCGCCACCTTCCTCTTTGGCTGTTTGGATTAAGCGTAGGCGTAGGACCGGCTCTTCTTCTCCAGCGTTCAAAAAGGTCCTCGTATGAACCCACCACTCCTGCCCAAATTACTCCAGCTTTAATATCGGAATTTACCACCATACTTTCCAAAACAATGTGGCCTCCCATAGAATGCCCCCACATACCAATCCGATCAGTGTTAACGATCGGTCCTGAGTTTGTTAAAGGATCTCGTAGCTTTTTTATTGACGAAACAGCATTAAGGACATCGATCGTGTAGCCATTTGAACCATAACCGCCGGTGGCTCTGCCTTCAGAATTTCCGTGCCCACGGAAGTCGGGTTTAAAGGTTACATACCTGTTTCTAGCAAACGCATCCTGGTAGGCAACATACTTTTCTGTTGTTTTGTAAACAGAAGGAGAAATATAGCCGTGATTGAAAATGATAGCAGGATATTTCTTGCTATCATCCTGAGGTGAAGCCGAAGGATCCGGTATAGTTAGCAATCCATAAATCTTTAACCCCTCTGACTTATAAGAAGCAATATATCGCTGGTAATTTGGACCGGGGGTCAGAGTTTGCTCAATTTCAATATCGCTTCCCGGATATTCTCCTTGTCTTAATGACTCAATTGACAAGGGATGGGGTTCAAGTTCCAAACCACCCTCGTTATCAACAACATCTGTCAGTAATCCAGTAAAGATGTTTTCCTCGGATTTATCCTTTCTGACAAAGAAAAACCCCGCTGCAATTAAGAGAATTAATACAATAATAATTTTTCGCATAAACTACTAGCATATCACCACTATTCTGAAAAATCAGTGAGAATTTCTACAAACTTCCCCCACCAAATCGTGGTAGCATCGTTAGCAGCTAGCGCTGCTACTTTCGCCCCTAAGGGACGATGGTAGCTCTAGGTTCAATTCATCCCCAAGTCGAACTTGGGGCGTTCTTGAAACTATAGTAAAATAGGCCAGGTTTCTGAAACAAGATATGAAATTACGGAAAATTCAATCAGTCAAGCTAACCCCAACCGTCCCTTTTAATTTTGACGCCACCTTTCATAAACCAGACCACTTCACTTCAGGAGATAACAAGTGGCGTCCAGGCATTCGCTGGCAGACTTGGCTCTGGCCTTCCGGAGCCTCGGCGAAGGAGGCTAAACGTCTTGGTTTGAAATTCATCAATAAAGGAACCACTAATAAACCCCAAATTCAAGTCGATATTTTTTATCAGGCCAAGCTCGATAAAGATTTCATTAGCTCTTTATTAGAAGAAATCAAGTATCGCTTTAATCTTCAGCTTGACTTAACCGATTTTTACCAAAGGTTTAGGGGCGATAAAGTTCTCGGTCCGATTATTAAGCGTTGGCGCGGAATGAGACCGGGCCACCCGAGCTCACTTTACGAGTATTTAATCATCGGCATTGTTCTTCAGAATGCAACCGTCAGACGCTCGATCCAAATGTTTCAGGCGCTTTTAGAAAACTATGGTCAACTTTTGGAATACGACAGTAAAAAGCTTTGGTGTTTTTGGGCTCCCGGAGGACTAAAGGGGGTATCCGAGGAGGACCTCAGAGCTTTGAAAGTTGGTTATCGAGCCAAATCAATTAAAAAAATTGACGATACCTTCATTCAAGATAAAATTGACGAGCTTAAACTTCGGAAAAAAGATTTAACCACCCAGAAAGAAAAACTTTTGTCACTTTACGGGGTCGGGCCGGCGACTGTTTGGTATTTGCTTTTTGACGTTTTTCACCATTGGGATTTCTTTGAACATATCTCTCCATGGGAGCAGAAGATTTATTCCAAATTATTTTTCAATAAAGATCCTGAAAAGCCAGTTCCCGTTAAAAAATTATTAAATCATTTCAAAAAATACCATCCCTACCAGCAACTCGCGGTGCATTATATTTGGGAGGATTTGTGGTGGAAACGAAAAAACAAACACATTCCCTGGTTGGAGAAGTTAATAAGGGTATGATTGTCTTCAAATTAGCTTCGGAGAATAATTGCTAGAGGTCCAACCTCTTAAACTTCAGAAAGACTGGTAAATAAAAATATAAATTCTACACTTTGGTTATGAAGCCTTTGGTTCAAAAACACCCCTTTGGTTGTGGAGCGGCATGTGTTGCTTTTGTATTGAAAGAAAGCTATTCGAAAGTAATATCTTTTTTAGGAAAAGATAAAGCATGCTCCACAGGATTTTCTTGTCAAGATTTAACTAAGGTGTTACTGAAGTTCGGACAGCGCTATTCATATAAATATCTGAAGCCGAGATTAAAGAAGCAAATATACCAAGATGGGGTTATTGTCTTTATCAAAAGATCAAAAAGGTATCCCTCGGGTCATTATCTGGTTCGCCATAAAGGAATGTGGATGGATCCATGGATTAACTTTCCAAAAGATAAAAGAATAGCTAAGGCAAAAGCAGGGTTTAGAAAAAGACTACCAGGAAAACCCATTTATATGATTTTTCGATTGTCATAAAAAAACAATTTCCTACCTGCTTGCGCAGGCAAGCGCATGGCTTTTGATATAATTGGTTCCAGATGAAAAGGAGCGGATTTCAAAAAAGAATTAGCTATAAAGGAAAGCTTGAGAAGGTTGTTAATCAAGTTGCAAAAGATTTTGATTTGGGTAAATATCTGAATTATAAGATTGTCGAAACGGGCTATGAAGATTTGAATATCGTAGCAGCGACAGATAAAGGTAAATACTTTATAAAAATGTTTGCTACTTTTAGGGATAATGATAATTGTAAAAGGTACGTAGATATCATGCTTACTGCCCTAGAAGCTGGAGTAAATCACCCAAAACTCCTTCAATCCACTCAAGGATATTTATATAAAAATACTTTTGAGGGAACTAAAATCAGGCTGGTCGTAATGGAACATATCGATGGAGAGACTCTTTACGATTCAGGAGAAAAAGTTACTCTTGAAAACACAAGGTTCTTAGTTCATCAGGCTGCTTTAATTAATAAAATTGATTTAAAAGTTTCCTTTGTTTATGACGGCTGGGCAGTGGTTAATTTTCAAAAAGAGTGGAAAAAACACGAAAAAGTATTTCCAAAAGAGGATAAGGTTTTAATTGAACCTCTATTAAAAAAATTTTCAAAACTAGATATCAAATCTCTCCCCACTGCCTTTGTACACGGAGATATCATTAGAACTAATGTAATGAGAGATAATAACGGAGAGTTATACATTTTCGATTTTTCAGTTACAAACATCTATCCAAGAATTCAAGAGTTAGCCGTCTTACTTAGTAACCTACTTTATGATGATAAAAAAACAGATGATTACCTAACTTACTACGAATTTGCTCTGGATGAGTATAACAAGCAAAACAAGCTGACAAAATTAGAAGTAGAGTCGCTCCCTTTATACCTGAAGGCGGCTCATGCAATGCATATTATTGGAGCAGGAAAACAGAAATATAAAAGGGGTAACAAATCTGAAGAAAATGAATATTGGTTAAGTCAAGGAAGGAAGGGCCTCAAAGATACAAACAAACTTTTTAAATAACTGTCAGTAATTATTTGGTCAAATTAAAACCCATTTCCTGTGTGGGGTTATTTTTGGGATAAAGAAGGACTGGTTGGTTTGGGTAAATTTCTCCAGATAAAACTTATGACTAGGATATGCAAAGCATATGTTATTAAGGGATTAAATTGTAAAAATGTTTTTTCACTAAACTTATAAACTAAAATTACTGATATCAATACTGAAACCCATCTCCCAACATTGAGGAAAACCTCCCGATCAAAGACATAAGAATAACTATGATGAGTATCTTTTTTAATAATCTTATCCATGATATCCATAACCATTGGTTCACTAGTCAGCCACATAAACATAATCGAAAGGCTATAACTAGAGATAAAGATTATCGCTGGTATAGTTTTAATGTCTGATATAAGCAAAAAAGAGGCAAAAAACCCTATTAACACACTTAAGATGTAAATTGGTCTTTGGTGAATTACTTTTGCTTTTCGGCCGTAATAATAAGAAGCTAAGGCAAAAATAACAGCCACGAATGAGTCAATAGTACCCAGTATCCCCTCGTGGCCAAGTTTGTTCAAAATTAGAAGAGTAACAAAAAAGAAAGTTGCACCTTCGACAATTCCTATTGCCAATGACAACAATCTCACCGACACCCAAGTTCTGCTTGGATATTTTATTATCAGTTTTTCTATTTGAGGGGAAGGGTAATTCCGCCTGGATACCAGATATCCCGAGATACTAAGAAGGATAAAGGCAGTAATTATAGATATCGTATAAGACTGAATACCAATATTCCTGCCAAAGACAATAAACCAGCCAACTAAAAATGGTATCACTATAGAAATAATTGTGTCCAAGGTAAAGTTCATACCCAGAAAGTAATTCCTGTTACTACTTTCTGTTTGTTTAAAAGTTAAATAATTCCGATTTGCCCAATAAAACCCTTCCCCTAACCCGAAAATTAAACCGTAAAAGTAATAAATCGGGACTATTTTTGAAAATAAAACAACCAAAATAGAGCTTAGGCCAAGAAGCATTGCGCCAACTAAATATAATGTCCCAACTTTCAGTTTTTTAAGGGCTAGTCCGTTTAAGAAAAATGCAACCGGTAAGCCCACAAAACGAAAAAGGTTATAAAGTATTACACTGATAAAATCTCCCTCATTTCTAAAAATGAAGGCATTGACAAAGGTGCTTACAAATGGGTAAGCTGCCCCCTGAAACGCGAAGGAAACAATTAAGTTTCTGGTATTTTCCGATAACTTTTTAAAGCTTGTTACCTCAACCAAAACAACCTTTTTAATTGTCCCAATCATATTAGTATTATACTTTCAAAAACACTTGCTTGGTATAAAAAAGAAAAGATTTTCAAACACTGCGAATTTATGCCTGTTAACTAGAAGATCTACCCTTAAATTGTTAGAATTTAGTAAGCTAACAAAATGTGTGAACTGCCTCCACCAGTAGGTACGATTATCAATCCTTGTATAAACTTTCCCACAGTTTCCGCATATGTCACCTTTATTCTTTCTGCTTTAATTAATATCTTTTTAATCTATAAGATTTTAAAAACCGAAAGAAAAACAATAACCCACTATTTGTTTGCCTTCTTTTTAACCACCACTATCGCTATTCCTATGGGTGCTAGCTTCGGCATTGTTCTCGCAGGTAAAAAGGATATTGCCTTAAACGTAATGCAAATACAATCTTTCTTTGGGTTGCTATTCGTTTATTCATATTACTGGTTTATTAGATCATTTTTGGGTAGCAAAGATCTTCCCCTATTAATAATAAGTATTATTCATACCGTAGCAATATTTTTTATTTCATTTTTTAGTCGTGAATTAGCCATAAGCGGAGTGCACTGGGATGCAAGTCTGGGATATTTCAAGGTAGAAATAAATAAACAAACTAGCCTTTTCTTGCTTGGATCTTTTGTCTATTGGATAATTTCCTATATTAAGCTATTCATTGCTTTTATTAAGTCCAAATCCGCCAAAAAACGAAACCTCTTAAAGTATCTTATTATTGCTTTTAGCTTAATGACTTTCGGAATAATATTTGTCTTGTTTCCCTCATTCCATATATTCCCGTATCACATGATCGCCATGACAATCACGTCTATTATGATTACCTATGCTATTATCCGCTATAAACTTTTGGATATCACCGTTATTATCCGAAAAGGTCTAGTCTATACCGTATTAACAATTTTTGTTACCGGAATATATCTTTTATTTGCTTTCATAATTCAGCAACTTTTGGGAATAAGCGAAACAGTCCTCACAGTACCAGCAGCTATATCGACCGCTATCGTTGTTGCCTTCGTTTTCCAACCGCTTCAGGCTTTTACCCAAACATTTATCGACAAAGTGTTTTTCAGAAAGCCATATCGATCGGATGTCTTACTTTCTGAATTTTCCCAGGCAATGAGATCGACCATTGAAATTGAAAAAGTAGCTAAAAAAATAATCGATATCATCTGCAACACCCTTCAAATAAAAAAAGCTTTTGTCTTAGTTACTCAAACAGAAAGCAATGAATTCACAATTTTGAAATCAAAGGGAATCAGATTAATAAAAGGACAACCGCTAGCAATTCCTAAAAAAGTGATTACTGATCTTAAAAGGTACGACGATGTATTAAGTATTCATGAAATAGACGAAGATAAAACGAAAAACTGGTTTAACAAATTGGAAATAGAGCTTTTAATTCCCTTAAAATCCCCGCGAGAGCTGGTTGGCATCTTGGGTCTCGGAGCAAAGCTATCTGAACAACTTTATACTCTAGAAGAATCTGATCTACTTTACACCCTAGGTAACCAAGCTGCTGTTTCCCTTGATAACGCAAAACTTTTTGAAAGTATCAGCAAAGAAAAGAAAAAGGTTGAGGAGCTTTTAGCCCATGAGAGGGAAGTTGAGGAGCTTAAATCCGAATTCGTAATGATCACCTCACACAGTTTAAGAACACCATTGACTATTGCACAAGGCTACCTCAATGAGATCCTCAAAGATAAAGGCACTTTTACGCCGAAAAATCAAGAGAATTTAAACGCAATAGTAGAGGCAATAAAAAAACTATCAAGTATTACTGAGAAACTTCTGACCATCACCTCAATTGAAAAAGAAAAGCTTAAAATCAGTACCGCACCCCACAACATCGTACCAATTATTGAAGAGTCAATTGAAGTATTTAAGAAAGTAATCAGCGAAAAGGGTTTATCTCTCCGCTTTATAAAACCTGAAAAAGAATCACCGGTTGTCTTAGTTGATGAAGCAAGGATAAGTGTCGCTATCCAGAGTCTTTTAGATAATGCGATTAAATTTACTGATTCAGGTTCAATAATTGTTTCACTAGAAAAAACAAAAAAGGAAGTTATTATTAGTGTTACCGATACGGGTCCGGGAATTTCAAAAAAGGAATTGTCTCGCCTTTTTACTAAATTCCACCAAATCCGAAAGAGACGCCTCGAGCCAGTCCCAGGAATAGGCTTGGGTCTTTACTTATCTAAAATTATCGTTGAAGCTCACGGAGGAAAGGTGAAGGTAAAATCAAAAGTAGGTAAAGGCAGTACCTTTTCTTTCTCCCTCCCCATCGCTGAATAGTTAAACGGAAAAAGGAAAAAGAGTACTTTCTCCCGAAAAACCAAAGCGAAAAAGGGAAGAAAAAGCAGTGGCGAATATATTTAAAGGCCGTCCTAAGGTGAAATATTACGTTTCTCTTTTAAAGGAATTTACTGCACAAAAGACGCCCGAGTCCCGATTATGCAAGTAGATAAACTAGAAAGGACACTCCAGGCTCTAGAGTACGAAAAGGAGGGAAACAAAGACTTAGAAGAATTTTGGGAAAGTGGAGAAAAATATTTGGAAGGAAAAGAGCTTGAACCAATCTTCCGTGAGCTTCAGAGGATGAGGGGGGATCGTTAGTTCGTAAATTAGTTACTTCGTTAATTGGCAGCGAGGAAGGAGGGTTTATGAGTTGGTTCTCTTTTCTTTGCATTCACCGGTGGCCATTTCTTCATCGATGCTTTCAAAACATCCTCAAATTGGTTAGTAAAAATAAACTTGATATCTTTCTTGACTTTGGCCGGAATGTCTTCCATGTCTTTTTTGTTGTCTTTAGGCAAAACTACAGTTTTAAGTCCGGCGCGATGGGCGGCAATTACTTTCTCTTTAACACCACCAATTTCCAAAATTCGCCCCCTCAAGGTCACCTCGCCAGTCATACCAACACTCCTTTTAACCGGAACCCGAGATAAAGCCGAAACCAAAGCGGTAGCAATGGCAATTCCAGCTGAAGGACCATCCTTGGCAACAGCCCCTTCAGGAACGTGGATATGAACATCAATTCCCTTGGCGAAATCTTCCTTAAGACCAAGTTCAATATGATGCGCTTTTGCCCAAGTGAAGGCGGCTTTGGCGGACTCCTTCATCACATCTCCCAATTTACCAGTTAAAGTGAGCTTACCCTTACCAGGCATCAAGGCAACTTCGATGAACAGTATCTCTCCACCAGCTGGAGTTACCGCCAATCCCGTTGCCATACCTACCTCATCCTTCTTTTCAGCAATAAGCGAGGAAAACTTCTGGGGACCCAAATATTTTCTGACGTCAGTCACGGTCAACTTTTTTCTAAACTTCTTTTTCTCAGCTACTAACCTGGCAATTTTTCTGCACACCGTTGCCAAGTTTCGCTCCAAGTTTCTAACACCCGCCTCTCTTGTGTAGCGGTTAATAGTTTCATATAGAGCTTTTTCTTCTAGTGTCAATTTCTTCCTTGCCTGCGCGGGTAAGCCATCCAGGCCGTGGAGTCTTAGTTGTTTTGGCCATAAAAAGTCGCGGGCGATGTGGTACTTCTCTTCTGCGGTATAACCGGGAAACTTAATCACTTCCATCCTGTCGCGAAGTGCCGGAGGAATAGTCTCTAAAACATTTCCGGTACAAATAAACACAACTTCGCTTAAATCAAATGGAACCTCCAAATAGTGATCAGAGAATTCCTTATTTTGCTCAGGATCAAGAGCTTCGAGCAAGGCAGATGAAGGATCTCCTCTAAAATCAACCCCCAACTTGTCTATTTCATCCAACATAAAAATTGGGTTTCTTGTTCCTGCGTTTTTTATCCCCTGAATTATCCTTCCGGGGAGGGCTCCGACATAAGTTCTTCTATGTCCTCGGATTTCTGCTTCATCTCGAATTCCCCCCAAAGATACTCTTACAAATTTCCGACCTAAAGAGCGGGCAATTGACTTTCCTATCGAGGTTTTTCCAACTCCTGGGGGCCCGATGAAACACAAGATCGTTGGCTGAGATTCGCCGTCTGGTACCTTTTTCTTTTTTCGACCAGTGACCTTAATTTTTTTCTTATTATTATCCAAAGCCTTTTTGACTTTCATCACGGCCAAATATTCCAAGATTCTTTCTTTTGCTTTCTTTAGCCCGTAATGGTCATCTTCTAAGACCTTAGCCGCATGAGTTATTGAAACATTATTGGAACTTGCCTTACTCCAAGGCATATCGCACAACCAGTCAAGATAGTTTCTTATATACCCACCTTCGGGGTTATGGGGAGAAAGTTGAGATAACCTCTTAAGTTCTTTTACTGCCCGCTTTTTTACTTCCCTAGGCATCTTCGCATCCTTAATCTTTCTCCTGTAATTAACCACTTCATCCGAACCCCAGGACTCCTCCTCGCCAAGCTCTTCCTCAATTGTCTTTTTCTTTTCCCTAAGCATTGCTTTTCTCATCTGGTCTTCAAAGCGCTTCTGTGTTTTTGACGATATTGAGCGTTCTAAATCAAGCACCTTTACTTCATGCGTAAGAAGACTCATTACTTTCTCGAGCCTTTTTTGAAGAGAAGCAGTTTCTAAAAGTTTTTGTTTCTCTGAGGTTTTAATCTCAAGAAGTGATGCAACTTGATCAGCAAGTTCATAGGGTTCTACATTTCCAGAAACCAACCTAATTACCGTCGTAATTTCTGCCTGTTTGCCCAAATTTATTCCCTTCTTAAATAGATCCAAAAGTTTCTTTGCTAAGGCATCGACTTCAGCTGATCTCTTTCTGGTCTCTGCAATCTCGGTTACCCTACCAACTAGATGGGGCTCTTGGGCAATTAACTCTTCCAGTTTTATCCTTGCCTGCCCATGAACTACGGCATGAATTTCACCCTCGGTCGACATCATCTGGGTGATTGTTGCTATTGTTCCAACTTTATAAAGATTATCAATACCTGGATCTGGTGTGCGCGGATCCTTTTGGCTAAAGATAGCAATCACCCTGTCACCCTGGAAGGCAGTATTTATTGCCGAAACACTTTTCTTCCTCCCAAAGGTGAGAACCGCATCTGTGTGGGGAAAGACAACAGAATTTCTGATCGCAACAATAGGTACTCTTCTGATGCTGTCTTCTTTTTTATCTTCCATACTAAATCAAAGATATTTAGCAGTCTAACAACTGATCTGCTAAATGTCAATACCTCAAAGAGATTTTCTTATTTTTGTGAAATAACTATATACCTGCAGCTTGTCAACAATGATTGCAATCACTACCCCTATAAAAGCACCGGCAACAATATCCCAAAAATAATGCACATTACCCAATACTCTACCCAACCCCACCAAAATTGCAGCAATGATAAATGCCACTCCTGCTTTCCTGTGATGCGACCAAATACTTGTAGCCAAACCAAAAGCCATGGCGGTGTGGCTTGAGGGGAAAGAAGCATCTATATGAGCAGTCAATGTAAGTGGAGTCAAACCATAAAGCATAAATGGTCTTATGGTTGGAAAAAGATTTTTTATCAGCTGCGAAACTAAAAAGGCAATTGCAGTAGCCAGTAATGCATGGAATACCTGCTTTTTTTGAATTTTCCCATCAACCACCCAGAGAGCGATTAGGGCCGCAAACATAACCCAGATTAAAAAACTAGCCAAAAATGTTATCGGCCAGAAAGTGAAACTTTCGAAAACTGACTGATTCATCTTAATCGTGAATAACTATCCTTGTTCCAGGATTTTGTGGACTTGTAGTTACTCCCCATTTATTAGTGGTGATGGTTGGTCCCACCCAATAAAACAACTCTCTTGCAACTGGAGTAGGCAAATTTACACAACCGTGACTTCTTGGGTTACCAAAGTCGTTGTGCCAATAAGTTCCATGTAAGCCATATCCTCGCCAACCAGGAATTTTATCATTCCCAAAATACATTACATATGGTACGTTTGGAAGATAGTAGTAATTTCTCCCAGTTCCACCCTCCATCTTTGTTGCCCGAAGCTTAATCCAAATCCTAAATTCTCCAGTCGGTGTAGGCCACCAAGGAAGCCCCGAAGACACAGGAGTCTCTAGAAATTGATTGCCTCCCTCCCAGGCTTTTAGTTTTTGCTCAGACAAATCTACCTCGATCCACCGTTCCTCACTGGCAACACTTAATACTGAGAATTTGTCTTCCTGAAGTGCAATTCGTGGAAGCCTAATTTCTTTTTCTTTAAAAATCGCTGTCCTTTCTGAGTAACTTATCTCACCAGAACCGCTAAAATTTCTACAACCCACACCTTGTTCTACTTCATCTTTTTTAAAATCGATCCTTCTAATAGGTCTAAAAGATAAAGAAAGAATGATTACCAAAAGTGAAGAAGCTAATAGTGTAATAAAAACACGTTTTCGCATAAGATACTTAAAGAATATACTACCAAACTTTATTTTTCCAACAAGTAAGCTATATACTTAGCTTATGGGGCTTAATCATTCTAAGGTAAAAAGTTTTGAATTTGCTCTCGCTGGCATTAAAGAAGCATTCAAAAAAGAACCCAATTTAAGGATCCATATTGTAATAGCGGCCTTGGTGCTAGTATTGGCTCTTATTCTTAAGTTCAGTCCAATTGAGTTGCTTATATTAGTTCTGACTGTCTTTTTTGTCATCATACTTGAACTACTTAACACCTCATTGGAATCTATTGTTAATCTCGTTAGTCCGGAAATAAAAGCTGAGGCAAAAATTGCCAAAGACGTATCAGCCTCGACCGTGCTTTTTGGATCAATTATGGCAGTTGTTGTAGGAGCAGTTCTTTTCGGTTCAAAGATAATTGGACTATTGTTATAAACTTCCGAGGACTAAAATCAAACCACCCAGGCTTAAACAATATATTCCAAAATATATAAATTTCTTCGAAAGCAGCACTCTTAATACGATATTAATTGCCAAACATCCTGATAAAAAGGCGGCCAAAAAGCCGGCTAGATAAAAAATGACATTTTGATCACTACCTTGGGCGTGGGTTATAAATTGCAATACATTGGCACCCAGTACAGCAGGGATAGACAAAAGAAAAGAAAACTCCGCTGCCTTTTTCTTCTCAAGGCCTAACCTTGTACCGGCAAAAATTGTTGATCCAGAACGCGATATACCCGGAATAATAGCCAAGGCTTGAGCAAGTCCGACCCGAAAAGCGTTAACTTTATTAAATTTGCCCTTAATTGACTGTGTCTTATTTGTCAGCAAATTCATCAACCCAGTAATCAGAAGAGCAACACCGACTAGATAAATACTGTCAAAGAACTTCTCAATTGCTGATTGAAAGAAAAGACCAACTATCACTGCGGGAATAGTGCCAATTAGTATTAGCAACAAATAGTTTTTGGTAATTGCTAATATCGTTCTTCTAAAGCGAACGACAATGGCCAAAAGTGTCCCAGCATGCAAAACTACGTCAAAAAGAACTCCTGGTTGATTAAAGCCCGGTATTAAACTCTGGGCAATTACTAAATGCCCAGAAGACGAAACAGGAAAAAACTCAGTCAAGCCCTGAAGAATTCCTAGTAATATTGATGAAATATAGCTCACAATTAATATTTTAATCAAAATTAATACTGAAATCTTTCCAATTACCCTTCTTTAAGTCCTTGATATCTGCAGCATTTTCAACCTCAAATCGACCAACTTTCGTTCTTCTTAAATTTTTTAAGTAGGCACCACATCCAATTCTTTGGCCAATATCCCTGGCTAAAGCGCGGATATAAGTTCCACTTGATACAACCACCTCAATTTTCAAAATTGGAAACTGATAGCTAATTAGTTTGATTGAATAAATTTTGACCTGGCGTGGTTTTAACTTATGTCTGATTCCTTTTCTGGCTAAATTATATGCTTTTTTACCCTTAATTTTTAGTGCAGAAAAAGCTGGTGGAACTTGCATTTGTTCACCCAAAAAGCTGATAAGTATTAATCTAACTTCGCGCTCACTTGGTGGCAAAAAACCTTTTGCTTTTGAAACAGCCACTCCTTCGCTATCATCGGTATCTCTTTCTTCCCCCAAAAAGATTTCTCCCTTGTATGTCTTTTTAGTTTCTTTTGCCAACCTTCCAAGTTTCTTTGTCGAATCCCTTCCAATGCCAATAATTAAAAGCCCGGTTGCGTTGGGGTCTAATGTACCTGCGTGACCAACTCTTTCCTCACCAGTAATCTTTCTTACTTTATCAATCACGTCATGCGACGTAATTCCTTTGGGCTTATCAATTAAAAGAAACATCAACCTCAAGTATACAAAACCTACCTCAATCTTGAAAAAAATAGTCAGAGGAAGCTAAAATCTAGTCACCCTTGGGGGTCTATTTTATTTTCAGTTCGTTCAATTCTGCGAACATTAATTGGAAGTTCCTTTACAAGTTGCACGGCAATTATTTCTTAAATTTGTAGCGAAAAAAAGTAAGAATAACTAAAGGAGGGCACGATGAGTGACGGAATGCTTTGGTCAGACACTTCTCGTTCTAGTTTTTGGAAAAAGCTGAGGGATGCAGTTGGACATTTCCAAGATACAAAAGGGGGCAAACCAACTCGATGCTACGTCAACCCTGATACCATGTCGACAGATCGGTGTGATCAAGCCAACAAGTTAGGCGTTGCCCTGAACCAAGATCGTTACGTTCCACCTCACGAACTTCGCCTGCATTGAAGATTGCAGGGTAAGTGCAACAATAATGCGAGGAGTGGGAAGCCACCATGTCTGTATCCTTGATACGACAATTCCCACCCCTCGCTCATCACCACAAACTGGGATTCCTGGTACAATAATAATTCGATGATTAACGAAATTATTTGGGATCTTGAAACTAAAAAACTATTTGGCGACGTCGAAGGAACCGATCCGGCAGATCTTGGTGTATCAATTGTCTCGATTTACCAACGAAGTCTTGATAAAGATCTCAAGGAAATCAAAGGTAAAATCCAAAGTTTTTGGGAAAAGGATTTTGAAAATCTTTGGCCGATTTTTTCGGAAGCGGAAAGGATAATCGGTTTTAATACCTTGAAATTCGATCTTCCAGCTCTCCAACCTTATGCCCCCTTTAAGCTATCAAAACTAAATCATTTTGACATTATGCAGCAAGTAAAAGAGGCTTTAGGTATTAGAATTAGCTTGGATGCATTGGCCAAAGAAACCCTGGGCCGAGAAAAAATCGATATTGGAGTCCAAGCAGTCTATTACTGGCAACAGGGTGGTAAAGAAAACCTAAAAAAATTACAAAGATATTGTGAGGATGATGTTCTTATCACCCGTGATTTATACGACTTCGGTTTGAAAAACGGCTATCTTAAATACAAAGACAAATGGAACACACCCAGAAAAGTAGAAGTAGATTTTTCCTACCCAGCGCAAGTATTAAACTCAAAACAAGAAGGATTATTTTAGTCTCCTATTTCTCAAGGACTATGGAGTCGGTTTTTGCCCCCAAGCTTGATAATATATCGGTTAATTCCTTAACCATCACTTTCGGGCCGCAAATGTAGAAATTTTGAGAAAAATCATTGATATATTTTTTGAGAAACTTTTTATCCACCCTACCATATTCATATCCAGCAGTCTTTTGGCAAGTTAAAGTTAAAATCAAATCGTGAGTATCCTTAAACAGGTATATTAATTCCTGTTCTAAAATGACATCGTCGCGAGTTTTGTTGGAAAAAATTAAGGTATTTCCGAAAAGTTTCCCTTTTCTTTTTAAGTCTCTTAAGATAGCAATAAAAGGGGTAATCCCTGCACCGCCGGCAATAAAAACCCCTGGCCCTTTATATTTAATCGTTCCCCAAGGATCGCCGATAATTAGCTCGTCTCCGGGTTTTAATCTGTGGATTTGCTTAGTCACTCCTTTACGTTCGGGGTAAGTTTTAATAATAAACTCCAAAACTAAATCATTATTTAAGGATGCAAAAGTAAAGGGCCGCATTTCTTTCTTCCATTTTGGTTTATTGATCGAAACGTCTGTTGCCTGTCCAGGTTTAAATTTATACCCTTTAGGCTTTTCAACAATAAAACTCTTTACATCATGAGTAACAAAGCGTGTCATTAATATTTTCACTTTCTTTTCCACTAACATCCTTTCTAGGCCAACAGTAATAATACCATATTGTCCCCCCTACCTTATCTTTTCTCAACTTAGCCTCATATGTTAGATTTAAAGTAATGAAGATAAAACCAAAAATTAAACTGAACTTAAAAAAGTTAAATTACAAACTAATTTTTCCAGGAATTGCGGCTGTTTTTACCATCGCCATCGTTGGGTTATTAACCTATCAGACATTCGGCTTTCGTAATCTAGCCCACAATCTTGAAGCTGAAATTGAAAACACAAAAAGGGAGCTTGATAGAATTTCGGCTGAGTATGAAGAACTTAAAAACCAAGACCAAGTTAAAATAAATCAGCAGTTACAAGAAAATATTAAGAATATTGAAAAAACTTACTCCTCCTCGGTTTCTGTTTATGAAGATCTTCTCAAATTAAAAGAATCGACCGACAAAACAGAAGAACTTGATAAGTTATTTACCCAAGCTTTAGTATTTTTATCAAAACAAAATTACAGCTCTGCTTCTGCCACTTTGAGTGATCTCTCCAGCCAAATAAAGTCCGAGCAGGAAAAAATCGCTGCCTCTTTCACCATTGCAACAACAGTGCCTGTTCAAAACACCCCACCAGGTTCAGGTTATCGGAGACAACAAGTAAAAACAGATGTTGGCACTTTTATGGTCAGTATTGTTGCCGCGGACTACTCAAATACCCGGGTGATTGTAGATACCGCTGCCGATGTAGATTGTTCCAATGATTGCCCCGTCCTCCCCTTAGCCACCTATGTCTCCCGAAACGGGGCTTTTGCTGGAATAAATGGATCGTATTTTTGCCCGGCAACTTACCCTTCATGTGCCGGAAAGACTAATACCTTTGACCTTCTTTTAATGAATAAAAATAAAACCTACTTTAATTCAGGAAATAATGTCTACAGCAACAACCCAGCGGTAGTTTTTGGAGGAAGCTATGTTCGATTTTTAACCGCCGCTAGTCAGTGGGGTCGAGATACAGGAATTGATAGTATGATTTCAAATTTTCCCCTTTTAGTTTTCAATGGGCAGGTCTATTTTGGCGGAGACGAAGATCCCAAAAAAGGAAGTAAAGGCGGAAGAAGTTTTTTTGCCCTAAAAGACAATACTGTTTATATCGGTGTTATCCACAACGCCACTGTTGCCGAATCAGCAAGAGTGCTTCACGCACTTGGTATGCAGAACGCGCTTAATCTTGACAATGGGGGCTCCACTGCTTTATGGTCCGGAGGCTATAAAGTCGGCCCCGGTCGCAATTTACCCAATGTAGTATTATTCGTCAGAAAGTAGGCCGAGCCCGGAGCGAAATAGCAATATCACCCCCCCCTAGTTAATTATTTAATTTTAGCGCTTTAATAACTTCGTCCGCAGAATTGTAAGTCTTATCAGGAAGATTATCAGCAAACCACTTCTTATCTGCCTCTGAAAAATCAGACAAATTATCACACTCTGCAATCAACTCTTCCTTAGTAGCAGGATATTCTTGATGTTCTCTTAGATGGTGGATTGCATTTTTTACGTCATTCATTAATTTTCACCTCCTTACAACGATATACTTTAACCAAAGGATTATAATATAATTTATCGTTAATCTTTTCTGTGATATTTCTAACAATGAACAAAGGATTAAACACGAAACTAAATAAATACTTTTCCAAGCACAAAAAAATCTTTTATAAAAAAGGCAGCGCAATTATAAGAGCCGGTGAAGAACCTTCTGGGGCTTTCTTTCTTAAAAAAGGCTATGTGAAGATGAGTTACGTTTTTGAAAACGGAGTCGAGATTATCTTCAATATTTTCAAACCTGGGTCTTTATTCCCAATAATCTGGTTTGTTGGGGAAGTCGATAACTCATATGATTATCAAGCCATGACAGACATCGAAGTCTTTAAGTCTCCCAAGGCAGAGGTTCTAAAACTCTTGGATGAGAACCCCGATATTCTTTTTAACCTAACGAAAAGAATTGTAATAGGTTTCGACGGACTTTTACTAAACATAAGACATATCCTTTTTGGCAATTCTCTTGTTCGCGTTAGCTCGGCCATCTACATAATGGTTAAAAGATTTGGTAGAAGGGAAAAGGGTGGAAAATTTTTTATTAAAATTAAGCTAACCCATCAGGATATCGCCAGTCTTTCCGGTATTTCCAGAGAAACAGCCAGTATCGCGATAAAAAAACTTGAAAGAGGCGGTATTATCACTCAGAAGAAGGGGTATTTCTTGGTCAATGACATTAAGAAATTGGAAGAAAGTATTACTGATGTTTCAAATGTAACCATTTCCCCAATTCCTGACGCATAGGGTATGTTTACAATTCCGAACCCGGAGCGGGAAGGATTAAATTAATATTATTTTTTCCAATTCTTTTTGAACATCTTGCCTTGAAAAGGCACTTAAACCAAGCTCCACCACTCTTTTTATCTGTTGAGAATCCCAGACATTTGGCTCTAAATGACTGGCACCTTCTTTCTTTAAAAGCTCAAAACCAACCACATCAGCAGCCAAACTATCTTTAGAGGCCAAATATAGCTTAGGAGTAACTAAGGTACCATGGGATGGTCCCCCCTTAATAAAGGCTTTTGTTCCCTCAATTAGAGTTAATGAAGGTTTCACCGCCAATCCTATTTCGGCGATCATTTCTTCAATCTTTGAAGATGCATGAAAGATCATCCTGTCAGTGGGGTGGATTAAGCCAACAAGATTTTTGATCGCCAATGAATGACCGGTAATTGAATGGGTGTGCAGCACCGGCACAGAAATTATATGATCAACTTCTTTCAATATTTTCGGAATGCGAAATCCTTTAGGCCAATTTTGTGCTTTTTCAGGATTTACCCGAATCCAATCACCCTCTTCAAAGCCAATTATTTCATCTGCGCCGGCATCTGACGCCGCTTGATAGATACCAGTTTTTTTCATCGCCGGAATAGTTTTCCAGCGAGGATTTGAACGATCACCAACAATGACATAAGCCCCCCTGGCTTTAGTTAATCTGACAACTTCCGCTAGGGCTTCTGGATGAGTGGTGCCAGGTGCAGCATCATCACTGTTAACATTGGGCTTGATTAAAACCTTTTGGCCCTCTTTGATAAAGCCCAAGTTTCCTGTCCGTTTAATGACTTCAACTACACCCTCAGCCGGCACTTCTGCCCGGGTAACAGCAACAATCTCCTCAACTTTCTTTTGAACACTCGCTGTAGGTTTTTGTTTCCTTAAATCAATCATTGATTCTTCCGTTGGTAAAGTCTCAACTTTTCCACCAAATAATTTTTGATACAAAAGCGTTGCCCCACCAATTATCACTCCAATAAGAAGTACTAGGCCCAATTTCATTTTACTGGTTACCTTCCTAGCCATCAAAACAAGAATTCTATCTTATCACATCTATAAATGAACAAGTCATTTCGAATAATATATTATCGCAAAGCAGCTTTGTGAATTCTTACAATTTCTTCGCTTAAAATTTCTTTCAACTTTTCTGATACATATACGCCCGAATGACCTAAGGGGATCCTCTTCCCAACCTGATCACAAAGCCTACCTTTTCCTCCCCTATCACGCATTCCAATTGAAAGTACATGAATATGTGACGCTGAAATGCCACCGTACTCTGGCCGCCCACGAGTTGGAGCAAAAACAATTACTTCTCCAACCTCAGGCATAAGAAAACGTGTCTCGATTTGAGTTGACGAGTGGCTCCATTTATTCCCCATTATTTTATGGCTATGTTTATCAGTCTCAGTTTTGTGCCAATCTATCACACTTCCCCTATCGTCTAAGGCTTCTAGATTCACCTCTTGTAATAATTCCGATACGCAATTCCTAATTCCCATGAATCGCTCATCCTCAAGTTTTAACGAAGTGTAGGAAGCCTTTTCTTTTTTCTGTCTTTTTTTAGAAGAACTCTCAATTTCAGTTAATTTAACTTTAAGTCTCTCTGTCCAGCTCATCTTCAAAACAGTATATATACTAAGCTAAAAATTTTGTCAATTTTCAACAAATACCGTCAACCTTCCCTCCAAGTATTTCCTGATAGATTAATGTCAATCTCGGCTAAAATATGATAAAATTAGCCTTGATTTTAGAAATATTGCGGGGTGGTGTAATGGTAGCACGTCGCTCTCTGGAAGCGAAAATCGGGGTTCAAATCCCTGCCCCGCAGCNNCTCAGCCAAATTGGGCACCCCAGTGACCCATATGCCTCGAAAACTCCGAAAGTTCTTGCTAAACCTCCGTTTTATCTCCGAAACATTCGTACCCCACCCTCAACCTCCGGAAAGCTTATATAAGGAGTGGAATTAATTAGTAAATTGGAGAAATTTTAAGTTATTGATGTAGGTATGATCTTTTCTGGCTCTTTAGAAGCTCTGGACTCAGAAAAGATCATACCTTGTGAAAACTCATTTTTCAAGTCTTCACAAAACAACTTTTCGCTATTAACAATAGAGCTTA
>JABAOF010011796.1_pt1 | contig 25448 bp, 23 predicted proteins | sample 7062171 | NCBI WGS metagenome assembly JABAOF01 (sample SAMN14538628, study PRJNA623070) | marine sediment metagenome | biome: marine biome [ENVO:00000428]; feature: marine pelagic biome [ENVO:01000023]; material: deep marine sediment [ENVO:00002113] | place: India: Gulf of Khambhat ...
ACCTATATCAAGAGGCCAAGCCATGAGAGGACTCATAGATCATTCGGTAAACTTCCATCTTTTGGGAAAAAATGGGCTTAGATTCTTGGGCAGGATGGTTGGTGAAGCCGAAAGCTTTACGCTCGTAGGAAGTGGCCTACAGGCGACTTCGAACTTAATTAGGCAGCTGGTTGAGGGCTGATGCGAGAGAGCGCCCTGGAGGAATTCGGTGTGACCTTACACGCAGATACCATCCGGGATCGGCGTCACATTTTGTCTGTGGTTAGGGAGATGACACCCGAGGACAGGATCCTTTTTACCTGTACAAGGCGGAAATTCATCGGCGCACATCAGCGCATTGTTTTGGATGTCTGCCACAAGGAAGCTGTCGATTGGGATCTCCTTTATTGGACTGCAAGAGTCCATGGCGTTGCTCCCCTAATCTTTGTGAATCTTCTGCAATGCCGGGGTGGTGAGAATGCGATGCCGGAAGAAGTCATGAAGCAATTTCGTTTTGGGTTTGCCCAAAACATCCTTACGAAACAACGATTGGCGAATGAGATTGAAAGGGTTCTGGCCTTTTTCCATAGCGTAGGCTTAGACGTCATGTTGGTCAAAGGAGCTGCGCTGGATTTGCTCATTTACAATCCACACCCGTATACAATCTCGAGAGACGTCGATCTCGTGATCCGACGGAGAAAGGAAAATATCCCCGGGGAGATTCTCAAGGGAATTACAGAATTACAGCGGCACCTTCCCCTCGAGTACGATTTCTTCAGGCATCACGACCTCGATTTAAATGGCGTTCTGCTAATAGACTTCCAGGGGATCTGGGAGGAGGCAACCAAGATCCAATTCAGGGGGCAACCTGTTTTTGTGATGACGCCAGAGGATTTGCTTATCATGGCGTGTATCAACAGCTGTAGAAAGAGATATTTCAACCTCAAGTCGCTTTGTGATATTGCAGGGATCATTAGCGCATATCCTGAGATGAATTGGGAAGAACTAATCTGTAAGGCAAAGTCGTATCGCTGTGAGAACATCGTCTATGCTGGGCTTTTTGTAGCCGGGTTGACTGTGGGGTGCGAACTGCCAGTGTATGCGCTCGATCGTCTTTTGAACAGCTCAATAAGGGCTACGATCATTCGATATCTGGGCCAGCGGATGTCTTTCTCCTCGCCAACCTCTTTATATTCTGGAGCGAAATTTCTCGATAGGAGGCTAAACCTTTCGCTGTTGCTGCCCTATGCTTCTTATCGCTGGGATCAAGTGTGGCGAAAGGCGGGATTTATTTTGGGTTCAGGGGGTGCTTATTAACAAATGTAGAGACCCACAGGAGCGCTGTCTGAGAGATGAGTTTGGGGATCAGATCATTGTATAAAATTGATGGGACAAAAGATGCGCGAAGCTTTGAATGAAGTGCAGATTCATCCATCTGCGGAGGTTTCCCCTGAGGCAAGTATCGGCCCTGGTACACGCATCTGGAATCAAGCTCAGGTCCGAGAGGGTGTGCAGATTGGACCGAATTGCATTGTGGGGAAGGGCGTCTATATCGATGTTGGCGTGGTCATCGGTAGTGACGTCAAGATCCAGAATAACGCCCTGCTGTACAACGGTGTGACGATTGATGATGGGGTGTTTATCGGACCAGGGGCATGCCTCGCGAATGACCGCATTCCTCGAGCGATCACGCCAGGGGGGGACCTCAAAACGACTGAAGATTGGACGCGAGGGGAGATCCATGTCAGGTATGGCGCTTCAATCGGGGCTGGCGCGATCATCTTGCCTGATGTGACGATCGGGCAGTTCGCGATGGTGGGGGCGGGGGCAGTGGTGACCCATGATGTGCCCGACTACCGTCTGGTGATGGGCGTACCAGCGCGCTTCATCGGTTATGTATGTCGGTGCGGGGGACAACTTCAGAAGACGAGAAGTGGATGGAACTGTCCTGCCTGTGACTGGTCCTTCCAACCAGCGGATGGGGATTCATGATCCCCATTGCCAAACCCCTCATCGGTGAAGAAGAGAAACGCGCAATCCTCGAAGTGCTTGAATCCGGGCAATTAGCCCAAGGACCTAAGGTACGCGAGTTTGAAACCCAGTTCGCAGCTTGGTGCGGGGTCGAGCATGCGGTCGCAGTTTCGTCCGGNNAGACATCGAGCCAGACTTTTTTACCATCGATCCGGTTGAGATCCGTCGGCATATCACACAACGGACACGAGCCATCATCGCAGTTCATTTGTATGGGCAGCCATGCGATATGCAGGCCATCGCTGAGTTAGCGGAAAAACATGATCTGGTCATCATCGAGGACGCCTGTCAGGCTCATGGCGCGGGTGTCGGTGATCGTCTGGTGGGCTCTTTCGGTACGGCTTGCTACTCCTTTTATCCAAGTAAAAACATGACCACAGCTGAAGGTGGCATGATCACTACCCATAAGGCTGAGGTAGCTGAGCGAGCTCGTATGATTCGCGATCACGGCGGTTTGCAGCGGAACGTCTATGAGATTCTTGGCTTCAACCTGCGCATGACAGAGATGCAAGCCGCCCTAGGATTGGCTCAACTTCCCAAGTTGCATGTGTGGAACGATAAGCGACGAGCCAACGCAGCCTTCCTGACGGAGAGGTTGAGGGATCTTACCGGTTTATCTACTCCGAGTATCAGGCTTGGCGCGAGGCATGTTTTCCATCAGTACACCATTCGGGTAAAGAATCGAGATGCGGTTGCCAGTGAAATGCTAAGACGGGGAGTCGAAGTGGGGATTTATTACCCAACCCCCGTCTATAAGCAGCCCTTGTATCGTCAACTCGGCTTCACAGAAGAGTTGGTGTGCGCGGAGGCCGCCAGTCGTGAGGTGCTCTCATTGCCCGTACATCCCGCGCTCAGCGAGAACGATTTAGAAAAGATCGTCCATGAGGCAACAGCTCTCCATTCCGATACTCCAACCGTCAGAGCCACTGAAGCCATAGCACGATAAGGTGTAAAAATCCCCTCTGCCTCTATTTAGCCCTAAAACCAAGAACACGACGGATAATGTTAACCAGGCATTTCACGGAAGATTGGTCGGCTTTCTTGGGAAGATGCGATGGAACAAGTATTTGATCTTGAAGTGGTTATTGATCTAAGGGAGCTTCGATCTCGGATGATGTCTTGAATGGTTTTAAGTGTTGGAGGCGTTGGTCGCGTTTTTACTGAAGAAGGCTAAAGACCTGACTGTTATTTGTCATCAAAAGCGGAGAATATGGAATCTATAAGGGTTGGCGTCATTGGCACCGGCAGGATGGGAATAAACCATTGTCGCATCTACGCTACGTTGCGTGGCGTAGAGTTTGCTGGTGTATGCGATTTAGACCCCGAGGTTGGGATTCGGGCTGCGGAGAGGTACGACACTAGATTCTATTCAGAGGTCGATGAGCTCCTCGGGTGTGTGGATGCCGTGAGTATTGCGACACCAACACCGACTCACTATGAACTGGCGATACGTTGCTTGGAGAGAGGCATTCATGTCCTGGTCGAAAAACCGCTCGCTGAAAACCTACGACAAGCGGAAGACTTGGTTGCCGCTACGGAGGCTAATTCGGTTGTCTTCCAAGTAGGGCATATTGAACGCTTCAACCCTGCTTATCGGGAGTTGAAAGAGATCTTGGATGATATGACGGTGCTGGCGATCGAGTTTCGTCGGCTCAGCGCATTTGGGGGGAGTAACACCGACACGGACACGATTTACGATTTAATGATCCATGACGCTGATTTGGTGCTCAATCTGATGGGTCAGGAGCCGAGCAAAGTCACTGCACATGGGTTGACAGCGTTGAGTGGTGAGATAGACCATGCCATCGCCCAGTTGCGATTTGATTTCGGACCCCTGGTTGTCCTGACCGCATCCAGAGTGACAGAACATAAGATCCGTATGATAACCGTGACCACTGTAGACGCTTACCTCGAGACGGATCTTCTCAACAAATCCATTACCATTCATCGACGAACGATGGGCGAATTCTTGAATCACAACCGGGCAGGAGTCAAGTACCGTCAGGAGAGCATTGTCGAAAGGATCTCCATACCGATCTTCGAACCACTGTACCTTCAATTACAATCATTCATCGAAAGTATCACGAAAGGTAAGCCTGCACCTGTTTCGGTTGTGGATGGGTTCCAAGCCTTGCGTTTGGTTGAGAGGATCCGTAATTCTTTAGGCGAGCCGCTTCACTCAGCAACAGAGCTATTCCCCATCCTTTAAGCCTGATTTTGCTTAATCCGTTCAGCAGAGTTGAATTAACATAGATGGACTTGTCGATCGTCATCCCCTTCTATAACGAAGAGGTCGGGGTATCCGAGTTGGCGCACAATTTGTTGCCGGTCCTCTCAGAGCTCAATGGACAGTATATGCTGGAAGTCATTTTGGTTGACGATGGAAGCACGGATGGAACTTTTAAGAGCTTGCAGCGTGCTTTCAGCAACCGGTGGGAACCGCAGGTGGCCATTCGGTTCGAGCGACACCTCACGAATCGAGGGCTAGGTGCTGCATTGCGAACAGGTTTTGTTGCTTCGCAAGGGTATGTTGTCTTGACGCTGGATAGTGATGGGACTTATTCAAATTCGGAGTTGCCTTCTTTACTCAGTCGCTTAAGCCCTAACGTGGATATCGTGACCGCATCACCTTATCACCCTGATGGGCATGTGATCGGCGTACCTGTTACTCGAGCGGCGCTCAGTCGCATCGCCTCTGCGATCTATCGTGTGTTGTTGGATCGGAGCATTCATACCTATTCCTCCATCTTTCGGGCGCATCGCAGGAGTGTGGTGGAGAACGTGCCCTTCCAATCAAACGGATTTTTGGCAGGAACCGAAATCCTTGCAAAGGCGATTCTCTTTGGATATCGGGTGGAGGAGTACCCTACGGTTTTAAAGGCGCGCAAGTTGGGAGCATCAAAGGCACGCATAGGCAGGATGATCAAGGCTCACCTCGTCTTTCAATTTCGCTTGCTCCTCCACCGGCTCCGCTTGCGTCCTCTTATGACCTCGCCAAGGGCTCCCTAAGGCGAGACTTGGGGTCGCCAAAAGCCTACCGACTGAATTGATACCCCCTTTCTTCACTGTTCTTGGTGAGCTAACTACCTCCGGTGATGGACTCTTCCTCATTTCGCTTAACCTGGTAACCTGCCTCATGATGAATAACGTAGGAGATCTGAATCATGAAAATCGTTTCAGTCGTCGGCACAAGGCCTGAGTTCATTCAAGCTGCGCCTGTAAGCCGTATCCTGCGGCAGAGGCACCATGAAATCTGGGTGCATACTGGACAGCACTACGGCGCGCAGATGTCTCATGCTATCCTCGAAGACCTTAGAATCCCAACGCCGGAATATGACTTACATGTAGGTTCGGGCACACATGCTCAACAGACTGGGTGGAGTCTGCTGAGATTAGAGAAAATCATGCGGTTGGAGCAGCCCGATGTGGTCCTTGTGAGAGGCGACACCAATTCCACCTTAGCAGGAGCTTTGGCAGCCAGTAAATTGCGCATTCCCCTTGCACATATTGAGGCCGGGGAGCGTAGCCATAATCGGAGCATGCCAGAGGAGATCAACCGTATCCTGACCGACCAGCTGGCGGATATTCACTTCTGTGCCAGTAGGCGTGCAGTCAATAGGCTCCACGAGGAGGGGCTTACGAAGTCAGTTCATTGGGTAGGTGATGTCCTGCTGGATGCGATGCTTCAGAATTGGAAAATGGCCCACAAGCGATCACAAATCTTAGCGAGACTCAGACTCGCACGTGGGGGGTATAGTCTCGTCACCATCCATAGACAGGCCAATGTGGAGGACAAGGTTAAACTTCGACAGATTGTGGAGATCCTGAATGAAACACAGGAGATGATTGTATTTCCCTTGCACCCTCGCACATCAGAAGCTCTGGTGGATCTGGATTCCTACATTGGGCATCATGTTCAACTCATCTTGCCGGTTAGTTATTTCGACATGATCGTCCTCGAGGAGGGCGCAAGGCTGATCGCCACCGATTCTGGGGGCGTGCAGCGGGAAGCTTATTTCCTGGGTACCCCCTGTCTCACACTGCGGGACGAGACTGAATGGGTCGAGACCGTGGAGACAGGGTGGAACAAGGTGGTCGGCACAGATCCTGACGTTGTGTTGCGTGAATGGTACTCGTTTGCAGCACCAGATGGGCGTCCCCCCATATTCGGTGATGGGCATGCGGCTCATCGCATCGTCAAGATCCTCGAGGAGTATGTAGAGATGAACGGGATATCTCAGCCTCGTGAGAAATCCGTGGAAGAGGTTTCTCACGCTCAAAAATCCCAGGTGCCAAAGTGAGGGTGGGCATTGTTGGCGGCGGGATCATGGGGGTTAGCCTAGGCTATTTCCTTGCCCAGGAGGGTGTCAAGGTTGAGATCTTCGAAGCCGCACCAGACCTAGGAGGGCTGGCGAATCAGATCCTGCGGGTTTTTCGTGAATGAATACCAGGATGCAATGATGAATGTGGAAGGATATAGTATGTCCATCGGTTTTAATCTTCCACCTCCTTTTGGTTGGCAGGCCTTAGTCCGGCTTGAACACCTGCGCCGCTTCATCCGGCTGCAACTGATCGAACCCGCCATGGAGCACTTTCGAGCGCGCCCACGACCGCATGGTTATTTTCTAGGAAATTTCTCGGCTTTAGAAAAAGGAAGATCAGATATTAAAGACACTGGGCGAAAGTTAGTGACTGATCGATTAACCGAAATCAAAACAACTTCTGATGAAGTCGGAGCAAAGGTTATCCTGGTGATGATTCCAGCTCCCGTACAAGTATGTCAAGCCAATCAACTCGCTTATTACCCCCGAAATGTGGATTTGAATGACACAACCCGATTTGATATCGAACAGCCACAAAGGATAACTCGAGAGATCGCTGACTCTTTGGCTCTTAAATACCTTGACTTACGTGCAATTCTCAAATCGGCCACGGGAGGTTGTCCGTATCAACCACACAACATGCATTGGACCACTGACGGTCACCGGGTTGTAGCCAGTTATCTTGCACAAGAACTGATATCTGATGGGATTATTCTGACAGCACAAGTTCCATAGCGTGGTGAGTTCAACCTATGGTGAATTGTGATTTCTAATATAAGGAAGTTGTTCCTTTCAATGGGAGTGCTAACCCCTCGATATTTTCGTGGAACTCTTAGTAAATCAACAAGATCCTTGATGGTCGCCACAGTTACTCTTATACTGCGCATAAAAATTCTCAATAGATGTATTCCTTGAATGTTTGAGGGTGAGAGAATTCAGCGATTGTTAGAAGTCGTGCATAGAAGCTTAAGGGACTGCGCCGAATGATATTAAGCGTGATGGAATGAAAGAGTTGATCGATCCAACACTATGGTTCGTTGGCTTAGCAGTGGTTATGGCCGTTGCTGGGCAAACGGTGATCAAACTTGGGGTGAACAATGCAGAATCATCGGGGTTTGTGACGTCCAGTCGGGTACTCGCCACGGTGGTCCGATCACCCCTGGTGCTGCTGGGGCTTCTGATGTATGGCGTCGGAGCCTTAGCCTGGATAGTCGTGCTCTCGCGCATTGATCTGAGCTATGCGTATCCATTTTTAGCATTAAATCTTGTTTTGATCACGATCGTTTCACGGATTGTACTTTCTGAGACCATCCCAGTGGTAAGATGGTTGGGTATCCTCTTGATTTGCCTTGGAACCATTCTGGTCGGACGAAGTTGAACGATTGCCCCCGCTTAGCACCGCATAGGTACAGAGTAACACTGGCAACCTGCTCTATCTTACCGTGCTAATGCCTTTCAAGAAGTAGTCCTACAAAAGGTGTAAGACAATAACGCAGGTTGGATTGATCCTATCTAGTTAGCGTGTCCATCTGAGCAACTAAGAAAAAGAACCATCGTGTTTTAGCGAAGGGCTGGGTAATTTGGTAATCAAAATTCGGTTACTTCTATAAGGAGAAAATCATGACTGAGATAGTACTAGTTACAGGGGGTGCTGGCTTCATCGGATCCCACCTTGTTGATGCATTAATAACGGAGGGCCATCATGTCCGCGTTTTCGACAATCTTGATGCGCAAGTTCATGGGGGTTTGCGCGAGGAAAATCGATGGCCAGATTATATCAATCTTGATGCAGAGTACAATCTTGGGGATGTGTGCGATCGAGATGCGTTGCGCAAGGCAATGAGAGGCGTAGATGTCATCTTCCATCTCGCTGCTTTAGTTGGTGTTGGTCAATCCATGTACGAGATCGAGCGTTATGTGGATGTAAATGTTCGTGGTACGGCAATTCTACTAGATATCCTCGTGAATGATACAAGCATACGCAATAGAGTTCGCAAAATTATTGTTGCCTCTTCCATGTCCGTATATGGTGAAGGTATCTATGAATGCCCAATACATGGGTTGGTCGCTCCTGAGATACGCTTGAAAGAACAACTTGAGGCACACGATTGGGAACTCCGATGTCCGGAGCATATCGTTACATCTCCGAACGGCATTTGCGGTCAAAGACTTCAACCGTTGCCTACGAATGAGTCTAAAACACTTGCCCCAACATCCATCTATGCCATTACTAAGAAAGATCAAGAGGAGATGTTCATAGCAATTGGGCGGGCATATGGAATTCCAGCTGTTGCCTTACGTTATTTCAACACCTACGGTCCAAGGCAAGCATTATCAAATCCTTACACTGGCGTTGCCGCAATCTTCTGTAGTCGTCTTATAAATGGCAACCCTCCCATGATTTTTGAAGACGGGAAACAGAGACGTGATCTCGTTCACATCTCGGATGTCGTACAAGCAAGCGTGTTAGCAATGGAAAAGGATGAGGCTGACTATGGAGTTTTTAATGTTGGCGCCGGGCGTGTAATAACAATACAAGAAGTTGCAGAAGTGTTATCAAGCCATTTGGATGGAGAAATTCATCCTGAAGTCATTGGCAAATTTCGTGCTGGAGACATCCGTCACTGCTTTCCAGATATCAGCCGGATCCGGACTTTGGGTTTTCGGCCGCGTCATCGCTTCGAAGACGGTGTGGATGATCTGGTGGCCTGGGTGCGTTCGCAGACGGCAGTGGATGGGTTTGACGAGGCAGCAAAGGTCCTTGCCGATCGTGATTTAATCTCTTGAGAAACTTCTTTACCTTGGAATGCTCTTGCTTAAAGTATTGGGAAATCAATTTGTGATGGTGAAAAATATGCCTATAAGACCTTTTGTATTCTTGATTAGGACACGATGAAACAGGAAAGCGATTTGGCTCAGATATTGGCAAAGTGAAGACTGAACATTCAACAATTTTCAAAAACACTAGGGTCTATCCTATACGTATAGGATTCCTAATTCTATTAGCTGGGTTGGGTCTGCTTCAGACGAATTTGGCAACACAAGCTCAAGAAGAGGAACCATGGACACCGATTTTCCAGCTTTCGGAGGGAATTCTTGATTCATCAGGAAAGCCTGCAGAGGCAGCATTCCCTGTGCTCGTATCAGACGAGTGGGGTGGTGTCCACGCATTCTTTCCAGCTTTGGTAGACGTTGAAAGGATAGGGGGCGTCGGTGATACCCTATACTACGTACGCTGGGAAGGATCCGCTTGGTCAAAGCCAAATGACGTTGTCCATTGGACTGAGGGGATCATTTGGCTACCACAAGTAGTCGTTGATTCCAACGGATGGTTTCATGTCGCTTGGACTGACAATGTAAATGGAACTATTTGGTACAGTCGTGCCCCAGTCAATCAGGCAGTCTCGGCCCACGCATGGTCAACACCAATGGAATTGACAGGAGGTGGTGCTTCAAGCATCTCCATTGAAATTGGGGCAGAGGATAATATTCATCTAATGTATTGCGAGATTGGGGAGTATGAGGGAGTATATCATCTGAGCTCCAAAGACGGAATTACGTGGTCATTCCACTCACTCGTTTTTGATATTCCTGATTTTGATTTTTCCGATTGTTTGATTCGTATGGCTATCGATGGTAGAGATCGATTACACGTCGCTCTAACGATGGAACGCCAGCCTAGTATCGTGGCATATTATGCCCGGTCTGAAGCTGGGGGACAGCATTGGACAACCCCACATGAAATTGATCGTAAGAATTCATTGTATTGGGATGACTATGGACCCACGCGAGCGAATATTGAAGCAATCGGCTCAGATCAAATCCACATTATCTGGGATGGTTCACCAGCGGGGCAGCGATGGCATGTGTGGTCATCAAACGGTGGGAAATCTTGGTATCCACCTGAACTTATCGATGAAGTTCATCGTGGTCTCACGGGAATAAATGCTTTGGGTGTAGATAGTATGGGGAGGTTACACCTTGTTTCTATGGGACTCGACGGTAGAGCCTATCATGCGACTTGGAGAGATGGGAGTTGGTCGGCATTTAAACTAATATCGGACAGAGGTGGTCAACATCCAACACTTGCTATTCGTAGTGGAAAGACCTTACATGCTGCATGGAACTTGGAGGTATTGCGGCCGATTCAAATTGTTAGCTCTCAATTAGAAACAGATTCTCCGAGTGTGTACTCCACACCATTGCCGACATTAATGTCAAATAAACACGAGCAGGGTGAAATCGAAAAGGAAGTAGGGCCAAAAACCGGCCAGAGCATTGCTACCCCAATTGATTCAATTCATAGGCTGACAGAAATTGAAAGTGATTTCGTGGAAGTTAAACACTTGTTGTCGTATATATTATGGTCAGCGGTCGGACCTCCAATTTTGTTCGTAATTGTGATTCTTATCGTGAAGCAGTATTTCCTTCGGCGATAGATTTAACTTGCGGACGAAACATGTTGAAATATCTGAAGACACTGTATAACTTTCGGGATCTCCTGTGGATGTGGACTCGCAGAGAGATTAAGATCCGTTATAAACAATCGGCTATTGGGGGACTCTGGGCGATTCTTCAGCCTTTATCCTTAATGATAGTGTTTACACTGGTATTTTCGTTACTTGCAAGGGTTCCTACAAATGGAGTGCCGTATCCAATTTTCTCATATGTTGCCCTTTTACCATGGACTTTTTTGGCAACCTCAATGGCCTTTGCCATCCCAAGCCTAGTAAATAACATGAATCTTGTGACTAAGATTTATTTTCCCCGTGAGATTCTTCCTATAGCGAGTGTTGGAGCTGCGTTATTTGATTTGAGTGTCGCCTCAATTGTTTTCATCAGCTTGTTGGTGATTTATAAGATTCGACTAACTTGGGTGGTGTTGTGGATCCCTCTTCTGCTTCTGGTACAGATTCTACTCACATTAGGGATTGTTTTATTCTTCTCCGCAGTAAATGTATTTTATCGAGATGTTCGCTTTGTGATCCCTCTAATTACCCAACTATGGTTGTATGCAACGCCTATCATATATCCTGTGTCGTTGGTTCCTGAGCGTTTCCGGGATTTATATATGCTGAATCCTATGGCAGGGTTGATTGACTCGTACCGTCGGGTCATCTTATTAGGACATCTGCCTGATGCCGGCCATCTGGGTCCAGCGGTGGCTATTTCCCTTGTAGTTTGCTTCATAGGCTATTACTACTTTAAACGCATCGAGTGGCAGTTTGCAGACATCATTTGAATTCCGCGATGACCGCGTTGTTAACCTCCGCGAAACTTGGTGGCTACGTGCATCAAAAGCCTTTATCGGCGCCATGTGAAAATAGTACTGAGGTGTGGAGTTACGAATTATGAGTCAAATGATCGAGTTTGAAAAAGTCTCAAAAGCCTACCGCTTGGGAGCCACACATCGCAGTTTGCGCGAGACCATCCCGACTTTGGTGCAACGTGTTTTAGCACTGAGAAAAGACACTACCGACAACGCGTCGATTCTGTGGGCTCTGCGTGATGTCAGCTTCTCTGTCAAGCGGGGTGAAGCTCTAGGCATTATCGGTCCTAATGGGGCTGGAAAGACTACTTCGTTGAAATTGATTAGCAAGATTACGAAAGCTACAGGGGGTTGTGTACGAGTACATGGTCGCGTATCGGCGCTTATCGAACTTGGGGCTGGTTTCCATCCAGATTTGACTGGAAGGGAGAATATCTATCTCAATGGCGCGATTCTAGGAATGACACATAGAGAGATCGAGCAACGGTTCAACGATATTGTCGCATTTTCAGAATTAGAGCGATTTCTCGACACACCAGTGAAGCGCTACTCCTCAGGTATGTATTGTCGATTGGGTTTTGCCGTGGCTGCTCATGTGAAACCTGATATCCTGCTTACAGATGAAGTATTGGCGGTGGGTGATGCCGCCTTTCAAGCAAAATGCTATCGGCGCATTGCAGAATTAAAAGATGCCGGTACGACGATTGTATTTGTGACCCATGCTTTGACGGTCCTCCGTCGGGTTTGCGATCGCGCACTTCTCTTATATCGGGGGAAAATAGTGGCTGAAGGTGAACCTGCAGAGGTGATTGCTACTTACCAGGACAATCCCCAGTTTGCAAGTAATCTGGCTGAACAAATTCCGGATCAGGTGAAGACATTCCCCGAATCTACACCGAAACCAAGTGGACCGATCATCATCTCTGGGGTCACATTCCTTTGCGACAAGGCACAACAAGTAACCACATCTAGGACGGGCGAATCAGTTACTCTACAAATCTCCTATTTGGCGGACCAGCCGGTTTATCAGCCTTCAGTTACCATCAAGTTTCACGGGTCTGACGGGTTACAGTATGGGGGATACAATTCGAGTTGGGATGGTGCTAGCCCAACTGTTGTTGAAGGCTCAGGTAGCGTGGAAGTAACCTTTGATCCACTCTGTCTATTGCCCGGTATTTATTACATCACGGTCATTATTGCTGACCGAGATGGTTTAGAAATATATGATTGGCACGATCGCAGACACAAACTTCAAGTGATGAGTGGTACTACCACAGCTCACCCCTTGGTGTATATGCCACATACCTGGCATTGGCGGGATGTCGGGGAGGAACTAATAGCCTAAGATACATATCTTTGCTTTTCCGAATTCCTAGCATCTCTAAGCACACTATCATTTTGCGGGATTGACAAGGAACCATAGACTTCTTGAACCACTACGGAGTGCAAGACGGTCCATGGCTGAACTCTCGGATTTAGAAATGGTTGGGCAGGGAAACCTCTCCGGCTATCTGCTGAATAACATCCCCAGTTGTAATTGTTAAGATAAAGACAAAAATTGATAATCATTACAAATGTGTCTTTCAAGGATTAGCTATTGATACCGATGGATAGGATGAGTCTGCAGTGCCTCAATGGATGGCAGAACTAGTGTGTGTTGATCTATGATCGGAAATTATCATTTGGCTTCTAAACAGAATTCTATCTCCTCGTAAACCTCCAATTACCCAGCCTCAGGGCTTATACATATGGATTGTCCCTTTTGATTAAAAAATTCTTGCTAAATTGCTACTGGAGAATCACCAACAGATTCCTCTTTTCACAAACAGCCTTTGAGTTTTTCCAAAGGTTCGGGATCCATGTTACGCGTAAACATTTTTATAGCCCAATACCAGACACAGAGCAGATTAAACGCAAGTCTGATATCTGGGAGAATGAGACTGAACTTGTAGGTATTGATCTGAATGTTGAACGACAAATTCATCTACTCGAAAAGGTATTTCGTGGTTTCCAAAACGAATGGGATTTTCCAGTTGAAAGAACATCCACACCACATGAATACTACATAAATAATGATTCATTCGGATATATTTCTGCAGCCACATATTATTCGATGATACGATACTTACGTCCCAGAACAATAATCGAAGTCGGTTCTGGGAATTCAACATATGTTGCAGCAAAGGCATGCTTAAAGAATCTTGATGAAGGAAATAAGGCAAATCTTATTTCTATTGAGCCAAATCCGAATAATGTATTAAAGAAGGGTTTCCCGGGTTTGACCAAGCTAATCACAAGTCAAGTTGAAGATATTGGTATTCAAACATTTGATCGATTACGGGATCATGATATTTTATTTATTGACTCAAGCCATGTCTCGCGGATTGGAGGCGATGTAAACTTTCTGTACCTAGAGGTGTTGCCGAGATTAAGAAAAGGAGTCACTGTTCACATCCATGATGTATTTTTCCCTGGGCAATATCCAAAGAACTGGGTCATTCAATTGAGATTGTTTTGGACGGAACAGTATATATTACAAGCATTCCTGATATTCAATAAGCTATTTGAAATTTTATGGTGTGGAAGCTACATCTATCAGAAATATCTAGACAAAGTGCTAGAGGTTTTTCCTCCACCAGAAGGGCTCGAAGGGGGCAGAAATTATTTCTCGAGCAGTTTCTGGATGCGGAAAGTTGGTTGATTGTTATCATCAAGGATTAAGGAGATTATTTGTTGAGATTGCTCATCAATAGGAGATATAGTGGTAATTGACTTACTGAAGTAGAGAATTGGACCGCATAGAGTGCGAGTAAGTTATGCCAATCTACCCCCAAATTAGAATTTTCTTATGATCACTGTTTTAGCCAAGAATGGGATACTTGTACAAATGGATTCTTTCGAGTAGGAAAATTTGATTGATGGTAAGAGCTTTACCAAAAGTAAGCGTTGTGATGTCAGTTTACAATGGCGGACGGTATGTCCAGCAAGCTGTCAGAAGTATTTTGGGACAAACATTGAGTGATTTTGAGTTCATCATTGTAAATGACGGATCCTCAGATAATACTTTAGATATTCTACTTTCCTTTGATGATCCTAGGATCGTAATTATAAATAATGAGGAAAATATTGGAATAACAAAGTCACTTAATCGTGGGATATTCCGTGCGAGTGGGGATTATATTGCCAGACAGGATGCCGATGATTTCTCTCTTCCAAACCGCTTGGAACTTCAAGCAGCATTCTTGGATGGTAATCCAGAATTTGGGTTAGTTGGCTCATGTGGATATTGGATTGACGCCGAAGGAGCTTTACTTCGAGAGTGGCATCCTACCAACGATGCCATAATGATTCAGAAATTACTGCTATCGGTAATTCCTTTCATGCATGGCACATTCATGTTCAGAAGATTTATTCTGGATGATCTAGGTGGGGGATATGATGAAAGATATCCTGTTGCTCAGGATTGCGATTTACTCCTTCGAGTGTCTGACCGGTGGGAGGTCACCAACCTTCCGGAGATTCTTTATGTACATCGACGACACAAGGACACATTAACGACTCGACGATCGATGGATCAGAAACATTATGAGCGTAAAAGTCAATATGAAGCGGTATCTAGACGCATAAAATTTGGGCTTGGTAAGCTGGGCCTGATCAAGGATTCCGTACCAGACTGGATATATGAGGTCGATCGCAAATGGTTGGCATTGCGTTACATTTATTGGTCTGCAGCAGCGAGGGAACTTGGAAGGCTGCCAGCTCTCAAATTATTGCTTGTTGCGATTGCATTAGATCCATTATCATCTAAAGCCAGGTCATTTATTATGGGTATAGTGGGTCGAAAGATGAAGTTGCTCGTTCCCAGGCCTATCGATGAAATGTAAATTTTAGATTGAGAAAGCTTTTTTTTAGTATGCAAATTAAGAATGAAATCCTGGAAAGTGAAATTAGAGCATTGAGACGGGAAGTTGCAGATCTTTCCTCAGAGCTTTTGCGATTCCAAAGTCTTAGATTGATAGGAATCTTTAATAAGTATCGACTTTTACGTTCTCGCATAAGCAAGAAGATTGCACAATTCTTAGGAATCAGAACGATTACTACCAATGTAAGATGGAAAAAATATAACAGGGCTCTTTCTATAAAGGTGACACCTCGAATTGTCAAATATGATGTCATATTCATGTCATGTGCTGATTGGCAGTGGCGGTACCAACGCCCTCAACACCTCACGACTATGTGGGCGGAAAATGGTCATCGAGTCTTTTATGTAGTACCCAAGTTTCAGTTTGACGTCAATCCTTCTTATCTGAAACCAAGCAAGCGTTACACAGCTAAGGCTATATTCCCTGGTGTTTTTGAGATTTACCTGTCGGGTCCATCTGAAATGCAGCCTTTGAACAGACGCATGTTGTTAAATGATGCAGAGGAGCTTGTAGCATCATTCGAACTCCTTAGAGAGGATTTTGATATCCAGAACGCCATTTGTATTATGGAGTTACCATTTTGGGGTACTCTTAGTCTGATGTTAAAAGAAAGTTTTGGTTGGAAGCTAATCTATGATTATATTGATCGTTGGTATGGTGTGTTTCCAAAGTCTCACTCAATGTTAGTCGAGGAGACAGCGTTGCTGACGAATGTCGATGCTGTTGTAGCAACGGCGAGGTTGTTAAAAGAAAATGCAGAAGCCTTTAATACTAGGGCTTTTTACATCCCAAACGCAGCAGACTTCGAGCACTTTTACAAAGCAGCTGACAAAAAGCATCAATATAACTTATTTGTAAAGTCTCCAAGGATTGGTTACATTGGCAACTTAGCCAACTGGTTTGATGATGAGTTAGTACAAGCAGTAGCAACGCGTCGTCCTGAATGGATAATTTCGCTAATTGGTAGTGGACCAGCGAATATGGAATCTTTGTCACGGTTAGAAAATGTAAACTTGGTGGGAGAAGTTCCTTATGAATCATTGCCTTCATATCTTTGCGAATTCGATTTGTGCATAATCCCATTTAAACTGATGCCCGTGACTGCTGTAACTGATCCTGTGAAATTTTATGAGTATCTTGCAGCTGGCAAACCGGTTGTGGCAACTAACCTACCGGAACTACGTCCTTATGATGAATTTGTATACCTTGCAAATAATCCAACTGAATTTGAAGAGTTAATTAATGTCGCGTTGATGGAAGATAACGAGGCAAAAAAAGCACAACGAATAGAGTTCGCAAGGAGAAACACTTGGGAACATCGGTTTAAACAATATCATGAGATTATCCTTGATATTCTTGAGAATCCCTCTAAAACAACAAATAAATCAAATACAGATGAAGGCGTTAATAAGAAGTCATCAATAAGCACACCATTTCCGATCATCTTCAATATTACGCCATCAGCGATACGTCACGGAGATAAGTGCCGGAATCATAGGGATGAGAGTATCTTACTTCGCATTAGAGGGAAATTTCTCAAACCCACTTGTGTAGTGTATGTAGATGAAAATCCAATAATCTCTGATTTCGTAGATGAAACGGAAATCCGCTGTTTGTTACCCGCATATGTTTATAGTCGTCCAGGATGTTTAATGATATCGGTCATGGATCATAATACGTGGAAACAATCGAACCGCCGAGTTTTACTTATAGAAGGTGTTTAGATTTATTAGGGTCGTGACGATTTTATCGGTCAAACCTATTGTGTGAATTCAGTCCAAGTTTTGTTTCAAGATTTTATTTTCCCAACCCGTTGTATCATATTTACGAGTATCTCTCAGTTTGTCTTATTAACACATTAGTGCGCACAGGTATATCAGGACCCACCAGTATCCATTAAGCACATAATATACAGTTATCCAAAAGTAGATTCTTAGAAAGAACAGTATCAAATAAGTGGAAAGTGCGAATGTGAGCTGTAGTTTATTATCCGCACACCGATCTTCGTGTAGGAATTCTTCTATCGAAAACAAGCTTCTCGAACAACATTTATAGACTTTCCAGTTAATTACTATATTTTGATTCATTTTATGACATGCCAGAAGTTTCAATAATAACCATTGCTCGGTCCCATGAAGATTTGAAACTCCTTCGGCAGGCCCTGCAACAACAGTCGTTTCAAGATTTCGAATTCATTGCCGTAGTTGGTGGCAGCATCCCGGAGGCTTGGAACCGAGCTATTGCGCGAGCCAGGGGAGAGATCCTCGTTTTCACTGAAACAGACGCTACTCCAGTAAACGAAAATTGGCTGGAGGAACTTATAAGCAGTGTTCCGGATGAGAGGACCATCGTGAAGGGTTTGGAGATTACAGGTTCACCATGGGATCTTGCGAACTTAGCTGCACATCGGACTGTGTTCGCCAACGTTCGTTTCCATGAATCCTTTAAGTGGGCAGAGGATACGGAATTATTCTGTCAGCTTAAACAGAAGGGCTACCGATTCAAGCGGATCAATACAGCTCCTGTCATCCACATTCGCAAGCTTCGTTCTAAAAGGATGATCCGTCGTGCATTTCGTTATGGCCTTTATTGGTCAAGGTTACGCCATCGATATGCAGACCCAATAGAGGTTGCAGGACTTAAACAGGTAGGATACATGTTGCTCATGTACGTCTTAAACTTATTAGGCTTAGTTCTCGGGTATGTGATTTATTGGCCAGAACGATTGAAAAGGGGTAATCATAAGTGAGGCTTAAGCCATCTGTATCAGTTGTCATCCCCTGCTTTAATCAAGCCGTTCAGCTTAAAGAGACATTAGAAGCCCTCAGTGATCAATCCCTTCCGGCGAAGGATTTTGAAGTCATTGTCGTGGACGATGGCTCAACTGATAGCACCCAGGATGTGATTGGTTCGATCGTCGTACCTTATAAGTACCAGCTATTACGCCAAAGAAATCGTGGAGCAGCTGTGGCTCGAAATCTTGGGGCTAATCAAGCCCAGGCAGACATCTTGCTTTTTCTAGATGCCGATATGATTGCTGATTCGAAATTAATCGCCATACATCTGGAAATGCATAAAACGTATGATCGAGCATTGGTAGCAGGTCGGCGAAAACCCTGGCCAGCGGTTCGGACATCAGTGTTTTCAAGGGTTATAGACATTGACTCAAATATACCCAGCAATTTAGATGTCCATACTGCAATCGATTTCGGCAAAGCACACTCCTGCAACATGTCACTTCGATACTCGGATTGGTTGGAATTGAGGGGGTTTGACGAGCGATTTCCGGCTTCAGGCTTTGAGGATGTAGATATGGTATATCGAGCAATACGCAAAGGCTTGAGGATCGTCTTCAGCCCGGAAGCGTTTGCTTACCACAACCACCCGATGACTTTTAAGCAGTATTGTGAGCAATCCAGAAGTTATCAACGTTCTGCGGTATTATTGCTCAAGAACCATCCTGAATTGCGCGGTCATTTTGATCACTTGAAGGATAAAGAGCCTATAGCTTGGGGTCATGATCAATTAGGTTTGGTTATTCTTAAGATCGCTCGCAGGTTGCTCGCCATGCGTCCAGTCCTTCATGCGATCGAACAATTTGCTAATCACCTGGAACGCCGGATACCTTCAACCAGATTGCTGCCGTCTGTCTACTGGAAAATCATCGGCAGCTATCAACTGTTAGGTTTGCGGGATGGTATTCAACAACATGGTTGGTAGGACTTTCATCTTTAAATTCCTTTTCTAAGTTTTAAATGCAGATGAACTCCCACAGGATCAACTCTTATAAGGCAAATAACCTGAAGTGGATCGTGCCACCGATCGTGTTGTTCGTTTCGTCATTTCTTGGCATGACATTGGTTCAATACATCAGCCCCACAGGGCTTCAACTACCTCCATGGGCATACATTATTGCAGGGGTGTTGGGGATGGTAGTGTTTGGCATATTTGCACTTCGAAGTATGCAGGCGGCACTTACATTGTTGATAGCTACATCGGTATTGGTCAACTTTACGATCTCAACCGGAACCAAAAGCCCTATTAATTTGACCATTCTCTTCGTGGCTTTCCTTACATGTGTTTGGATCCTTAGGTTGATTGTTGTTGAGAAAAAGGTTCGATTGGTGCCATCGAAACTTAACATTCCAATCTTCGGATTCATCCTTGTGGCCGTTCTTGCGTGGATTGTTGGAAATGTGTTTCTAGACCGAGATGTGACATTACCCTCTAATGTGTTGCAAGTCCAAGCTGGTCAATTCGCCATGTTCGCTTTGTCGGCGGCTGCACTACTTCTAAGTGCGAACCATGAGCTTAGTGTTAGGACGTTGAAGCTTTGGAGCTTGAATATTGTTTTTCTGGGCGTTATTGCTGTTTTTTGCGATGTATTTGCAATCAGGCCCAATCCCTTACCAGCGGTGAAAGGTTCGATGCATATGTGGCCTTTCGTCATCGTTTTAGCGCAATTGTTATTTAATCCCAACCTGGACAAGAGAACTCATATTCTGGCGTGGCCTATCCTAGGCTTATGGGCTTACTGGGCTTTCTTCACCCCTGTTTTTGGATTTAAGGGTGGATGGGCTCCAGCTGGTTTAGCTATGTTTCTTCTCCTTGTGCTTCGTTGGCGTATACCTTCGGTGCTGTTCGGGTCTTTAGCAACAATTGCTCTTTTTGCAACTGGTGTTGCACACAAGATTATCTTGGGTGAACTTTCAACAGGAGCTGGATACCGCCCACTCGTCTGGCAAGACGTTCTCAATATGACATCTAGGGATTGGCTGCTAGGTCTTGGGCCCGTGAACTACATGTACTACTGGCAATCACTTGGATTGGAATCGGTGACACTGCAAGAGGTCATTAGTAGACATCCAACCCTTGCACCTTACTGGACCAGATACATTGTCATCCCTTCCCATAATCTCTACGTTGACATCTTGGCTCAAACTGGTGTAATCGGCTTGATCCTGTTTCTCTTGTTCGTCGTTCTAGCCTTGTATTTGGCATGGCGCCTAGGTCGTCGTCTTCGAGCCGGGTTTTTGAAAGCCTATGTTTACGCAGTATTGTGTGGTTTTGCGGGAATGGCAATCGGTTCATTTTTATTTGCCGACTGGTTGATCCCATTTGTCTATAACGTCACAATCAGTGGTTTTCGTCATAGTGTGTACACATGGCTGCTTCTGGGAACACTAGTTCCATTAACATACTCAATGAATGAGGGAGAGAATGCGATCGAAGCTTGACCTTTCGATAGTAATCGTCAATTACAACACCAAGCAATTCACAGCCCAGTGCTTAGATTCAATTTACAGTAATCCGCCCGATTGTCGCTATGAGATTGTTGTTGTGGACAACGCTTCCACGGATGATAGCGCGGACTGGCTGGAAGATCTCTATCCCGGGGTGAATCTTGTTCATAGCCAAGAAAATCGAGGTATCGCAGGAGGTAACAATCTTGGTATCCGCGCCAGCACAGGGCGCTATGTTCTTTTACTCAATAACGACACTTTGGTATTACCTGAGATGATCGATCGAGTAATTTCCTTTATGGATGGACATCCCGAGGCAGGGGGTGTTGGTGGGCAGTTGCTTAATGAAGATGGGAGCTTTCAATCAGGGTTCTTTGAGTTCCCAACTCTTTTTCAACAATTTCTAATCGTAACGAAAATTGGGCAGCTAATCAGACCATACTATCCTTCACGCCCTCCTGTTTCCGAGATTTTACAAGTGGATTGGATGAGCACAGCATTTATGCTCTTCCGACGAGAAGCGCTAGAATTTGTTGGCTTAGTCGATGAGGAATTCTTCATCTATTCAGATGAGTCTGACCTACAATATCGACTTAAAGAAGCCGGCTGGCCACTATATTATCACCCCGATGTGCAAACGATCCATTTTGGGGGAAGAAGTTTAACCCCGTGGAGAAGACGCAACATGGTATATCGAGGCTATTTATTATTCTTCGAGAAGCATTACGGTTATTTGGAGGCTCTCCTGCTTCGGGGTTTATTCTTGCTAGTTAGCGCGTTAAAAATACCGATTTGGGGAATGGCCACCCTTTGGCCTGATAATCGCGATCGATCGAAGCATGAATTGGCATCCAACTTGGCCATACTGCGCATGTGTGTACGTCGAGGGATAATCCCGCCAGGTTAATTCCACTGCTAACTGTTTGTGAATTCCATTTGCAAGTGAAAAAAGGAATAACTGAGTTATATCAATATCCGTTGCTAGTTGGCTGCTATCGCCACCTTCCGTTCTCATCACAATATACTTGAATAATGCGAATTCTATTCCTGACGCAGGTCATTCCTTATCCTCATGATGCTGGCCCAAAAATCAAAACTTGGCATGTCATGAGATACTTAGCTGAACGTGGGCATGAGATCATCCTAACTTCGTTTTTGCGTCGGGATGAGGAATCGCAAGTACCAGAGCTGTGTGGGATCTGTAAATCTGTGCACACCATACCCATACTTCGATCTCGGATTGCCGATGTCTACTATTGGCTACGCAGCTATGTAACTCAACGCCCATTCCTCATAGAACGAGATGATTTCGAAGCAATGCATCAGGTTGTCCGCGATCAATTGGCCAAGATGAAAATCGACATTATCCACGCCGACCAACTATCCATGGCTCAATTCGTCGCAAGAAATGTGGATTTGAATTCTTCAAGTCGCCCATTTCTCGTCTTTGATGCACATAACGCGGTTTGGACCATCGTTGAACAGATGCGTAAGAGGGTACCTCGATTTATTCAACCTGTACTGGTTGTAGAGGCACAGCGCTTAAAAAGATTCGAAGGTCAAGTCGTCAACGAATTTGATCATACCCTAGCTGTCACGGAATCTGATCGCCAGGCGCTGCTCCAAGCTCTGACCACCGTTGTAGACGGATCTTCCTCAATAGCAAAAGGTAGATCGAGTATCACGGTCATCCCCATTTCAGTAGATACGAGTAAGCTCCAGCCTATCAAGCGTATGAAGACCTCAAAGAATATCTTGGCTCTTGGTACACTTCATTACCCCCCCAACGCCGATGGAATACGTTGGTTCGTTTCCGATATCTTCCCTCTAATCCGTGAGCATGTTCCGGAGGCGAAGCTAACGATCGTAGGTAAAAATCCTCCCAGAGATTTTATCGAACTGCAACATCGCAACCCAAACTCAATCCATGTGACCGGGTACGCCCCAGATCTTATACCTTATCTGGAGGATGCTTGTTTAATGGTAGTACCGGTACGTGCTGGCGGTGGGATGCGTGTACGAATCCTAGAAGGTTTTGCATGGGCAATGCCTATGGTTACAACGACAGTTGGATTGGAAGGAATCGACGCCCAACCTGGTGAACATGTACTGGTTGCAGACTCGGAATTGGAATTCACGACGGCTGTAATAAGGCTATTAAACGATAGTGCACTGCAGGAGCGATTAGCCATCAATGGGCGGCGATTGGCTAAGAGGTGTTACGATTGGCATGTGGTATTAAAGCGTTTAGACGCAGTTTACAATCGTGTATTATGGAATCAAAACCTAGTCAACTTCAATAACTATTCCTAAATCACGCTTCTCTTTTCTTCCTACTACCTCTGTTCTAGTTTCCTTTTAGATGAAAAAATATTAAAACTTGGTGAACACATGTCAGATCTTCGAATATCATGCGTTATACCACTATCTTTCTTTGGTAACTTGTGGAAATCTAATTTGATGAAGAGAGTAGCTTATGCAATGTGATGAGGCTGCATTGCAGGAAGTTCGTGAGCGCAGATTGTTAATCGACCATTGCGACACCTGGCTGTTTGATCAGATTGAGCCCTTCATTGGTCAAAGAATTTTAGAAGTCGGTTGTGGTCTTGGTAATTTGACGAAGCACTTACTTGATTATGAGGTAGTGGTCGGGATTGATATTTCCAAGTCGAGCATCGATCATGTCAATTTAACCTATGCCCACCAAGGCAATGTTCATGCGGTACAGTGCGATGTGACTAGCCCAGATTTGCTAAATCTAAAGTCGTATCTCTTTGATACAGTTATTTCACTCAATGTCCTGGAGCACATTGAGGATGATATTCTCACTCTAAAGAACATCTACGAAATACTTATCCCGAATGGCCAACTTGTATTGATTGTACCCGCCTTTCCTTCCCTTTATGGAACCATGGATAAAGCAATAGGACACTACCGGCGATATACAAGCCATGACCTAAAACAAAAGTTAGGCGATGTTGGCTTTGAAATTGGTACGCAGAAATATCTCAATCCGATTGGAGCGATAGGTTGGTTTGTTAATGGGAAATTTCTACATAGAACGGTTCCTCCTGTAGGACAATTAAAAATATTCAATAGATTGATGCCGCTTGTTGTTGCTCTAGAACATTGGATTAATTTCCCCTTTGGTTTATCCATCTTTTCTATTTCAAGGCGTATTGATTGATCTTCATCAAGTAAAAATGTTTCTGGAATTCCCCTTTGAAATATTGATGTGATCATACAAAACGAGTTGGCTAAGCAATATAAGCTACTTGTAATAAGTACTAATTTCGATCCATTTCATTGAGAGAATTCATTTAGATCATTACGAGATAAGGCTTAGAGAATCATGCGTTGGCGCATAAATCAACTTCTCATTGGTGTCATTTTCGTTTCGATTGCAATTCGAATAGCGGTTGCCGTGTATTTGGGTGACCATGTACAAGCTCTACCGGGAACTGCTGACCAGATCTCCTACCACCACTTAGCTCTGCGAGTTCTGCAAGGTAGCGGTTTTACATTCGGCGAGGCATGGTGGCCAGCTACAGCCGCAGAAGCTCCAACCGCCATGTGGAGTTATCTTTATACACTGTTCTTGGTTGCTGTTTACGCCCTGTTCGGTCCTCACCCACTTGTCGCCCGAATCGTCCAGGCGATCATCGTCGGTGTGCTGCACCCCTATTTTATCTATCGTATCGGTCGTCATGTTATTAGCGAGACAGTTGGGGTACTGTCCGCAGTCATAACCACCCTATACGCATATTTCATCTACTACACCGCGAGCCTGATGACGGAGGCCTTCTATATCACTGCTGTCCTCGCCAGCCTTTACTTCGCAATCGTATTATCGGTACGCTTACCAGCGCCGGAAGACCAAGTACGCGGATCACAGAAATATAAGTTAGCCATCGGTTTTGGCGTGAGCCTTGGCGCTGCCGTCCTGCTACGTCAACTTTTCTTGCTTTTCATCCCGTTTCTATTCCTCTGGCTCTGGTGGGCTGCGAAAAAACGAGGGGTTATTGCCCTTGTGGTTTCGGGGGTAATTATCCTTGCGCTTATATTGCCCTTCACGATCTATAACTATGCTCGCTTCGGTCGTTTCGTGCTCCTGAATACGAATGCGGGATATACATTCTTCTGGGCCAACCACCCGATCTATGGCACCCATTTTGAACCTATCCTCCCGGCCGAAATGGGCAGCTATCAGGATCTTATTCCGGTCGAGCTACGCGGTTTGGATGAGGCGGCGCTTGACCAGGCGCTGCTTCTTCGCGGCCTCCGGTTCGTTATGGATGATCCAGGCCGCTACCTCTTGCTCTCGCTGAGCCGCATCCCGGCCTACTTCAAGTTCTGGCCTTCGAGCGAATCGAGCCTCATCAGCAACATATCCCGGGTGGCGAGCTTCGGTTTGCTGCTTCCTTTGATGCTCTACGGTCTGGTGCGCACCCTTATTAATCGGTCATCCCCATCATTCCATGGGGATCGGTCAGGGATCGGTCTCCTTCACCTATTCATCGGGATATATACAGCGATCCACTTGCTCTCCTGGGCGCTTATCCGCTATCGGTTGCCCGTGGACGCGGTCTTCGTGATCTTTGCCGGATTGGGGTTGGTTGACTTGGCTTCACGATTTGGCATCCTACATAAGCCCGCCCTAGAGCAAGCCTAATCTCTCTTC
>JABAOF010002321.1_pt1 | contig 25436 bp, 4 predicted proteins | sample 7062171 | NCBI WGS metagenome assembly JABAOF01 (sample SAMN14538628, study PRJNA623070) | marine sediment metagenome | biome: marine biome [ENVO:00000428]; feature: marine pelagic biome [ENVO:01000023]; material: deep marine sediment [ENVO:00002113] | place: India: Gulf of Khambhat ...
CCACTCATTGTCCTGCCATTTTCTACCTTCATAAAGACCACCGTAACCCACATGGAGTACGGTGCCGGGAATTAAAGTAAAAGATACCAGGAAGTCTGTCAACAGTTTTTTTTGATAGCTGTTGTATTGGAGCATTGCCCTCAGGAAAAGGTATTTATTAAACTGATAGGTGGTACGTGAGAAAAATAAATTCACATCATATATTTTTTCGTTGTCCTTGGATAATTGGGAGTGAGAAAAAGTAAAATACTGGTTAAGTTTCTCGTTGGGTTGAATATTCATTTCAAAATTTAAATTATTCCATTTCCCTTTAAAAGGTGGATCGCCTGCATAGTAAATATTATCACCCCACCAGAGTACTGTATCTAAATGAAGCCATTTGGTCAATTGAATGTGTCCGAAATAATAATATTGATTCAAGTCAAACGTTTTTCCCATCCAGCTTTCCCTATTTTTAAAATAATGTACCCCGGTATATGTCGACTTAGAGAAATGGCCCTCCAGGGACAGCATTAAATAGGTATCGTCCATGCCGGTGTTAAGATCGTGGACATATTGAAAGAAAAAGAAGGTGGTGAACTGGTTGATCCAGTGGAGTTTTTTGGATTTGGGGATATAATTATACAAGAACAAAAACATACCATTATTGATGCCGGTTCGCTTCAGGAAAGCAGAATCCATTCTAAAATCAGTACCGATATGCTCGAAAGCTGCATCAAGCCATACATTTTTGGTATGATGGCTGTACATAAGATTAAAATTGCTGCTGCCAGGGTTACCATCAGGGGTATTGAAGGAATCGCTGTGAGAAGAGGTGCTGTGGAGGAAAGAGACCTGGAGCAGATGAGTTTTAAAGAACCGGTACAGCATATCCGTCCCGAATACGCGGTTGTATTGATCGGCAAACTCACGGCCACTGTAAAAAAGACCGATATAACTATCTCTCCCCAGGCTGTATTTCCCCCTGGCAATGCCCCAGAACGCCTGTCTGCCTTCATGGGGATTCTTTCCCGCTTCCCAGGGCAAACCAGGCTGGTCATCTCCAGCAGTAAGGATACCCAAAGCGAATTTCCCGGCAGTGCCGGTCAATTTCGCCCCCCAGCCGGGGTCCATAATCTGCCGTGTATGAACGGCAGTTGGGAAATAGGTCCCAAGGATCACCGGAGGGGTAAAAAAGTTGAAGACATCCGACCCTTCCATGAAAAAGGGTCGCTTCTCAGTGTAGAACAACGGGTATCGTTGATTGACTTCCACCTGGAAGGCATCACTCTCCACCTGGCTAAAATCCGGGTTGATAGTGACGTCCGCTGTTATTGAAGATGTAATGCCATACTTTAATCCGATACCAATACCTTTAAAAATATCCTTTTCCCCCCATTCCTGGGGATTCACCCGCTGCTGGTTACTGCCGTAAACGATATTGGGCAGCAGCTCTAATTTTAACGGTTTTTTGAGGTCTTTATAGATAATCGGGATATGGGTATTAAATACTTTTCCACCGGGTATATATTGGGGCCAACAGGCGCGAATACCCAGGCGAGTAACAGTTCTCCAGAAAAGTATTCCCATTTTCACCTCCCGGCCGGTTTTAAAACCGATACTTCTCAAAGGGATTCCTATTTCAACCTGGTATCCTTTGTCGGTTACCTTGCCGGCACTTTCCCAGACAAAATCCGGTGACGGATCACTTCCACTGACAGCCGAGTCCAGGATATCTCCCTGGATGCCGTTAGGATTCACAAAAAGTGCCCATGCGGTCTGTTTCGTCCCCAGTGCATCCAGCGAGAGTCCCACCCAGTCATCGTAAAACATACTGTCCCTCCTGGTAATGGAGGTTTTTATTTTTTCCGGTTCTGGGTCTAAACACCGGAAGGCAAAATAAAGGTTCTCCCTATCATAGGACATCCAGACCAACGTCTTATAGGGGAACTTTTCCCCGATATGAGGGTAATAGGAAATGAAATCCTTTTCCAGCGGCCGGGTCTGCCATATCTCCTCGTCCAATACACCGTCAATTTTAGGCTTTACATCAACCCTTAGGGGATGAAGTACTTGCTTTTCCCCTGGGGTGTCTGCCGAAACCATGAAGGGCCACAGGCCCGATAACACCAGAAATAAAATAGTCATACCCATAACAAAAACTTTCTTTTTCATTGGCTTACTCCTATTCTCATTTTATACGTTAAATGTTATTTATATGCCATTTCATGCAAAATAAATCCAAATGTGTTTGCGGTTTGTTCAACCGCGGGTTTTTTAAGAATTAAAAAGTGATTACCGGTTATGTCATAAGATCTTATCGGACAGGAGCAATAATCATTCCAGCACTCTTTAAATATTACCGGTGATTCACTGGCCTTAAAATAATAAAGTACTGAATTGATCCTCCCGGTGGGAATATAACGTGCTCGTGCACTGGTTAAGGTTCTGTTGGTATTCAAGTGATAAATTAATTCCCTGGTACCCAGTTGATAGTAATTGGGTATAATTTGAGTCAAATGACCAGGAATGAATCGTCTGATGGTTTCAACACTAAAATGATTCTCTTGCAAATGGTTTTCTATTATCCACCAGATTTCATTTATATCTGCGGCCTTTTTCACCTTTTTTTTGATTTCATTATCCGGCAAATGCTGCCAAAGCCAATCCAACTCAGATTCCTTTTTAAATTCATTTGCCCTTTCTGCCGTATCTGCCCCGGGACCGGGAGAATCGATCAATCCCAGGAAGGCCGCCGTTTCCCCCCTTTTTTCCAATTCCAATACCATTTCAAAAGCAATTGTACCCCCCAACGACCATCCGGCAATTAGATAAGGACCATGGGATTGTACTTTTTTAATTTTTTCAATGTACTTTCGGGACAATTCCTCGATGGTGCAATTACGGGGGGCCAGGTTATGAACCTTTTCTGCACCAAGACCCCAATAATTAACCCGGTTGGGTAACCTTTCACAAAACTCAATATATCCCTCCACCTCACCGGTTCCGTCATGAACCAAAAAGAGATGCTTATCACTCCTGGTTCCAGGCTTTAATAAGATCAAATATTCATCCCTGGAAGCAATGACCTGGACTGCTGCCCGGTTAATATATTCTGACAATAATTTAATCGTGGGATTTTTAAAAACTTCTACCAGCGGAACAACCACATTAAATTCCTTTCGTATCCTGGATACCAGTGTGGTAGCCCGCAGCGAATGTCCGCCCGCTTGGAAAAAATCAACGTTGATGCCGACGGTATTTTCTTGTATTCCCAAAACCTCCGACCATATGGCTGCCAGTTTTTTTTCTATTTCATTTCCTGGGGCTTCATATTCCTCATCAATGGTTACCCCCGGTTCAGGTAATGCGTTTCGATCCAGCTTCCCATTGGCAGTCAGTGGAATTGCTTCTATTTGCCTGCAATAAGCGGGAATCATGTAATTCGGCAGCCGTTTTGACAGAAATTGCCTTATTTCAGTTGCAGAAAATTCTTTCTTAGCGACAAAATATGCACAGAGATTTTTTTCAGCGGTTTCATTCTCTTTAATCAGCATCACTGCCTCTTTGATGCCGGGGTGCTCCAATAACCGCTTTTCGATTTCCCCCAATTCGATGCGGAATCCCCTGATTTTAACCTGGTCATCGGTTCTGCCCAAAAATTCGATATTTCCGTTCGGAAGCCACCGTGCTAAATCACCTGTTTTGTAAAGGCAGCTCATAGCTGATAGCTCATAGCTCATAGGGAGCTCTCCGGAACTGCTTGCTTTCTTTTCCCTCCTATCAGCTATGAGCCATGAGCTGTGAGCTAAAATAAACTTTTCCGCGGTTAATTCCGGCTGGTTCAGATATCCTGCGGATACTCCCTCACCTCCAATATACAACTCTCCCACCACATTGACCGGGCACAACCGCAAGTGTTTGTCCAATACAAAGAGTCGCGTGTTGCCCACCGGGATACCGATAGGTACACTGGACAAATGAACAAAGTTTTCCTCTTCGCCTCTGCGGATTTCCAATACGGCTGCAATGATAGTGGCTTCAGTAGGGCCGTACATATTGAAAACCCGGCACGTCTCCTTCACCGATGCCAGACTCCGGCGCACCAATTCCAGCGTTAACTTTTCCGCCCCGATAAACAGGTATTTCAGCGTCTCTAACTTCCTCCCCACACTCACATAGTAGCGATACTGGGTGGGAGTCGCATGAAGCACCGTAATCTTACTTTTATCGATGAAATCAATACTCTCCTCCGGGTTTAACAAAACCTCATCCGAAATCATATACAGACAGGCACCGGTGGTAAGGGTAATAAAGATTTCCCATACCGACCAGTCAAAATAGTAAGATAAATTTTGAACGACACGGTCGCTGGAACCAATACCCAGATGCCGGTATCCCCAATGCAGGAGCGGTGACAGGTTGGCATGTTTTATCGGAACGCCTTTGGGTTTGCCGGTGGTACCTGATGTAAAAATAGCGTATGCCAGGTGGTCCGGGAGAATCCTGGTTTTCGTCCCTGTTATTGCCATATCTGGATAACGGGTAACCTCATCGATGTAAATACAATTATCGAACCAGTGATTTTTATCCATTAAATGAGAAGCCGTTAAAAGAAACCGGACGCTGCTTTGCTCCAGGATATATTTTAGTCTTGATTGCGGTTCTTTGGGGTTGAGCGGGACATATCCACAGCCTGCTTTCAGGATTCCCAGCATACCGACAATCATTTCCGGTGTTCGGTCTAGCAGCAGCCCCACCGGTTCATTTTGCACTGCTCCTTGCTGCAGTAAGTAATGGGCCAGTTGATTGCTCTCCTGGTCCAATAGTCGATATGTATAAGTTACATGGGCTGCCTTGCCTGCTTTTGTGCCGATGAGGGCAATGCCGTCCGGGGTTCGGGCAGCCTGTCGGGCAAATAATTGGGGCAGGGTTTTATCATTGGGGTAGGGTAATCCTGTGTCATTAAAATCCACCAGGAGCTGCTGCTTCTCCTCTTCCGAAAGAAGATCGATTTGAAACAGCTTTTGCCCGGGATTTTTCACCACAGCGGTCACGATTGTACAAAAATACCGGGCAAATTTTTCGATGGTTCCCGGTTTAAACAATTTCGTGGCGTATTGGAATGCCAACGCCAGTTTTTTACCGGATTCCACGGTAAATAACGTCAGATCAAACTTCGATGGGTTATCGATATAGTTATATTCCTTCTTGCCGTCAATATTTACAGGGGTCTCAACCACCTCTCCCCTACCATCGGGGGTATTTTGAAATACAAACATCACATCGAAAATAGGGTTACGGCTGACATCCCTTTGCACCGCCGCCTTTTCCACCAACTCTTCAAACGGGTAATCCTGGTTCTCAAAGGCCTTTAAGGTGTGTTCTTTAACTTCTTTAAGAAATTCACTAAAGCTTTTCTCTCCATTGGAAAAATGACGCAGCGCCAGGGTGTTGACAAACATACCAATTATATTCTCCAGTTCAATGTGCCCGCGGCCGGCAACAGGTGTGCCGATAACAATATCTTCCTGGCTGCTGAGTTTGAACAATAAAATATAAAAAATGCTTAATAATACCATGTACAGGGTTGAATGATTGTCTAACGCCGCGGCTTTTAACGATGTGGTATGGCTGTGAGAGATCTCAAAATTCACCACGCTTCCAGAAAAAGTGTGAACCCCCGGCCGGTGAAAATCAAAAGGTAAATTCAAAACCGGGACCTCTTCCCGGAATTCCTTTAACCAGAAATCTGCTTGCTGTTTTATCGCATCTGTTTCTGCCCGGCGGTTCTGCCATCCTGCAAAATCCTTATATTGAATTCGTAAGGGCGGTAGCGCTTCACCGCGGTATGAGGCCGTGAAATCCTGCATTAATACGCCGCGGGAGATACCATCGGATATGATGTGATGCATGTCTACCAGTAATACTTGATGAGGCGTCAATCCCACCCGCAGCAGCGGCGCATTTGCTAAATCAAACGGTCGAACGAAAGCCCTATCCCCCTCTTGAGAGGGGTGGCCGAAGGCCGGGGTGTGTTGTTCAATCTCAAACTCCACTGCATCGTGTATTTTCTGCACCGGTTCATTGGCGATCATATGAAAAGAGGTTCTTAAACTTTCATGCCGTTGGATCAATTTGTTAAAGGTTTCTTCCAGTTTTTGTATATCGATGTCTTCACCCACCGGGATGATTTCCGGCATGTTGTAAGCGGTATTTTTTAAGTCCATTTGCTGGATAAGGTATAACCGCTGTTGGGCAGAGGATAATACGTAATAGTCTTTCTTTTCCACGGGTTCAATGGAGGTATGTTTTTCCTTCACCGCATCCTGGATGTATGGGGATAAACCCCTTATAGTAGGGGTTTTAAATACTTCTACCAATGCCAATTTCACCTGGAATTCCTTGTGGATTTTGGCTGCCAGGATAGTGGCCAATAATGAATGACCACCCAGTTCAAAGAAATTATCATCAATGCCAATGTTATTTATATTTAATATCTCTGACCATATGGCGGCCAATTTCTTTTGGGTTTCACTGCGTGGGGCTGAGGAATCCTCTCCGGCTTTTACCTCCGGTGCCGGCAGCGCCCTTCGATCTACCTTACGGTTTGGAGTTACCGGGATCTTATCAAGAAATACAAAAAAGGAAGGGATCATATAATCCGGCAGCTCCCCGGACAGGTATTCCCGCACTTGCGAAGATGAAAGCTCACTGCCGGCAGCAATGTAAGCGCATAAATTTTTACTCCCTTTTTCCCCAGGTATTGCCAACACCACACACTCTTTTATTTGGTTATGATTTAACAATCGACTCTCTATTTCTCCTAATTCTACCCGGAAACCCCTTATTTTGACCTGGTAATCAACTCTTCCTAGAAATTCAATATTTCCATCGGGCAGCCAACGAGCCAGGTCACCGGTTCTGTAAAGACAGCTCATAGCTGATAGCTCATAGCTCATAGGGAGCTCTCCAGAACTGCTTGCTTTCTTTTCCCTCCTATCAGCTATGAGCCATGAGCTATGAGCTAAAATAAACTTTTCTGCTGTTAACTCCGGGTTGTTTAAATATCCCCGTCCCACCTGGATACCACCGATAAACAGTTCCCCGGGTACTCTTATAGGTACCGGGTTCATCCCTTTATCAAGGATATAAACAACGGTATTGGAAACCGGGCGGCCAATAGGAGGAAGCTCCGGTATATAATCAGTGGGATTCATGGTAAAAGCTGTAACCACATGCGTTTCAGAGGGGCCATAATGATTGTGAAGATAAACCTTATTTTCTGGCAAATACCGCTTGAATCTTTCATTGATAACCACCTGCTCACCAGCGGTAACTATATGATTAACACTGGCTGGAACCAATTGCAGGAAATCTTCTTCATTCATGACGAATTTCAAAAATGAGGTGGGTAAAAACAGGGTTTTTATGTGATGGTTTTTCACCTGTTTAAATAATGCCGGTACATCTGTTAAGGTGTCCCTGGAAACCAGGAACAACTGTCCCCCGGCCAGGAGAGTAGAAAAAATTTCCTGGGCAGACACATCAAACGTAATGGTGGTAAATTGCAGCACCCGGGAAAAATCGATTCCCGTATGGTTGTATTGATAACGGATGAGATTCACAAGATTGCCATGTTCCAACATGACTCCTTTGGGTCTTCCTGTGGAACCGGAAGTATAAATCACATACAACAAATCATCGGCCCGGTTGATTTGCTCCGGGTTCTCCGGGGGATATTGATTTAAGCGTCCGGGTATTTCATCCAGCAGGAGAATTTCCCGGGTTCTCTGGTTTGCCGGGAGTTTGGTTTTATCGCTCACAAAAGCAATGCCGCGAATTTCTTGTAATATATTTTCTCCAGGTAATTTCCTGTTGTTTTCTATCATTTTTTCCACCAGTTGCCCCAGGGTTAATTCCCCTTCCCCCAGCACCACGATATCCACGTTAGGGTCCTGGAGGATTAACTTATAATCACTGGTGGCATAAGGACCGCCGGCAATAATGGGTACACTGACTCCCCACTGCCGTATCATTAGTACTGCTTTATGGAAGAAATCTTTGTAAAACGACAGAGTGCGGATGCCGATCATATCCGGTTTAAAATCAGCAATGATCTGTTTTAATTCCGCGTAACTGTCAAAATCGATCCGGGATTTATACACTTTTCCATTGATACGCTCTTTAAACGTTTCATTGAGATAAGTCATCAAATAGAGTAAACCCAGGGGTTCTTCAATTTGATGATGCAGCATGTGTTCATGTTCCTGGGTAAATAGCTGGGAAAGGTCCAGGAGCAAAATCCTGAAGGCCTCCTTTGGCGGCGTTTTTACCGGGAAGTATTGGCTGATGTTTCCACAAAAATCCGGGGCCATGTACTGGTCTTCCTGCATTAATTTCACATCACCATTTCCCAATTCTTCCCTGGAAATCCCGGCATATTGGAGAATATCCTCAAAACAGTTCACCTCCGACGACAAATAACTGTCATATTTCTGGACCAGTTCATCCTCTGTGAGAATTTTCATTTGATAAGGCAAGACATGGACCAGGCGCTCCTGGGCAAAAAAATATTCTCCCATGAATTTGGCCTGGAATTGGCGGGTAAAATGTTTGGGAAAGGGTAGTGTATCGGGTAATTCATGAAATGCTAAATTGGCGGAGCGTTCGATTAATTCTCCTGGAATGCCGGTTTCAATGGCAAGCTTACACATATCGGTATTGGGAAAAATTTTCAACAGGTGCAAATTGGGGAAATGAACCCACCTCAAGGTTTTGAGAAAATCCAGTGTGATCATGGCTTCTTCTTCGGTCTCCGTGGGGAAACCGTGCATCATCTCCATTTCCAGTATCACCTGGGGATACGTTTCCGTGATATATTGCACATTCTCTTTGAATTTTTCCAGGTCCAGGTTCTTGCGGATTAATTTCTGTATCCTGGGAGATGCAGATTCAAGGGCAACATCCAGGTTAACAGTACCTGCTTGCACCATCAGGTCAATAAAATCCCTGTCCAGGATATCGCCGCGGAAACCATTGGGAAAAAACAACTGGATATCCATGCTGCTTTTGATAATGAGTTCCATGAGTTCAACGGCATTTTTCCGATCTAAATTAAATATATCATCGATAAAAACAAAACGCCGAATTCCCGCAGCAAACGCATAGGAGATTTCTTTAAAAATATTTCCGGCACTGCGGGTCACATGTTTTTTAGGCCAGATTTTATGGCAGTAGAGGCAACTGTAGGGGCATCCACGGGTACCCTGGAGCGTGATAGTATGTTTGGCCGGGGCTTCACCAATATATTGATGATATTTCCTATAATCAATCAAGGTCCGGTCAGGAATAGGTAATCTATCAAAATCCGTTATTTGAATCTGTGCCCGAGTAACCACGAGATTTTCATCAAAGGGTTTCATATTTTTCAAGCTGGTAATGGAGAATGGGGCCAGAACGTTTTGTTGGGTAAGCAGAAGGCAAGCCCCACTGTCATCAAGCATGGTCTGGATGCGCTGTTGGGGATAACCGGGATCAATGGGCAGGTATACCCCCCCTGCTTTTAATATGCCCAATATTCCCATGATCATCTCAATAGACCGCTCCATCATCAAACCCACCACGCTGCCTGGCCCAACGCTTTTTTCTCTCAATATATGGGCCAATTGATTGGATCGTTGATTTAATTCCTTGTATGTGATTGAAACATTTGAGCCGATGGGGTACAACATTGAACAACAAACACGATCCGGTGTTTGTTCTACCTGCTCCTGGAACCACTGGTGTATGGTCCGGTCGGTATCAACAATTTCTTCGCTCCCCCTGGAGATTTCAAGGATTTCTTGTTTCTCTTCTCCTGGAATAAGGGAAATATCAGACAGTTTGCTTCCAGTATTTCCAGGTAAATGGCGCACGATATTTCTCAAATAGTTGATAAACCGGTCAATGGTATGTGGAGCAAACAAGCGGGTACTGTATTCGACGGCAAAATATATGTGCTCTCCCAGGTCCAGGGCACTAAATACCAGGTCAAACCGCGAGGTCCTCTTCCTGTGTTTATAAGAATGTGAAGTGAGTTCTTTTATTCCAGTGTTGTCTATCTGGCTGAAGTCATTAGACGTATCCATCAAATTAAACATCACGTCAAACAGGGGATTCCGGCTGGTATCGCGATTGATTGCTATTTCTTCCACCAATTCCTCGAAGGGATATTCCTGGTTTTCGTATGCCTCTAAGGTTCGCTGCTTCACTTCATTTAAGAACTCTTTAAAGGTTTTATTTGCCCGGGGGTAATTTCTCATCACCAGAGTATTGACTATCATGCCGATGATATGCTGCAAGTCGGCATGACGCCTGGCAGCGGCAGGGGTGCCAACAATAATATCTTCCTGGCCGCTGAGTTTTGAATATAATATATTAAATACAGCCAGTAAACACATATAAAGAGTCACATCATTGGCTCTGGCAATATCTTTTATGATTTTTGTCTCCTCACCAGTTAAGGCAAAATTCACCCAATTGCCTTCAAAACCCTGCATGAGGGGCCGGGGATAATCTGTGGGCAGGTTTAATACCGGGAATTCATCGGAAAATTCGTTTATCCAGTATTTTTTCTGCTCTTTTACCCGTTCTGCCTGTTCCCGGCTGTTCTGCCACTCAGAATAGTCCTTATACTGGAATCTGAGGGGGGGAAGTTCTTTCCCTGACCCTGAATATAAAACCATAAATTCTTTTTCCAATATACGTTGAGATGCAGCATCTGTGATGATGTGATGCATATCGATAAAGAGAACCTGGCGGGAAGTTCCGATGTTTACAAGTTCAACCCTTAGAAGAGGTGGTTTGCTTAAGTCAAAGGGCCTGGTAAAATTTACCATAACCGTTTCAACCTCTTCTGTCCGGGCTGTTTCATAACAGCCCAGGGAAAAATCCAGTTCTTCATGGACCCTCTGGAGCGGTTCATCACGAACCATCTCAAATGACGTTCTCAGGGTTTCATGCCGGTCCAGCAATTTTCTAAAGGCTGCTTCCAGTTTTTCCCTATCCATTTCTTGCCCGGGGTCAACGGGTATCACATAAGGGATGTTATAGCCGGTACTACCCGGTACCAACTGCTGGAGGATATACAATCTCCTTTGCGCTGGCGAAAGGGGATAATATTCTTTTTCTTCCCCGGGTTCGATAGATGAATACTCCTCCCTGGTGCCGGCAGTAATATATTTTGCCAGTTCCCTTATTTTCGGTGTTTTGAATAGTTCTACCAGGGGTAATTTAACCTGCAGTTGTTCATGTACTTTGGCGATTAAAGCAGTTGCCTTTAAGGAGTGTCCCCCCAGGTCAAAAAAATCATCGTTTATGCCGATGTTTTCGGTTTTCATTTCCAGCACATCTGCCCATATGGCGGCCAATGTCTTTTCCACGGGACCGCGTGGAGGGATGCGTTTTTGTTTATCTTTGCCAGTCTGGGGATCCGGCAGCGCCTTTTTGTCCACTTTTTTGTTGGGAGTGAGGGGAATGGCATTCACCGGTACAAAATAGGCAGGGATCATGTATTGGGGCAATTTTTGGATGAGATAATTCCGCATATCCGGCAGGGACCGGCCGGGCCTCAACCGCAGGTAAGCACAGAGAACAGGGAAATGGTCTTTATCTTCACGGGTGACCACCACTGTTTCTTTGACAGCAGGGTGCGTCAGGATATGACTTTCGATCTCCGCGGGTTCGATGCGATAGCCCCTGATCTGTACCTGGTCATCGCTGCGGCTCAAATATTCCACGCTCCCATCCGTCAGTCTGCGGCCCAGGTCACCGCTTTTGTAAATGATTTCACCCGGGAAGTGAGGGATTGGGAAAAATCGCTGGCGGGTCAATCTTACGCGGTTCAGATAACCCCGTATGACACCGGTTCCACCGACAAAAATTTCACCGGTAACCCCCACAGGCATAGGATTCAGAACACTATCCAGGATATAAAGAGTGGTCTCCGGTATGGGCCTGCCAATGGGACTCATCCCCTGAGGGGAACGAATGTCGGATTCCTTTAAACGGTAATAAGTGACATGAACCGTGGTTTCAGTGATACCGTACATGTTTACCAGTTGGATCTCATCCGGGGAATACCTATCGAGCCAGGCGGATAGTTTTTGGGGCAGGAGTTTATCACCGCCGAAAATGACGTACCGTAAATGGCTATTTAATGAGTGTTCCGGGGATTTTGCCTCCACTTCAGCCAGGGCATAGAAGGCCTGGGGGGTCTGGTTCAACACTGTAATGCTGTGTTTTTTGATAAAAGCAAGAAACATGTTGATATCCCTCACAATTTCCTTTGCCGGGATGACCAACCGCCCACCCTTCAACAAAGCCCCATACATTTCCCACACGGAAAAATCAAAACAAAAAGAGTGCCCCATTACCCAGATGTCGTTTTCATTGAACTGGAAAGGCAATTGATCGTTAATTAACAGCCGCACCAGGTTCTGATGGGTTACCAGGCACCCTTTGGGACGCCCCGTGGTCCCGGAGGTGTAGATGACGTAAGCGAGGTTAGCAGAGCTAACCTCGCAGGTTAAGGTTAAGGTTGAGGTTGAGGAGGATAACTGATTAGAGATATAGATTAGCTCAATGGGTTTCTCCTTAACCTTAACCTCAACCTTAACCTTAGCTGCTGGCGCAGCCAGCAATATCTTTGCATTGCTGTCTTTCAACATATAATTGATGCGTTCCTCCGGGTAATCCGGGTCTATGGGCAGGTAAGCCCCCCCTGCTTTCAATATGCCCAATATTCCGATGATCATCTCCAGGGAACGCTCCACCATAATTCCAACAATATTGTCCGGCAGGACACCTTTTTCCTTTAACACCTGCGCCAATTGATCGGAACTTCGATTCAATTCCCTGTAAATTAATTGAACGGGTTCCTCGGTTCGTTTCCCTTTATTGGCCGGGGGTGCCGCCCCCTTGCCAACTACCGCAGCGCTGTCAGGCGTTCGCTGCACCTGTTCTTCAAATAATCCGTGAATGGTTTTGTCTTCCGGGTAATGGGCACGGGTCCGGTTCCACTGGACAAGGAGCCGGTGACGCTCATCATTGGTTAAAATAGCCAGGTGGGATATTGGCTGGTCCGGTGCCTGGAAGATGCTTTCCAGTAAGACCTTGTAGTGCTGGATAAAACAGGAGGCAAACGAATCGTCATAGTAATCATTATTGTAAACCAAAACCCCGGGGAAACATTCTTCACCTCCCTGGATAAAAAGGTTTAAATCGTATTTTCCCCACCCCAGGTTGGTTTCAATATATTTTATTTCCAGGCCCCTGACCGGGGGAACCTGGAAGGGCTTTTCCCGGTATTGAAAGAGAACATCGAAAAAAACTGTTCGACTCATGTCCTTTTGGGGGTTTAGCTCCAGTGCCAATCGGTCAAATGGTATGTCCTGGTGTTTATGGGCCTGTTCCACGGTGTGGATTATATTGGGAAGAATTGTGTTAAAGGACATTTGCCCGGTAATGGTGGTGCGTAACACCAGCAAATTGGCAGCCGGGCCGACAAGGCTTTTGGTGCCGGGTAGATGGCGATTATCCACACAGGTTCCCAGGGTGATATCTTCCTGGCCGCAATACCGGTGCAAAAGGACTTTAAAGGCAGCCAACAGCAGTACATCGTTCCCGGTACTTTTTTCTCTGCAGAACTCCTTAATTTTTGTGCTCAACCTTACTGGTAATTGGAAAGAGACTCTTCCTTCCTGGAAGGTATGGATGGCGGACCGCCGGATCCTGGTGGGCAGCTCCAAAGGAGTTAGGTGAGTCAACTGCCGTCTCCAATAAAAGAAAAGCGATTCCAGGAAATCCCGGGGCAGCTCCCGCTGCCATTGGGAAAAGTCAGCGTAATGAAGAGGCACATCAGGCAGTACCGGGGATAACCCCTCTTGCAGGGCCTGGTAACACCGGGCAAGCTCAGCAGCTATGATACCCAGGGAACACCGGTCCGATACCAGGTGGTGCAAGGTGATAACTAAAAAATGTTTAACCGTTGATACCTTGATCAATACTGCCCGGATCAAAGGTTGTCCCTCCAGGAAGAAGGGGCGCCTGGCTTCCTCTAATGCCATGTCTAACCCGCTGCTGCCATCTGCCAGGTCCAGGACCTGGAGCGTGATGTCTATCCCGGGTTCCACCAGTTGAAACAATTGGTTTTCCACTGTAATCATCGAGGTGCGCAGGGCTTCATGCCGGTTAATAACGGTGTTTAGACCCTGTTCCAGCAAGTGTGGGTCCAATGCCCCTTTTATCTCCAATATTAATGGAATATTGTGATATCTAGGGCCGAATTCGTAAAGGTCTTCATACTCGAACTGGTGGATAAACCACAACCGTTCCTGGTGATATGATGCTCTTACTTTCACTTTTTATCTCCAATATCACCTATTGACCTTGATGGGATTGATGCATTTATGCATTTATTGGTTCCTTGAAATACGCTTTATCAAAGGGGTTTGGGGCATTGATTCCAACTCCAACCTGGACACAATGGAACCGGGTTCTTCCAGGACTGTTTCCAGCAATTTTCTAAAACGATTGGCCATTCGCTCAATGGTGATCGATTCAAATAAATCCGTATTGTATTCAAAAAGGATATCCATTGTTCGCCTGCGCTCTACAAAATAAATGGTCAGATCAAACTTGGTGGTCCTGGGGGCAGTGTCAAAAACCGTTACCTGGATATTTCCTTTGCTGCTTGTACTTACAGCTTCCTGGTGATCAACATTGTAATTCAACATATCCACTGCCACATCAAAAATAGGATGCCTGGACCTGCTGCCGCTTCTCCCCAGGTTCTCTACCAAACAATCAAAGGGATATGCCTGATGCTGGTAAGCTTCAAGCAAAACGGTTTTAACGCTATTTAAAACAGCGGCAAAGGTATCCCCGGGATGGAAACGGGTGCGCAGTACCAGGGTGTTTAAGTAGTAACCCACCTGAGCATGCAAGTCTGCATGTTCCCGACCGGCAATGAGGGTTCCCAGTATGATATCTGTCTGGCTGGTGTAATGATAAAACAGGAGTTTCAACGCGGTTAACAGCGTCATGAAAAGGGTTACATCAAGGGTCTCACTAAAGGCTTTCAACTTTTCAAAAAACACCTCTTCAAAGGTGAATACCACTATATCACCATTGTAGGTTTGAACCGCAGGCCGTTCTTTATCCAGGGGTAATTCCATTCGCGGAAGTTTACCTTCCAACCGGCTTAACCAGTATTCCCGCTGCTGGTTTAACGGTTCTCCTTTTAATTGCTCATTGTGCCACACAGCATAATCTTTGTATTGAAGCCGCAGGGGTTTTAGCGGATTCGGCATCCCTGCCAGGAATGCTTCATACAAGATCAACATTTCTTTGATGATTATATCAAAGGATAAATAGTCACCGATAATGTGGTGCATGTTTAAGTAAAAAACATGCCTGTCTTCTTCCAGGCGAATAAGCGCGGCCTTCAATAGGGGACCCCTGGATAAATCAAAGGGCAAAACCGATTCCTGTTCCACCCATTCCCGGGCTTTTGTCTCCTTTTTTGGCGTCCCTTCCAGGTCAATATAATTTATTTTAAAACCCACCTCTCCTGGTGGTAATATATTTTGTTTGGGTTCGCCGCCAATGAAGAGGAAAACAGTCCTGAAGCTTTCATGACGCTCCACCAGGGCTTCAAAGGTTTGCTCAAACCCCGGGATATCCAATTTTCCTTCCACCAGCCTGGCGGTAGGAATGTTAAAGGCAATGGAAGCGGCCCTCACCTGGCTCAAGGCCCACACCCGTTTCTGGGCATGGGAAAGATCGTAATATTCTTTTGCCTCTGAAGGCATTATAGGAGCATACAGGGTTTTCCCTGCTGCGGTTATCCATTGTGCCAATTCCCGGATGGTGGGGGATGTAAACACCTGTACCAGGGGTAAATTCACATTGAAAACTTTATGAACCCTGGCAGCCAATACGGCGGCTCTCATTGAATGCCCACCCAACCCGAAGAAATTCCTGTTTATGCCAATAATACCTGGCTGAATTCCCAGGACCTCAGACCATATCTCCACCAACTTCGCTTCGATTTCATTTCCCGGTGCCGTATAAGTTTCTTCGGTTTTTACCTCCGGTTCGGGCAGCGCCTTTCGATCGATTTTGCCATTGGGGGTCAGGGGGATTGTCTCAATGGGCATCAAATAAGTGGGAATCATATAATCCGGCAAAAGTTTTGATAAATTCTGCCTGATTTCAGCATGGGAAAGCGCTTTGATGGCAACAAAATAAGCACACAGATATTTTTCACCACTTTCACTCTCCCGGGCCAGGACTACCGCTTCTTTAATGTCAGGGTGGTCCAATAACCGGTTTTCAATTTCCCCCAATTCGATTCGGAATCCCCTGATCTTTACCTGGTAATCAACCCTTCCTAAAAACTCGATGTTTCCATCCGGCAGCCACCGCACCAGATCGCCGGTTTTGTAGACTTTTTTAGAAATATAGGTCCTATAGGACCTATAGGACTTATAGGAAGCAGAAAGAAATTTCTCTGCTGTTAATTCCGGCCGGTTAAGATAACCCCTGGAAAGATTGCTGCCGCTGATACACAGTTCCCCGGGCACCATGACCGGCTGCAATTGATAATATTTATTCACTATATACAGCCGGGTATTGTTTACCGGCTTTCCAATGGGAATATTTACGTAATCCCTCTCTACAACAAAACTGGTGGTTACCACGGTGCTTTCCGTAGGGCCGTAATTGTTCACCAACCGGTAATTTCTCTTTTTATACGTTCTCAATTTATCGCCGCCCGTTAACAACAACCTTAACGAATGATTTTCAAAGGCCATAAACTGCTCGCATACCTGGGTAGGCAAAAACGCAATAGTGATGTTATTTTTCTCAAAGAAACGATTTAATCGATGAATGTCTGTTTTAATATCCCGGTGAATAATATAAAGAGCTGCCCCTGAGATTAAATAGGGGAAAATTTCCCACACAGAAGCATCAAACGAGAAACTCGCATACTGGGTGGCATGGTCTTTTCCAGTGACTGTATAATACCGGTTGTGCCAGGCACACAGGTTTGCCAGGGAACGGTGCACAATCATCACTCCCCGGGGCCTGCCCGTAGAACCAGAAGTGTAGATAAGGTAGCATAGGTGAGTAGGGTGAGTGAGGTGAGTGAGGTGAGTAGGTTCCTTACTCAACCCACTTACCTCACTCAACTCACTCAACAAAATCTTTGCTCCGCTGTCTTTTAACATGTAATCGATTCGCTGCTGCGGGTAATCCGGGTCAATAGGCAAATAAGCACCCCCGGCCTTTAATATTCCCAATATGCCGATAATCATATCGACAGACCGTTCCATATTTATTGCCACGATATCGTCCACAAGTACACCTTTCTCTCTTAACACCTCCGCCAATTGATTGGCTTCTTTGTTCAGTTCCCTGTAAGTAATGGAGATATTTCCATGCATCCATGCATCCGTGCATCCATGCCCTTTACCAACTACAGCAACACCGTCAGGCCTTCTCTCTACCTGTTCCGCGAACAATTCATGGATGGTTTTATTCCCGGGATATTCCCTCAATGTATCGTTAAAGTCAAATAATAACTGTTTCTTCTCATCTTCACACAGGATACCTATTTCCCATAACCTTGTTCCCGGGTTTCCCAGGACAGAAGATAAGATTTTCTTAAAATAACGGGTAAATCTCTCCATTGTTCCCGGTTTAAACAAACGGGTACAGTATTCAAAATAGCATGCTAACCGCTCCCTTTCCTCCAGTACGGTTAATGTGATATCAAACTTTGATACTCCAATATTGGTTTCAATGGGATGCCCTAAAGATATGTCCTGGTTTTCTAACTGGTTCTGGAGGTCGAACATGACATCAAACATCGGGTTCCTGGAAGCATCTCTTTGAACAGATACATGTTCTACCAGGATTTCAAAGGGGTAATCCTGGTTTTCCAGAGCCTCCAGGGAGCATTCTTTAACCTCTTTTAAAAAATCTTTAAATCTTTTTTCACCGGCCGGGTAACTCCTCAGGGCCATGGTGTTGATAAATATCCCCACCACATCCTGGGTTCCTGCCAGTCTTCTTCCTGCTGCCGGGCTTCCCACCACGATATCTTCCTGGCCGCCCAAACGGGAGAGAAAAACATAAAAAATCCCCAGCAATACCATAAAAAGGGTGACATTCTCTTCCAATGCCAATGTTCTTAACGTTTTGGTCTCTTCTTCATTGACTATAAATGGCATCACATCCCCGCTAAATGACTGGATGGCCGGTCGTGGAAAATCAAAAGGCAAATTCAATACCGGGATTTCATCGTTAAACTGGTTAAACCAAAAGACTTCCTGTTTTTTTATAAATGCTTTTCCTGCTTCGCTGTTTTGCCATCCTGAAAAATCTTTGTATTGGATGGATAATCCAGGCAATTGGTTACTTCCTTCATATAGGGTGGCAAAATCCCTTGATATTATCATATAGGAGGTCCCATCCACGGCAATATGATGGACATCAAAAATCAACAGGTACTTTTCCCCTGGTAATGCCGCGATTTTTACTCTCATTAACGGCGCCCGGGTTAAATCAAACGGACGGATAAATGCCCGGACCAGTTCATCGACTTCTTTCTCCCCGCCCCGGTAAGATGAATACTCCACCTGGAAATCCTTGTTACCGGGTTCATGAATGACCTGTACAGGTTCTTCATCGATCATATGAAATGAAGTCCTTAAACTTTCGTGTCGATGGATCAATAATTGAAATGCCTGTTCCACGTGCTGCATGTCCACTTTTTCTTCAATGGTCATAACCATGGGGAGGTTATAAGTGGTTCCGATGCCCCCCATTTTGTTTAACACATACATTCGTTTTTGCATCGGGGATAGGGGATAGTATTCGCGTTTTTCTATTGGCGCGATGACAGCATAAGTGGGGGCTTCCACTGCTGTTTCCCTGCCCTCTGCCGAAATATCCAACTGCGCTGTCAGCTCTCTGACGCGCGGGGAATTAAATATCTTTCTCACTGAAATGTCCACATTAAACTCTTTCTTTATCTTGGCGATCATGGAAGCGGCTTTTAAAGAGTCACCGCCCAATTCAAAGAAATCATCGTTTACCCCCACCTGGTCGATTCCCAGGAGTTCCTGCCAGATATTGGCCATTTTTTGTTCCCCGGGGCTGCCAGGGGCGACGTAGGCAGCACTGATATCGGGTCGTGAATGCACCGAACCCGCAGCGCCTGGCTCCTGCACTCCCAGCAGGCCCGATTCGGCACCAGGAACATTGACCGCTTGACTGGTGGTGATAAGGGCCTCCAGGTCAACCGTGGATACCACCACTTGGGGCAGGTTCTCACCAAGGATGCGGGTAAACGCCTCAACACCTTCCGCCGGCAATATACCATGCTTCACCAGCTCACCATAACCGCTCTTCGGTTCCAGGAGTTCTTCACCCAAATCCTTTGACACCCGGGCCGGCAGTTCCCCATGTTCCCTGGCCTTAAGACTTTCCAATATCTCTTCTGAAATTTCCATCAAAGTAAATCTTTCAATATCCACCAATTCCACACCCTGTTCATCCATGAGAGTAACGTTAAATTTCAGGAAATCCTTATGAACACTCCCATCCCCATCCTCCACCAACCGGCCGTGGGCGTATAGCCTCGCGGGCAGCGCCTGCTTTACCAGCAACTTCTCGTAGGAATACGGGATATAAGGCTCCTGGGTAACACTCCCACTAAAAAATGACGTGGCCATATCCAGCAGGGAAGGATATAACGTATACCGGTCCAGTTCATGGATAAATTCCTCCGGCAGTTCCATAAAAGCAAGACCTTCGTTATTACCGGTCTGTATGGTCCTCAAGTTTCTCCAGCGGGGACCGAAAATCAACAAGCTGTTATCTATATCTACTTCCCAGGTAGATGCTGCATCGATTTCGTTTCGATTACATCTCTTTTTAATGGCATTAATGTCATGTATTTTGGGTTCCTGGTGCGATCCCGCCGCCAAAACCATTTCTCCTCTGGCATGATACTCCCATTTATTTTCACCCGGTTGGATTCGGCTCCGAACCAAAAATCCATACCCTTCATCTTCCTGTTTTACAATCATTCGCACCTCTCTTTCCTCACCTTCCTTCATCATCAGGGGGTTAAGGAAAAACACGCTGCGGATTTCTACGGCCCCGTTTTTATTTCCTGACTGGTGTTTAAGGGCGGCAGCAGCCATTTCCAGGTAGGTAACCCCGGGAATAATCCCATTTCTCTCTTTTGATCGGTGGTCACTCAATACCCAGTGGCGGCTGATACTGAAATAGGTGGTATAGATATAAACCGTTTGCCCGCTGCTGCCCGGGAGTACGCCATTGGTGTAATGATCGAACAAGGGATGGTCCATGGGGTGAGGCTCCGGCCATCGATGTCGGTTATCTCCTGCCGATCGTTTGGCGGCCTCCACGGCCATTCCCACTTCCTGCCAGGCATCCCAGTTAATGCTGACAGTAAAGGTTTGATTGGTCCCCACAGAATTCTTATAAAAGGCAAAGGCATCCAGGAAGGCATTGCCGGCAAAATAATCCACCTGCCCTATGGCGGGTAGTACTGAACCAACCGAAGAGCAGAGGATCATAAAGTCAGGGTGGATACCTTGCAAGGCATTGTTAAGGGCCAACGTACCCTTGACTTTGGGTGCCAGCACAGCGTCGGCCATTTCCCTGGTTTTTAACTGGATCACTCCCCCACCCGGCACACCCGCCGAATGAATCACGCCGTTGATGGTTCCCCACCGGCTGCTCACCTCTTCAATGACCTTCCGCATTCCCCCTTCATCACTCACATCCACACTATATACCTGTACTTCCGCACCCAGGGATTCCAGCTCTCTGACGCTGCGGATTTTCCGGCTGATAGGGTCCAGGCTGGGGTGGGTATTGAGCCACTCTTCCCGGTCCTTCCCGGTGGGGAAAGCAGAACGACCCGTGAGGATGAGTTTGGCCTTCACTGTCTTTGCCAGGTGACGGGCCAGCACCAGGCCAATGCCTCCCAGTCCACCGGTAATTAAATAAACACCCCCTTCCCTTAACCGCGGGTTTGCCCACCCCGCTTGATTTAAGGGTACAGGTTCGTAGCTCCTCACAAACCGGTAATTTCCACGATAGGCAATCACAGTATCTCCAGGGGAAATTCCCTGGTGAAATTCTTTTAACAACTGATTCATCAGCCACTGGTTATTCCTGTTAACCGGGTCTCCTGGAGGAAACATTATATCGATGCAGCGGCATTTGATGTCCGGGTATTCCTGGGGGATTGTCATTAACGGTCCCAGCACTACTGCCTTCTCCGGGCACACCACCTTATGGTCCCACACCTCCTGCATGCCATTGGTCAATACTGTAATGTGTATCTCATCACTAAAATCCTGCTTACCCAGGGCCTTTGCCAGGTAGAGCAGGCTGTAAAATCCATGTTCCAGGGATTTTTCGACTCTTTCCCCTGGTAAGTCACTGCTGTTATTGTCGTTATCCCCCCCAGTAAGATTCCACAAATGAACAATCCGGTTGGGAATTCCACCGGCGTCATGAAGTGCCTGGATTAACATCTCATAATTATTTTCCTGGCCGGGATGAATGGTGTATGAAGGGTATAAATCGTCTTCCTGGCTCGCAAATCCCTCACCTATCTTCACCACCGTTAAAGTTACACTATTTTCATTGGTATTCTCTATCAGCCGGTTAACCAGTTGAGAAGCAAAATCATTATCATTATCACCAACAAACACCAACCATCTATGTGGAACCTCTTCACTGGATTCTTTTTTACTGCCAGGAGAAATAATTGATGGTCTCCAGGAAGGAATATAAAACCAATCGGTAATATCGAGTCTTTTACCGGGTGCAAAACGTCCGGGAATTCCTTCCCTGATCATTGCCATGGGATTTCCATTGATCCAGTAAGGTTTCCGTTGAAACGGGTAGGTGGGAAGACGAAGACGCTGTCTCCGTTCTCCCGAATAAAACCCATTCCAGTCAATGGGCGTTCCATAAAGCCACATTTGACCGATTTTATTTAATAAATAATACTCATCGGATACCTCTTCTTTGGGGTGCCTGACCAGGTTGACCAACTGGTGCCCGGGCTGCTTCCCCGGGTGCTGGCGCACAAAAGTATTTAATGTGCGCCCCGGGCCTACTTCTATAAAAACCGAATGGCTCTCTTTTAATAATTCAGCGGCCCCATCGGCAAAACGAACCGTGCTGCGTAAATGCCTGGCCCAATACCCCGGGTCAACAGCATCGTCAAGGCTAATCCATTGACCGGTTACATTGGATATAAAGGGAATAATAGGTTCATTTGCTTTGACCCGCGCTGCCTTCTCTTCAAAGGTGTTTAAGATGGGGGCCATCATTTGGGAGTGAAAGGCATGGGAGGTGTGGAGTTTACGGCATTGAAGCCCCTTTTCCTTCAATTGATAAGCAAACGTGTCAACGGCTTCATGGGGCCCGGAAACCACACACTGGGAAGGGCCATTCACCGCAGCCAGGTCCAATTCTCCTTGATCGAATAAAAAGGGTTTTAATTCTTGTTCGGATAGAGACACACTTACCATGCTGCCACCGGGCATTTGCTGCATTAATTTTCCCCGCCACACCACAAGGATTAACGCATCCTCTAAGGAAAACACCCCGGAAAGACAGGCAGCTGTGTATTCACCAATGCTGTGACCTATCATGGCGTAAGGCATGATTCCCCAGGACATTAATAATTTAGCCAGGGCATATTCAAAAGCAAAAATCACCGGCTGGGTGATTTCGGTCTGGTTTATATCGATTGCCGGATGAATATCTAATCCTTCGCGTCCCTTCGCGTTCTTCGCGGCTTCTTCTAAAGGATAAAGAATTCCTTTGATATCGTATCCCATGATCGGGGCCAGTATTTCGAAACAGCGGTCCATTTCTTCCCGGAATACCGGCTCCTGTTGATACAATTCCCTTCCCATGTTCACATACTGGCTTCCCTGTCCGGGAAACATAAATACCACCCGTTTCTCATCCTTTTCGTAATGCGTCTGCATGCCAGATTCATGACCTGTGGATTCCAGGATATCCAGGGCTTCTTTCACATCCGAGCATACCAGCATTCGTTTGTGTTCAAACGCTTTTCTTCCCACTTTTAATGTATAGGCCGCATCGGCCAGGTTGACATGGGGATTCTCTTCCAGGTAGTTTATAAAATTTTTCGTGGTTTGTTCAAGGGCATTTGCTGTCCTGGCAGACAAGACGATTAATTGATACGGCCGCCCTGCTCCCTGTCCCCTGCCCCCTGCAGGTGAGGAAGGACCGCTAGGCCATTCCTCTACTATAACATGCGCATTGGTCCCACCAACACCAAAGGAGCTGATGCCTGCTCTTAAGGGATATTCACTGCTTTTCCATTCCTGCACCCGGGTATTGACAAAAAAGGGACTGTTTTCAAAATCGATTTTAGGGTTGGGTTTTTCATAATTCAAACTGGGCGGAATTAACCGGTGTTTCATCATCAATGCCACTTTGATGAGACCCGCTGCCCCTGCACCTGTATCCAGGTGACCGATATTGGTTTTCAAAGACCCAATAGCACAGGAATGCTTTTTATACGAGGGTGCCCGGTCCGGGGGTGCGAATGCCAGTTTTAAAGCTTCGATTTCAATGGGGTCACCCAATTCAGTCCCGGTTCCGTGAGTTTCCACATAAGTAATGGATTCGGGTTCCACCTCTGCCATATACAGGGCTTTCTGGATGCACCGGGCCTGTCCGTCCACTGCCGGCGCAGAAAAACTGCTTTTCACCATACCGTCGTTATTCGCAGCAAAACCCTTTATAACTGCATAAATACTATCACCATCAGCAATGGCGTCATCCATGCGTTTCAATAAAACCACCCCACCTCCCTGGGAAAATACCACCCCTTTAGCCTTTGCATCAAAAGCCCGGACATAGCCATCTTGAGAATAAATCAAACCATTTTCATAAATATAACCTCCACCTTTCGCATTTTCCGGCATCACCGACACACCCCCGGCTAAGGCAGCATCACATTGACCCGTCAATAATCCCCGACAGGCCAGGTCTACTGCCACCAGCGACGTAGAACAAGCCGTGTGCATGGATATGGCCGGCCCTTTTAAATCCAACTTGTGGGCAATACGGCTGGGTAAATAATCTTTATCACTCAATGTTCCTGAAGTAAATATCCCCAAAAGATCACTTTTCCCGGAAATAATGGTTAATACCTCCCAGGAATGATTGGAGGCCCCCCCGGCAAAAATACCAATAGAGCCACTGTAAGTAGAAGGGTCACACCCGGCATCCTCCAGGGCCTCCCAGCATATCTCATAGAAAATGCGGGTCTGGGGGTCTAATGTTTCTGCCTCCAGGGGAGAATAACCAAAAAAGAACGCGTCAAAGTCTTCCACATCATCCAGTATTCCTATTGCTTTTACATAATTGGAATCTTTGACATCCACCGGGTCAATATTGGGATTCTCTAACAATTCCTCTTCTGTAAAAAACCGGATAGAGTTAACACCATTTTTCAAATTTTCCCAGAATTCATGGATGTTATTGGCCCCGGGAAATCTCCCACTCATCCCAATAATTGCTATTTCTAAACCGTTTCCTTCACTTTTTTCGTGCATGTTGGGCTCCTAATGTCTTTTTAACCGTTTGTTTCAAAATCGTCTGTGACCGTTGTAATGATTCAACCGGTTGAATTGGCTGCCCTTTCTTACCCCGGGGAACTGCTATTCCTTGCTCTTCCTTTAAATACCGGGCAAAAGTACTAATGGTAAGGTATCTATACAAAGAAACCACAGGGATATTGTTTCCCAACGCTTGTTTCAGTTTATTGGTGAGCTGGAGAATATTTAATGAATTGCCGCCAAGCTCAAAGAAGTTATCATGAATTCCTACTTTGTCCTTTTTAAGTACCTTCATCCAACATTGGGCAATTTTCTCTTCCAGTTCTGTCTGCGGGGCCTGAAAAGCGGTTCCCCTCTGTGCCAAAAATCCATCAGGCTCGGGCAGCGCCTTCCGGTCTATCTTCCTGGCAGCGGTCAAAGGAAAATGCGTCATGGGCACAAAATAAGAAGGAATCATATAATCAGGCAATCCCCGGGACAGGAATTCCCGGAAGACCTCATCTTTGTTTTCACGGTCTTTGTCAACAGGTAGATAATAAGCACAGAGAAACTTATTACTGTCTTTATCCTCCCTGACAATCACCACCGCTTCCTTTACCATCTCATGCTTCATCAACCGGTTCTCGATCTCCGCTAATTCAATTCGAAATCCCCTGATTTTTGCCTGGTGATCCATCCGCCCCAGGAATTCAATATTCCCATCCGCCAACCACCGCGCCAAATCACCAGTCTTGTAGAGGTAGCTCATAG
>JABAOF010007875.1_pt5 | contig 25388 bp, 28 predicted proteins | sample 7062171 | NCBI WGS metagenome assembly JABAOF01 (sample SAMN14538628, study PRJNA623070) | marine sediment metagenome | biome: marine biome [ENVO:00000428]; feature: marine pelagic biome [ENVO:01000023]; material: deep marine sediment [ENVO:00002113] | place: India: Gulf of Khambhat ...
TTGGTCCGAGTCCTCTGCAGTTACTTTCGCCAACTCGGTTATCGGAGCAAAGACAAACAGGGAAGGAGGTCCATCAGCTCTTGCAGCAGCTTTCGTTGGCAAAACACCATACTATGGGCTTCATCTGGAAGAGAACAGAGTGCCAGACACTCATGTGAACGTGAAGGCTAAATTGAAAAAACTCTCAGATTGGGGAGCTCTTGGTTATTCTATTGGCAAAAAAGTGGAAAACAAAATCCCATACATAACAGGCATAAAAGACGCGGATTTGGACGAGTTGAAAACTTTCTGTGCCTCAGTGGTGACTTACGGTTCAAAACCACTATTTTATATGAAGGGAATAACTCCTGGATCCGAAAAACATCATCCTCCAAAAGAGAAAATCATCATCGAGGATAAGGACATAAAGGAAGCATACGAAAGCATCAATGACGATGTTGATATCATCGATTTCGTCTGCATAGGCTGCCCCCACTCTTCCATTAAAGAAATCGCTGAAATAGCAAAACTGTTAAAAAACAAGAGCATATCTCCAAACACTGAATTCTGGGTTGCAACTTCAAGGCCAATGAAACAACTTGCTGACAAAAGAAGTTACACAAAAATAATTGAAAAAGCTGGAGGGAAATTCGCTTGTGATACTTGTATGGCAGTGGCTCCGCTGAAAGGAAGATTTAGATCTGTTGCAACAACCTCCGCAAAAGGATGCTACTATTCAAGACACAACGACATGAAGACAAAACTGGGAAGCTTAGAAGAGTGTATAGAGGCTGCGGTGAGAGGAAAATGGAGCTGAAAGGAAGAATCATCTCAAAGGGAGTTGCAGAAGGAGAAGCCTTAACCACCTCGCAACCAATCTCGTTTTACGGCGGAGTGGACCCCGATACTGGCATAATCATAGAAAAGGGACACGAACTCGAGGGAAAGAAAGTGAAGGACAAAATACTGGTTTTCCCGAATGGCAAAGGATCAACCGTTGGATCCTACACTCTTTACAGGATGAAGAAGAATGACACGGCTCCTGCTGGGATTATAAACAAGGATTGTGAAACCGTGGTTGCTGTGGGAGCAATAATCTCGGAAATACCTTGCATTGATAAGATTGATATTTCGAAAATAGAAACAGGAGACATTGTTCGATTAGAAAATGATACGGTTAGAATAGAGAAGTGAAGGATGGCTCGACAGCCTGTTCTAGCTACTTTTGTGTTTGCGCGCACATGCGCTTGGGATGAGGATAATGCATGATCGCTTTGTATTCACGAGATAGACTGAAACAGGTTGCTGAGGCAATTGAGAATGGGCTGTAAACCTTCTTAACTAGAAAGTCTATAGTGGCTCAGACATCTTTCTCGCTTTTACGAGTTTCCAACCACCAAGGAAGGATTTAGTATAGAGATGTAAGAGGCTACACTGTCTACATATGAGGATCTTCGATTTGTTCTTAAAGTCTATTTCATACAACTCCAAAGCCCCGTGACAATCCACGCATTTTCCTCTGAACTCTTTTTGTTCGGGGAACATTTTCTTTCTGAAATATTCTGACATGCTATATTTCCTGTCGATCACACACACTGGATCGTTCGACTATGTTCTACTTTCAAACTGAGAACCATCCAAAATTATAAGGGTTTTATTAATATCTACATATACTTCAAGATACACAAAATCTATCAAACAAACAGAAAGATACTCTTAATGGTGTACAATTGTCGATGCCGCTGTTGTAGTTTAATCAGAAACAAGTAGAAGTCGCATTCAGTTCAAGGTAATAAAAATATGATACTTTAAGAAGCCGATAAGGGCGTGGGTAGATTTATTTAGAGAGCACCTAAATTGTGAACGAGGGAGCTATAAATAATTCGACTCCGAAGACCTACGCTGTTAAAACTTGGGGGATCTGCAATTACAAGAAAGGAGAAACCGTTCACCCCCGATTTAAAGGCGATCCAGAGATTAGCCGAAGATATAAAGCACGCGGACGTTAGCCCCCTTATCCTGGTTCACGGGGGCGGTTCATTTGGGCATCCCGTCGCCAAACAATACAGAATAAATGAGGGCTACAAAGATTCTTCACAGATCATTGGATTCTCAAAGACGCATCAAGCGATGACCGTTCTAAACAACCTAGTTGTTGATACGCTGATAAACCAAGACATTCCGGCTATAGCGGTGCCACCATCCTCTTGCATAATCACAAGATCAGGGCGAATAAAGAGCTTTGAGGAAGGACCATTGATTAAAATGCTGGAGATGGGATTTTTACCAGTTCTTTACGGCGACGCCGTCCTTGACTCAGACATCAACTTCACAATCTTGTCCGGCGATCAACTGGTCTCCTCTCTCGCAATAAGCCTTGACGCAGAACGTATAATTATAGGCGCCGATGTCGATGGTCTCTACACAGCAGATCCCAAAACCGACTCGTCAGCAAGGCACATTCCACATCTTACGCTAACCGAATTGAAGCGACTGCAACACAAACTTGGAGAAGCAAAGGTCACCGACGTCACCGGAGGCATGCCAAGAAAGATGAGAGAACTGATACCCGCTGTCGATAAAGGGATACCCGTGATAATTGTCAATGCTGCAAAACCCAACAACATCTACAAAGCCCTTAAAGGAGAAGAAGTTGTTGGAACCATAATTGAAAGAGCGTGAAGAGCCTGCCCAGCCCAACTGAAAAGAGAAAATTAGATCACCTAAAAATTAGCCTAAAAGAAAACGTCCAAGCCAAGCAGACGACCACCGGATTCGAGAATGTCTACCTTGTGCACAAGGCTCTGCCAGAAATCGAACGGGAAAAAATCGACCTCTCAACTGTTGCTTTTGATCACGAATTCTCAGCTCCGCTTATAGTTGGAGCAATGACTGGTGGTGCTCCAGAAGCGAAGAAAATTAACAAAGCCATAGCTGAAGCTGTTGAACAGTTAGGACTTGGGATGGGAGTTGGGAGCCAACGAGCAGCTATCGAAGATCCCAGTCTAGAGAATACCTTTGCTGTTACAAGAAAGAAAGCTCCCACAGCCTTCCTAATAGCCAACATCGGAGGGCCCCAGCTTGTCAGAGGCTATGGCGCCAAGGAAGCCCTGAAGGCTATCAAAATGATGGATGCCAACGCCTTAGCCATCCATCTGAACCCATTGCAAGAGACTATTCAACTCGAAGGAGAAACAAACTACACGGGTATCCTCAATAAGATAGGCGAAATCGCTGAAGCAATCGATGTACCGGTGATCGTTAAGGAAACGGGAGCTGGCATATCAGCCGAAGAGGCGAAGTTGCTCGAGACCGCTGGCGTCGCAGGTGTAGATGTGGCTGGGGCTGGTGGAACGAGCTGGGCTGCGGTAGAATACCATCGAGCAAAGAGAGATCAAGACGAGCTCAGGCAGAGGCTGGGCAAGGCGTTTTGGGATTGGGGAATACCAACTGTAGCAAGTCTCGTAGAGACTGTTCAATCTGTTAACTTGCCAGTCATAGCTTCGGGTGGGGTACGCTCTGGAATTGAGGTTGCAAAAGCTCTAGTCTTAGGTGCGAGTTTGGCAAGCATGTCTTTGCCGATCTTGCCTTCAGCTACGGAGGGTGAAGAGGGAGTGAAGAAGGAACTTCAATTGATCGTGGAAGAGTTGAGGAACACCATGTTTCTTGTTGGAGCAGGGTCTATTAAGGAAATAAAGGTGGCTCCAGCAGTTATAGCAGGGAAAACAGCTGAATGGCTGCGGGCGAGAGGCTTTCATCCCGAGACCTACGCAAAAAGGAAAAGGTGATTCCGTGAAGAAGATAAACATCGAGAGCATTCTTGAAGAGAAAGCACCCCTCATTAACAAGGCAATAGAAAAATACATCCCGAGAAGGTACGACAAGGATTCTCTTGTTTTTACGCTTGGCCCGCCGAGATTCGAATACGACTTACAAGCTTTGAACAAAGCAGTAGCCGAGCCCGTATGGGAATTTCTAGACAGAGGTGGCAAGAGGTGGAGACCAACCCTATTCATCCTAGTCTGCGAAGCCCTCGGCAAAGACCCTAAAGAGTTTCTGGATTTCGCCATAATTCCAGAGGTCATCCATAACGGGCTTATCATGATCGACGACATAGAGGATAGTTCCGAATCCCGAAGGGGAAAGCCTTGCACCCATAAATTGTTTGGTCTCGACATCGCGATTAATGCTGGAAACGAGATGTTTTACCTGCCACTATTAACGCTAATCAAAAACAAAGAAGAACTTTCTCCATGCAAAATGAACAAAATTTATGAAATCTACGTGCAGGAGATGATAAACGTAGGCTTTGGACAAGCCATGGACATCGCGTGGCACAGAGGGCTAGCAAACGCCGACGAAATCAACCAGAAGCAGTACATGCAGATGTGCGCATACAAGACTGGAACAATCGCAAGGATGTCGGCGAAAATAGCAGCCGTTCTTGCTGACGCCAGCGACGATGTGATCGAAAAGATCGGTACGTTTGCAGAGTCGATTGGTGTAGCCTTTCAAATCCAAGACGACATTCTCGATTTAGTGAGTGAAGAGTTCGCCGAAATGAAGGGAGGACTTGGTCAAGATATAACCGAAGGAAAAAGAACCCTGATGGTGATCCATACGTTGGAAGAGGCAGGTCCCCACGATAGAAAGAGGCTTCTGGGAATCCTAAACATGCATACAGCCGAGCAGAAAATACGAGACGAAGCAATTAAAATAATCAGAAATTACGGCTCAATCGAATATGCGAAGACTTTTGCGCGAAGCATAGTGAGGGAAAGCTGGAAAGATGTCGATGAAGTTCTACCGTCATCGAAGGCTAAGGAAAAGTTAAAGGCTTTTGCAGATTACTTGATTGAGAGACAGATCTGATCGGCTGCAAAATTAAGTGGCAAGTCTTGACTCTAGATGAAACTGAAGTCAGAGAGCTTATCCAAAGAATCGCTCTTCTAAATGCGATCAGTTATGAAGGAAAAGCCGCGGTTCAGCCAGTTCTCGGCAAAATCCTTGCCGAACGCCCGCATCTAAAAAAGAAAGTGAAACAGGTCGCCTCAGTTGCCACTGAGGTTGTTGAAGAGGTCAACAAGCTTCCTCTGGCGCAACAAAGAAAAATCGTCAAGAAGAGGTGGCCTGAAGCACTAATTGAGGAGAAGGTTGAGGAAGAACGAGGACTTCCGCCTCTGCCCAATGTTGAGAGATATGAGCAAGTCGTGACTCGTTTTGCGCCCAACCCGGACTGCGTCCTACATCTGGGTTCAGCTAGGGCTATAATTCTTTGTTACGAATACGCGAAGAGATACAATGGACTATTCTATCTGCGCTTTGAAGACACGGATCCACGGCTGAAGAGATCAGCATTACCGTTCTACAGCCTCATACGGGAAGACCTGAGGTGGCTTGATTGCGAATGGGACGATGAATTCATCCAGAGCGACAGGCTTCCCATTTATTATCAACACGCAGAAAGAATCCTAAAAGATGGAAACGCCTACGTCTGCACGTGCAGATCCGACAAATTCCGGGAAAAAGTGTTTGCCAAAGAACCATGTACCTGTCGAGATCTGACACCAGATGAGAATTTTGTCCGCTGGGAAAAAATGCTCGATGGAACCTACAAAGAAGGAGAAGCCGTTGTAAGGATTAAAACTGACCTAAAGCATCCAAATCCTGCTGTGAGAGACTGGCCGGCGTTGAGAATTATCAACCCAGAGCGACATCCACATCCGAGAGTCGGCAGTAAGTATCGGGTCTGGCCCCTCTACAATTTTGCCTGCGGTATCGATGACCATCTTATGGGTGTAAGCCACATCATCCGAGGGAAGGAGCACCTGACGAACCAGAGAAGACAGGAATATATGTACAAACATTTAGGATGGACATATCCAGAGGCAATTCACTATGGAAGACTCAAGATAAAGGGCGCCTCCCTCAGCAAGTCAATAATTGTCGAAGGGATTAGGAAGGGGGTCTTCAAGGACTGGGATGATCCGAGGCTCGCCACTTTTGCAGCATTGAGACGGAGGGGGATAACGCCTGAGGCTATTCGACTTTTGATAATTGATGTTGGCCCTAAGACTGCTGATGTGGTGCTGAGCTGGAAAAACCTCTACGCCCACAATCGCAAGATAATTGATCCTGTGGCAAATCGCTACTTCTTCATCCGCAATCCGATAAGGCTTAGTGTAAGGAGGATTCCTCACGTATTTTCTGTTGAAATTCCCCTGCATCCAGATCAGCCTGAGAGGGGCTTTCGTCATTTTGAGATAGAGCCGAAAGAGGGAAAAGCCCTTTTGTGGGTTTCGAGCGAAGATTTGAAGCTTTTTGAAAAAGGCGAGAAGATACGTCTAATGGAGCTGTTTAACTTTCAGGTTGAGAGGGTTGGAAAAGAACTGATTGAAACTGTCTTCGAAAGCAAGTCCTACGAGGAGGCAAGGAGATTTGGTGCTCTCCTGGTTCATTGGATTCCTATGGGTACCGGTATCCCATGCAAGGTTGTGATGCCCGACGCCTCTGTGGCCAGAGGTGTGGCTGAGGATGCTTGCAAGGAATTGCGTCCTGATGAGGCAATTCAGTTTGAGCGCTTCGGCTTTGTTCGAGTTGACAGGTTAGATGAGAAATTAACCGTCTACTTTGCTCATCGATAGTCGGATTTCCTTCGAAAGATATCACGCGCATATAACTATTTAGTTAAATCCATTTTGTGCAGTTGTTGCAGTATATCTTTGACTATGGTCTCTGGTGGGATATCCACTGATTCGCATTCGATGTTTACAAACGGCACCTTACCGCTATAGTAGCTTATCAGTGGTTGAGTTTGCACCTGATAAACCTTTAACCGCTCTTTGATAACTTCAGGCTTGTCATCCTCACGCTGATAAAGCTCCCCACCACACACATCGCACACGCCTTCCTTTTTCGGCTTCAAATATCTGATATTATATACTGCGCCACAGTTCTTACATATCCTTCTGCTCGACAGCCGCTCTATGATAACCCATTCTGGAACTACTAACCGTATTATAGCGTCGATCTCTTCAATTTTGTCTACGGCCTTTGCCTGTTCGATCGTCCTTGGATACCCATCCAAGATGAAACCTTTCTTGCTGGGTGGCTTATTGATTTCTTCTTTTAGGATTTCGATGACGATTTCGTCGGGAACCAGCTCTCCCTTGTTTACGAAGTCAATAATCTTCTTTCCTAGGTCTGTGTTTTGCTTTATCTCGTCTCGGATGATGTCGCCAGTGGATATTTGGGCTATCTTAAGTTTCGATGCCAGCATAGAAGCATAGGTGCCCTTACCTGCACCGGGCGGACCAAATATTATAAACCTCATATCTCCGTCCTGCAAAGGATTTACGACAACCTTTGACTCTAGAGGATGAAAGTCTTGGATCAGCCTTTCCCTTTCTCTTCCTTCCCGTAATATTTTGTCCATCGAACTTTCCTTGAGTCCCGCTTCAGGTTGAGAGAGCTTTTTCTGCACTTGCTCGAACAAAACCAGAGAATTGTCCCGTCATTTCTCACATACATAATGCCAGTGCCTGCTGGAAAGTCGTCTCCGCAGAAAGAACACTGTCGGCTTTTCGGCACCGGCGTAGCCTCCATTCTCACCTGATTTTCTTGGCTTCCCTCTCAGTCTCTCGAAGCATGAGAATGTCGTTTGTCCGCACCGGGCCCTTCACGTTTCTGGTTATGATGCGCCCCTTGTCTCTTCCCTCAAGAACTCGAACTCTAACCTGTGTTATCTCGCCAGTGATTCCGGTTCGTCCAATGATCTGAATGACCTCAGCAGGGGTTAACTCCTCTTCCTCTCTGCTCATCCGCCGCCCTTCCTCAACTGCTCAATGCGGCTAGAGATTTCCTTCACTAGTGATGCTGCGTCACCGAGTTCAGTTATGCAGACTGAGGCAGCGGGAACATCTATTCCCGAAGAAGTGCCAATTTCTCTTTTACTCGGCACAAAGACGTATGGGATTTTTCTTTCTTCACAGAGCAGAGGGAGATGGGCGACTACCTCCGGAGGGTCCACATCTTCTGCTATGACGACTAGTTTCGCTTCATTTCTTTCAATAGATTTTGTGGTTTCGTTTGTTCCCTTACGAACCTGCCCAGATCGAGTGGCTATCTGAAGGGCTTCATAGGCCGCATCTGCCACCTCTTTCGGGATCTCGAATTTCATGTAGAACGGTTTTGACATGAGCCTCACCCTTTTAAGTGCACAGTTTATTACAGAATAACTTAAGAATGTTTCGACTTTCTGGGCATTTCATTTCTTCAGGCAATCTACAGAGAGGCGTATTTGTCGTTTGCCATGGTATTCGCGTGGTTCAGTGGTTTTCACACTTTCAACATCCAATAAACGTTCGACTGATTTTCAACCTGCGCGCAAGAACAATCGCTTACTGAATTCTTTCCTTCTTTTTGGTCTGCTTATCAAAAAAACGTTGTGAATTCAGGCTTCTGTTAGGTTACCGTTTGGTCGAAACTTGAAGATTCATCCATCTGCATGTGTGTATGTAGAAGATTGTTCGTTATTGTCGATTCATTATGTTTATCTGCTGAGTCTGCTAGCCTGCTTTCTTTGACAGGTTTGAATGCATCATGACGGCAGAGGAGATTTCCTGCGATGTCGTGGAAAAGATTGTGGAAGACTTGGAAGCAACCATTGAGACTTTGCAGAGAATAAAGAAGAAATTTGAATATTTTCACTCCAAGAATTTCAGCGTCTAGTTTAAAGCACATGCGTGCTATTTCAGCTGTCTTTCCTTGGTCTTCTCTTCAGCCCCATCTAATAACATCATCCACGGAAGCTTCCCTCTCGCTTTGCGCGTGCGAGAATGGTCCAAGCTTCACTCAGCTGACTTGGTTACCTTTTTCCATATTTCTTCGTTCTCAACGCATCCGATGTCTGCTGCAGTGAGTTTTCCATTGAAGTAACTGTATGATCGGGCTCTGCATCCCCCGCATATGTATTTGTCCTTGCAGCTTCCGCATCCAACAGTCTCACGAGCTATCCTATAGGTCTCCAGATTCTCTCTACTTCTCAACTCCCACAGCATCTCATTGTTATCCCACAGCTCCTCAAAATCGTCCTCTAGGATGTTGGCGAGGACGGTCTCTTCATTAGTCGGGAAGAAGACGCAGGGTTTCAGGTCTCCGTTTGGTTCAAGAGCGATGTAGAGTCTTCCAGCTCCGCATCCGCCTAGGAAGTTTGCAACGTTCTCAACCCCCTTCTTTGCGGCGTAATGAGCGGAAACCGCGAAGTCCTCTCCTATCTCCTCCGAAAGCCTCTTCACGATGCTCGCGTATTGAGGGCATGTGCTAAAGAACATGTCAGTTTTGATGTTTGTTCTTCCGGTCATTTCCTCCTCCTGCTTCGCCATCAAGTAAAGGTTGACAATCTTTCTCCCTATCATCTCAAGAAGAGAGAACCTTTCCTTCGGGCTGAGGTCGAGTTCAACGTGCTCCTTCGCTCTTCCCGTTGGAATATAATTAAAGTGCATAAATCTGGTTCCCAACTTCTCCGCCAGTTCCATAATTCTAGGTATCTCGCTGAGATTATCCCTATGAGCGGTAGCCGCGATACACGTGTCGAGGCCTGCATCCAAACAATTTTCTATCCCCTTCATCGTCTTCTCGAAGCAGCCCGGAACCCGTCTAAAACTTTCATGAACCTCCTTGCTCGCCCCATCGAGACTTATCTCAGCATAGTCAACGCCAATGTCACTGAGCCTCTTCACGTTGTCTTTTGTGAGGAGAGTGCCGTTCGTGGCTATGCTTATGTAAGGTATTCTCTTTTTGGCGTGCGCCGCGATCTCAAAGAAATCCTTTCTTACGAGGGGTTCTCCCCCGGAGAAAGAGAGGGCAGGGAGGCCGACATCAGCGATCTTCGACAAAATGTCTAAGGCTTCGCAGGCCTCATCTGTCGTGAGCTCTGGTTGGCGAGTCCCCGCGTTCGCGTAGCAGTGTTTGCACCTGAGGTTGCAGAGGTATGTGAAGTCCCAGACGATCTGGAAGGGTGCCGCAGGCGTGAATGGAATCCTTATGCCATACTTTCTGATACCCTTCATCATCAACGCGAAACCCTTTAACCACGCCTCGCCATACTCCTGCTCTAGAAACATCTTTCTCATAAAGCTCCTGTTAACCCCAAGAATTCTGCTGCCGACTTCAAAAAATGGATCTGCGACCCTGCGGCTCAAACTTGCGCAGCTTCTACAAAACTGAACATCCTCACCAAGAAAGTGCTTCAAAGAATTTACAAGTAGGCTTCCGTCCCGCGTACATTCAACATCAAATCTCTTTATTACTGATTTTAATATGGGGTTGACTGCTGAAAGCAGCGCGTTTTCAACGGAATTTATCTGCATGAATCTCCTCCCAACAGAATCATGCTATCGAACATTTCGCTTTAAAAATCTGCGGTTAAGCCGGATGTATCCTATGGCAATAGTAGGTAATGTAGTATTTCTCTTCGTAATGGAATAGTTCTGGCTTTAACTTTTGAGAGGAGGCTTTCTTCTGATATTCGAAGAATGGTTTATTGTTGTATTTGTTGCAGTTTTTGCTCTCTCTTTTTATAACCCGAAGAGTGAAAGATTAATTGAAGTACGCTTAATATGCGCGCGCTCAAGAACTGAATTAACCAGTCTATCAATATGCATTAAGATACGTGACAGTTTGCGAGGTTTATCTTTATATTCGTATCCCATCTTGCTGTAGGTGGGAAAAGCCTTGGCACGACTCAAGGGATTTCAAACGCTCACAAACATCGACGACGCCCTCTCCATCTTCCTAAGGAAGCTCAAGCCCAAAAGGCTGGAACCTGAACAGGCACAGATTTCCATGGGTCTAGGTCGAGTGACAGCGGAGGATGTCGTGGCAGAAAACGACCTGCCTCCCTTCGACCGTTCTGCCGTAGACGGCTACGCCGTAAGGGCACAAGACACTCTCGGAGCATCCCAGTTCAAACCAAGGATGGTGAGAGTAATCAAGAATGAGAAAATCGATGAAAAGGAAGCGAGAGAGATCTGGACTGGCAACCCTCTTTCCGGGGGCGCTGACTCTGTGATTATGCTGGAACACACGAAGCGAAAAGACGGTGAAATCGAAGTTTGGAATCCGGTCACTCCTGGCGAAAACGTTTCCAAAAGGGGAGAAGATGTGCGTAAAGGACAGATTGCTGTGAAGTCAGGAACTCGACTGAAGCCTCATCATATTGGTTTGCTTGCTGCTCTAGGAATGACTCATGTTGCTGTAGTAAGAAAGCCTACGATTGCAATCCTATCCACTGGAGATGAGCTTGTCGATTTAGGTCATAAACCAAAGATGAATCAGGTGATAGACGTGAACCGACTCATCCTCTCAAGCATGTGTCAAGAACTCGGCGCCGAAGCCATAGATCTTGGCATAGCAAAAGATGACATATCAGAGATCGGCGCAAGGATTCGAGAAGGCTTAGGAAAAGCCGATATGCTCATCACGACTGGAGGGACAAGCGTTGGATACGATGATTTTGTTCCCACAGCTATAGATCAGATGGGACGCCCCGGAGTAGTCGTACACGGGATAGCTATGCGCCCAGCCATGCCAACGGCGCTGGCAATCGTTCAAGGCAAACCAGTCATTGTATTGTCTGGGAATCCTGTGGCGGCTATGATAGGATTCGAGGTTTTTGTCCGAGAGCTTGTCCTAAGGCTGTTGGGAATTGAAAGCGAGCCAAGACCGATGCTACGAGCAAGATTAACAAGAAAGGTTTTCTCGGCGCTGGGACGAAGAGTCTTCCTGAGAGTTCAAGTCTTTGGAAAAGATGGGGAGTTCTGGGCTGAACCTGTGAGGGTGAAGGGGTCAGGCATCCTTTCGACTATGACTAAGGCAAACGGCTACGTCATGATTCCTGAAACTCGTGAGGGATTGGACAGAGGCGAATCTGTGACTGTGCATCTGTTCGATAGGATAGGGAAATAGGGAAATGTTTAGAAATTTGCTCTCTCTTGAAGAAGTTAGGGCTGTTTTAGAACAAAATTTTTCGCCCAAACCCCTTGGTGTGGAGCAAAGTCCGCTTTCTGAAGTCCATGGCCGTGTTCTAGCCAAAGATGTTGTTGCTCCAATCGATGTCCCTCCATTCAACAGGTCAACTGTCGACGGTTACGCCGTGAGAGCAAGGGCCACCTTCGGTGCGGAAGAGGACAGACCTGTCGCGTTGAAGTTCTGTGGGAGCATAGGCATAGGTGAGCCTCCAAGCGTCGTGTTAAAAAAACGCATGGCCGCAGAGACAGTCACTGGAGCACCCTTACCTGATAGCGCTGACGCGGCCGTGATGGTGGAGTACACGATACGAGAGGACGACACTATTTTCGTACATAGAGCGGTCTCAAAGGGAGAAAACGTGATGAGAGCCGGCTCTGACATTCGGAAAGGCGAGACAATTCTGAAGAAGGGACAAAAGATATCCTCTCGTGAGATGGGGGTTCTGGCAGCCTTAGGCATAACAAAAGTCGCCGTATACAAACGACCAATGGTCGCCATCATCTCCACTGGCGCCGAGATCGTTGATCCAGAAAAACCCTTATCGCCTGGAAAGATCTACGACATAAATGCTTACACCCTCAGTGCAGCGGTTCGAGAATGCGGCGGAGAACCGATCAACCTGGGAACAATCATAGATGAGATGAACCAACTCAAAGGTGCCCTCAGAAAGGCATTGGACTTGGCGGATGTCGTCGTCACTTCGGGAGGGGTTTCTGTTGGACCTAAGGACATTCTGCCTCAAGTACTAAACAGACTTGGTAGGCCTGGGGTGATCGTCTCCGGGATTGCGGTGAAGCCTGGAAAACCGACGACAATAGCGATGATTGATGGGAAACCTGTCTTCTCTCTTCCCGGTAACCCCACTTCTGCTCTCTCAATGTTTTATCAGCTTGTTCGTCCTCAGATATATCGTATGATCGGAGGACGTGAGAAGCCTTCTCCTGTGGTTAAGGCGTTTGCCGAGAAGAGGATGTTCTCAGCGAGGGGACGACGAACTTTCACGATGGTGAAACTGGCTCGTGACAAATCGGGTAAGCTGATGGCTTCACCTATCGCTTTAGGATTGTCCGGTGCTATAACTACGTTGGCGAAGGCTGACGGCTTTGTGGAGATAGGTGAGGAACAACAGTTTGTTGAGGCTGGAGACGAAGTCCTAGTGACCTTGTTTAAACCAGAGACTAATTTTGAAAAGGGCAAGTTGCAGCCTTAGTTTACTCACTCGAAATTTTCTCTCTTAGCTGCTACATATACAAATCCGAATAACAATAGAACTACGTAAAGAATTAATGACAAGTTCAATAGTAGAGCCCCTAAATTTGGCGAGAACGCCTGGCTATTTATTGACGAATAGAGTACAGGTACGGTGCCTGCTGTTCCTAGAAAGAAAACAGCTGTTGAAAGGAGAACCGCCCACTTTCTCATCTGGATTAATCCATAGGCTGTGATGAAGCTTAGGAATGCTAAGACTGCGATGTGTGGCGGTGCGATAAGGTTCGACGCGACTAAGATGGCTGCCCACGCTACTCCCGCGATTGCGTGGAAAATCGAGAATGCTAGCACGACAGAATTTTCAACCTTAAGCTTCGATTTTAAAGACATTTTGGTCTCTCTTCTAGGATGGCTATAATGTGTTAGGTAATAAATTAGTTTCTCTAGCGAAACCGTTGATCGGAATCAAAAGTATGGTGCTGAAGGCGTGAGTTGTAATAGAAGCCGGTCGGAGTTACGCTTTTTATATCAGGAGTTGAGTATGAGACCATATGCCTCGTGGAGGATCGGAGAAGAAAAAGAAACGCAAGGCCGTTGGCATAGAAGCGATCGTCAAGCCAGGGGTTGAAGCAGTCTACACCAGAGGTTCATGGATGAAGAAGCTGGATGATCTGGGTAAAGGCAAAAGAGAAAAGATTAAGAGAAGCAAAGTGAAACCGAAAAAGCGGTGAACCCTCATATGCAAACCGTGTTCTCATAAGGCTTCTCGACGACATTCTGTCTGCCTATTGAGCGAAAACGTTTAGAGTTGACGTCTTCTAACAACCTTTCAGAGAGGTAAATGGAATCATGAGCTATAGAGAGCTTTTCGTATCGCCTTCTCCGGTCTTCGGCGGTTCTCAAGAGGCGTATGAGGAAGCCGACTACGTGCTTTTCGGAGTCCCCTACGACTTGACTAGTACATATCGTTCAGGCGCGCGATTTGCACCTCTGGCTGTCAGGGAAGCCTCGTTAAACATCGAGACCTACAGTTTCAGAACTGGCATCGATATTGAGGATGTGAAGCTTCATGACTTGGGTGATGTTCATGTTGTTGGTGATGTCGAGGAGACTCTGCGGCGAGTCGAGGTGGTGACGAAGGATATTCTGAGTTCTGATAAGATGCCTGTGGTTATTGGTGGAGAGCATACCATCACGTTGGGTGCGATGCGATGCTTGGGCAGTAATGCTTCTATTGTGAGTTTTGACGCCCATTTGGATATGCGCGATGAATATATGGGCCGAAGCCTATGTCACGCCACCTTTATGCGGAGGTTGTGTGAACAGGTTGAGCCTGAGAAGATCTTGGAGATAGGCACCAGGGCCGTCTGCAAAGAAGAGCTAGATTATGCAAGCAAAGCTGGCGTCGAATTTTTGACGGTCCAGCAGATTAGAAGAGACGGCATCAAGAACATCGTGAAGAAAATACATGACTTTCTAGGCGATTCTGAAAGGACCTATCTAACGATTGACATGGACGTTCTAGACCCCGCCTTTGCGCCAGCGGTTCAGAATCCAGAGCCGGAAGGGCTGCGTATGGATGTGTTTCTAGACATCTTATGCAGGGTTTGTGACCGCAGAGTTGTGGCCTTCGATTTGGTTGAGGTTGCGCCTCACTATGATCAGGGAATAACCGCAATGCAGGCTGCGAGAATTATGTTCGAAGTATTGAGCCACGCAGAAAAAGCGAGGAAAAACTAGCTCGCGTGATTAGAATCCTTTGCAATCTGATAGGACGCCTCTTTCAGCAATCTAGCAGTAACATCACTGAGGAAAATTGTTGTTTATTCTGTTTAGTCTCTTCCATCTCTAGCTCAAATCATCCAAATCAGAGAGCTTTTTAGCACGCTGGATGTATATCTAACGGGACACGAGTGACATGAAGAAACGGCTAGACGAATTCTTTCCTACCCCTGAAACCGCGGAAAAAAGGAAGAAGCCTATTACCTCTTCGGGAGGTTCTACTGGGAAAAAAGAACGTACTGTTTCTAAACCCTTAACTCCAAAAAACCTGCCTGCGTCACATTTCGTGTCCGCCACGTATGATGGTAAGAAAGGGTTAGCCTGCATAAAATTGTATGAGCCGAAGTCTGAGCGGATCTATCTGTGGTATGACACGACAGGTCACATGCCCTATTGCCTAACAAATTTGTCCATCGGTGAACTTGAGAAGATAGACCGTCTAGTCTCTCATCCGAGGCTCGATCACTTTGAAACTATTGAGAAGTATGATGCTCTGCAAGATCAGCAAGTAGCTGTGACAAAGGTCGTTGGGAAAGATCCGTTGGCAATCGGCGGCCGCGCCCGAGGCTGCATTAGGGATATCATACCAGCGGAGTATCCGAAGATCGGTGGGATCGAGAGTGAAGCGAAGGTCTGGGAAGCAGCTATCAAATACTATCAGTGTTACATTTACGACCGACAACTGGCTCCGGGTATGATCTACAAGATCGAAGACGGCAGACTGACTCAAGTCAAACATGAGCCGTCCGAGAAAGTTGTCGAAGAGATCTGTAGGTTGTTCAAAGAGGAGCCTGAGGAGTTCTTGCAGAATGTGGAGATGTGGGCTAGGCTTCTGGAGTATCCCGCTCCTAGGTTTCGAAGAGTCGCCCTCGACATAGAGGTCTTCACGCCCATACCGACGCGTGTCCCAGACCCTCAGGAGGCGGCACATCCGGTAATCTGTGCAACTCTTCTAGGAAATGATGGAAAGAAGAGGGTTCTGCTTCTAAGGAGAGCGGATGTGAAGGAGGGCATTGGAAAGCTTTCCTCTGACGTAAACGTTGAATACTATGATTCTGAGGAGAAGCTTATCCTCGAAATTTTCAGGGCACTTCAGGATTACCCGTTCACGATAACATTCAACGGAGACGACTTCGATCTACCGTATCTGTGGCATAGAGCTCAAAGACTGGGCTTAAGCAGAAAGCAGAATCCCATAGAGGTTGGGCGGAGAATCTGCCTGCTAGGACACAGCATTCACATCGACCTCTACAAATTCTTCTTCAACAGGTCTATCCAGATCTACGCGTTTAATCAGAAGTATCGAGATGTGACGTTGGACAGCGTTGGAAAGGCTATTCTGGGATTGGAAAAGATCGAGTTGGAGAAGCCAATATCCGAGCTGTCCTACATGGAGCTCGCCGAATACTGCTTCAGAGACGCTGAGATTAATCTCAACCTCACTACGTTTGATGACGATCTGGTGATGAAGCTGATTTTGGCGCTGACGAGGATCAGTCGCATGCCTATGGAGGATGTCAGCCGGCAGGGTGTTTCAAGGTGGATTCGAAATTTTCTTCACCACGAGCATCGTCGACGAAAAATGCTGATCCCCAACAAAGAGGACATCTTAGCTGTTAAAGGGGCGACTGCTACGAAGGCCATCATAAAGGGGAAGAAGTACAAGGGCGCCATCGTGGTTGACCCTGTTTCGGGAGTCCACTTCGATGTCAAGGTCATGGACTTCGCAAGTCTGTACCCCTCTATAATCAAGGTTCACAACTTAGGTTATCAGTCGATTCGGTGCTCTCACAGTGAATGTGAGGATAACAAGGTGCCCGACACTCCTCACTGGATCTGCGAGAAGCAGAGAGCACTCGAAAGCCTGTTGATTGGCTCGTTGAGGGACCTGAGGGTTAGGTGGTATAAGCCAAAGTCAAGAGATGAGAAGTTGCCCAGCGAGCTGCAGAGCTGGTACAATGTTATTCAGAGCGCGTTGAAGGTGATACTTAACGCGAGTTATGGAGTGTTTGGTGCGGAGACTTTTGATCTCTATTGTCCTCCTGTGGCCGAGGCAACGGCCTCTATTGGGAGGTATGTCATAACGCAGACGATAGACAAGGCTCGAGAGTTGGGAATTGAGGTTATTTATGGAGACACGGACAGCGTCTTCCTCAAGGCCCCTTCACAAGATCAGATCAACACTTTGGCAAGGTGGTCGGAGAAGGAGCTTGAGATGGAACTGGAGGTGGACAAAGTCTATAGATACTCGATTTTCAGCTCTCGGAAGAAAAACTATCTTGGGGTGTCGCCCGACGGGAGCATCGACGTGAAGGGAATGACCGGAAAGAAGAGGCATATTCCTATTTTCATCAAGAAGGCGTTTGACCAGATGGAAGAGCGGCTGGGTGAAGCGAAGTCTCCAGCTGAATTCGAGGAGGCAAAGAAAGAGATTCGAACAATCGTTCGGAATCGATACCTGAAATTGAAGCAACGTGAATGGGGTGAGCATCCTGACAAGCTGGCTTTCCATGTTGTTCTTGGAAAAGATCCGAGATATTATGTGAAGACGACGCCGCAGCATGTGAAGGCTGCACTTATTCTTCAGAAAGAGGGCCACGAGGTTAGGGCTGGGGACCTGATGAGCTTCGTCAAAGTCGTCAATGAGCCTCATGTGAAGCCTGTTCAGCTGGCTTCTAACAGCGAGATAGATGTGGATAAGTATGTGGGTTATCTGCAGTCCACATTTGATCAGGTTCTAGACGCGTTGGGATTGAACTTTGACGAAATCATAGGGTTGACGAAGCTTGAGCGCTTCATGTGAAGCATTAATTTTTTATGCCATGCTTCTGACACGCCGCGACGACTTCATAGACAGAGCGAAGAGACTGCGAAAGACAGGTTAAGGAGAAAGCATGCACGTCAGGCATGCTCATGCATGCACACTATATTTTTTCCATCACCAATCTCGCAAATGCTTGACTAGCTTTCAATGCTTCCTCACCTATTCCAGGAAACGTGACTTGGAAATAGTCGAATCCTAGATCAGTGAAAAACCGGAAGCGTTCTATGACCTCTTCAGGATACCCTACCCAAGAACCCGGGGCATCTTTATGAAACAGCTCCTTCAACTTTTCGATAGGTATGTTATTTCGTTTCGATCGCCCAGTTAGATGGGTCTCCAACTCTTCTTCTGATTCTGTTACAAAAACTCCTGCAAATGCGAACAAGCTTTTGCCGACTTCTTTGTAGTCTCTTCCTATATTCTCACAATGTCTTTTCAATACTTCCAGCTTGTGTTTCAGATCCGGGACTAACCATAGATTGCAGTAATCCGCGTATTTGGCTACCATTTTCAGTGTCCTCTTTTCTCCACCGCCTCCAATCATAATAGGAGGCATTGGTTTCTGCACGGGTTTTGGAGCCGAAAACGCGTCTTTAATCTTATAGTATTCTCCTTTGAAGGTCACCTTGGGTTCAGTCCACAACAACTTGATGATTTGGATCGCTTCTTCTAAGCGATCCATTCGACCTTTCAACGAGGGAAAGGGAATCCCATATGCGCGGTATTCGATCTTCTTCCAGCCAGCTCCTATTCCAAAAAACAGTCTACCATTAGAGATTACGTCAACTGTTGCTGCGATCTTTGCCAATACCGCTGGGTGCCGATAGGAATTGCAGGTGACTAGAGTTCCCAGACGGATTTTTTCTGTTTCTGCGCCTAAGGCTGCAAGTAGGGTCCATGCTTCCATACAGTTGCGGTCTTCAGATTTGTCATCGAGGAAAAAATGGTCGCTACTCCAGATAGAGTCGTACCCGGCCTTTTCACCTTCTAAAGCGATTTTCTCCACTGACTTGTAGCTAAAACCTAGTTGAGGTTCAATCTGGATACCGAACTTGATTGACATAGATTCTCCTCTATTCTGCCAGTTACTCTTGAGTTTCTGAGTTTATAACTTTCTAAATATGGAATTGAAATGTTGAAGGAAATCTATGACAAAGCAAACTTGAACGTGCTAAACACACTCGGCATGTATGCAAAGGACGGGTAAGGGTTATTCAATCAACCTGGCTAAAGGAAGGGGAAGGCTTTTCGGCGTTCTATTTCTATGAGTGCTTTGGCTTTGGCTTGTTCTGCTTTTAGCCAGGCAGTTTTTACGAAACCAGAAGGTACGTAACTCAGCGAACCGCTAGGCTTAGTCTCTGCATAGAACGGCCACGGGGAGACAGAGTCTTTATCCATTCCTAGCGCAAGAAGTAAGGTTTTCAGGAAAGAACCTTTTCCTAAAGGTTTCATCTTTTGCACTCTTAACCACCACACGCAAATCTATGGACGAGGAGAGACTTAGACTTTTCACCGTCACATGACGGTAATGAGAGGCACGTCATATGACGGTTATACCAATATATCTCGCAACAACCATTTCAGATTTGGTGCTCTTGAAGTGACGCTNNGCCCTGCCGGTCTCATTTTACGCGGACATAACTCGCCGATTTCCATCTATGAGTGTATTCATTTGGTGTAATAGAGAGAATGATGTTGTTGAGGTTGTTGTGAGGAACCCAGAGGAATATCCGCTTGTTATGAAGGAGTTTCATGCGCACCCTGTTGTGGGCGTAATTGAGGAAATGTCTGATGATCGCAGGCTTTACTTGAAAGTTAAGGAGTGTCATTGCATGAAACAAGACACGATCGTAAGACATATCGGGGAATTAGATATCCTCAACATCTTCCCAAACATGATAGAAAACGGCTGGGCTTACCATCGCCTTATTGTCTTTAGGCATAAGGATCTGGAGGAGCTTCTACGACGCTTTGACAATTGGGGATGGGTTTGTAAGATCTTACGCAAGGTTCCTTTTGATGGATTTATTGCGAGTTCCCTAACTCTGACGGCTGATGCTCTTTTCTCTGGGTTAACTGAGAGACAGATGGCTGCTCTTATTACCGCTCACCGACATGGCTATTATAACCTGCCAAGGGACTCTGATGTTCAAACAATTGCCGCCAAAGAGAAGGTGCCGCGTACAACATTTCAAGAGCATCTCAAGAAGGCTGAAAACAAGCTCGTGGGCGCTTTAATGCCTCATATGAAGCTATTTAACCATGCGTCACCTGAAAGAAGACGGAGCCTGAGGGTAAAATAGGGATTCACTGCGTTCAGCTGCCTTTTTGCATGCGTGCTTGCTTGTTTTCTTTTTCTCGTAGTTGTCTTGCTTTGTCATACATTTTCAAGGATTCGTAGATTCGTGCTGCATCCAAGAGTTGGTCTGCTTTCTCTAGGGTTTGTGCATTATTAAGCATCTGTGCTTGAAACAACTTGTCGCTGATATCCTCTGCGCCCTTAACTGTGAACGATGGGTCCTTGAAGGGTTTTGCCAGTTCCTCGAAGAGCTTTGGGTTGAGTGCAGCCACCAGGTTTACCGGTGCTTGGTCATAGGGGCTGTCGAGATAGCTCTTTATCAGTTTCTGTGTAAATTCGTCAACGCAATCTTCGGAACAAAGCCAAACATCCTTCTTAATGGATGCGCCCTCCTCGTGCGCGGAGAGTTCCAACTTGCGGTGCAGACACTTTTCACAACATGGGCTGCCACAGACTATGCATTTCTTGTTTTTCAAGAAGAGACCGCTGTTTCCACAGTTCGGACATTTCCCCATATGTACCCCTCTGATTAACAAAGATTGTCTGCTCGCATATTTTACATTATTTCTGCGTGCGTGTCATGGTTCTTGCATACATGCCCGTTTCACAATTCCTTTGGTGAAGGCTAATCGCAAGCTCACTATGCTTGAGCGGTTCATGTGAGAGAACAAGGGACAGAGGGAGTTCTCAAGCTGAAGAAACGGAACACGTTGGCTCTGGTCGTGTAGTTACTGTGAATTCATATTTTGACGAAACAATGTTTAAGGGCGAGATGTTACAAAGAGCAAATCACGTCAGATGCATAGTCGCAGGCGTAAGCTTGCGTGGGTTTCATGAAGCTGGAGATGGGTTGAGATGTCGCTTACGGAGTATTTGCATGAGAAGGCGGAGGAGTCTAGGCATAGCGAGATTGTTGGGCATCTAATTACGGTCACTGGGGTGATTTTTCTGATGGGCGGAACGATGGTGACTGTTTCTGCCGTGAAGGATCCCGATTGGTTTCTGTTCATTCCGTATAAGTTGTCGTATCATCCGTATAGTCTCATGGGATTGATTTTTACGGTTCTCGCGTATATCCTTGTCGTCTTTGGACTTGTCATGGCCGTCCATTATGCTATGGAGCGGTCGTGGTACATGTGGCGGTTGCATGAGACGCAGACCGAGGCGGAGGAGAAGCTTCGCTCTATGGTGAAGTATGTGGAGAAAGCCAAGAGCAAAGAGGAATAGACAACCTTCCCTTTTTTATTCACCTAACAATACGAAAGCCAATCACAAATCTGGTTCAGCTAAAACAGGGGAAGATTTAAGCCCCTACAGACTGGCCGAACGCTCTAAACGATTCTGAATGTACGCCCTGTCGCCTTCCGGATACGCATTATCTGCATTCGCTTTTGCAGTCAAACGCTGTCACTCTTAAGTCGTCCCGTCGAAACTACCGGAAGCGGCATCCGAACTCAAACGCTGCGTGGAGTTGTGGTGATAAATCGGAATTTTCACGCACCACCACAACTATGATGAAAAGTGGGGTTCTGTTCGGGTATGAAGAGCTGACGCAAGTGTTGCGCGCGCCTGATTCAGCAGCATTGAGTTTGAATTATTGCTTATTCAAGTGCTATTTCTGCGGCATACATTACACTTTTCTGGAATGGAAACTGACCGTCTGTGCATGTCACACATCAATTCTCCTCCTTTCAAAGCCGTACACAACTTGCAAAACTCTAACGTGGCGTCGATGAGTGAGAACGTGTTGTTCGCTATACGCTCGGCAACCTCTATTGCAATCGATCGTATCAAAGGTTTAGATTGAAGGTGTTCCATTCCTTTCTTGCCACGCTTCGAGTAGAGATAATAGCTTATTGTTGCCTGTGTTGTTCCAAGACTCTTAGCCACTTCCATCTGGGAAAAGTTGAATTTCTTAATAAGTTGCTTAGCTACCAGGGTTCTGAACGCAGGAATTATCTCTCGGACAACCAGTTCACATGGTGGTCGCATTGGTATTCCACACATTTATAACAGCGTTATAACTCTTAAATCTGTTTGCATACTTTAATACAACGAAAAAGTGGAAAGAGATATTGGGCGATCGGTAGAGGTGCTACTATGTCTCGAGGGACAGGCAACGTGGAAATAGAATCTTGTTTCACTGGTCCTTCCTATAGTTCAGAAGGCAAAGTTGTTTTTTTAGTGTCTGGGGGGACAGACTCTCCAGTTGCTGCTTGGCTACTCATCAAGAAAGGGTGTGTTCCAATCTTCGTTTTTTACGACAACCATCCTTTCACGGGTGAAGACACAAAGCGGAGAGCCCTTGAAGTCATGCAAAGACTGAGCGAGTTTGTGTCAGGCTGTCGTGCTAAAGCCTATGTGATTCCTCATGGTGACGACCTTGCAGATATTTTGAGGAATTGCCCTCGAAACCTGACCTGTGTTCTTTGCAGACGGATGATGTATAGGCTTGCAGAGAGGATAGCGTCGATAGAAGGCGCGCAGGCTATTGTGACAGGGGAGATTATCGGTGAACATGCTAGTCAAACAATGAGGAATCTTTGTGTTGAAAACGAGGCTTTGAAGGAGCTCCCTCTATTGCGTCCATTACTAGGCATGAACAAGTTGGAGGTGGAACGTTTAGCAAGGAAAATCGGAACCTTCCAGATATCTTCAAAACCCGCTCTTTGCTGCAGCGCTCCGCCCAGGCGTCCCAGAACGCGTGCTAAACTTGAAGAGGTAATAGCGGCAGAGAGGAAATTGCAGATTGAAGACATGGTTGAGCGAGATATCAACGGTTTGGAAATAGTAGAATTCTAATGGTCATCTGGGTTTCATAGCTTTGGAAGCAACATCTAGAACGTCATAAGCCAGAGTTATCGCCTCCTCCTTACTGGACATTTCCTTCAACAGCATCCTTCCATCCTCAGAAAATGTTACCTCTCCGCCCTCTCCGCTTCTAAGGATAATGATATAAGGCGTGTGTACAACAATTTCGAAGTTTTGGCTGGCTTCAAACAACTCCCCTACCGTATTCATGTTAAAAAAGACTCTTCGCCTTGGAATGGCCTCATAGGCTGCATTGTCTGAGCACAACTTGACCAATAGCGGCAGTCGCTCATCTTTTTCATTCATCGGTTCTCAACCATGGTCTATCAGAATCTGTGCATGCGGTGATGCGCGCGCGTTGGAAACAATCGATCTCCACCTTTCCACAATGTACTGATATAAAGTCTACATACTTACATTATGTCAAATATGTTTAATTATGCATGCAAAGTTAAATGTAGATAAAGTCCCGATGTTTAATAGGCTAGGCTTTTGGCCTCGAAATCCCGAACAGTTCGCAGAAGCAAAATTGGTAAAGTTTAAGAATTATAACAGTGTTATAAAGTTTCTTGATCAAGAATGTTGGTTGCCAATAGCATCACAGATTTGATCGGAAACACTCCCATAGTAAAGATGAGGAACATTACAGAAGCAGACAGCGCAACAATCTATGCAAAACTCGAATGGTATAACATCGGCGGCTCAGTGAAGGACAGGATGGCGTTGTATCTCATAGATTACGCGAAGGTTGAAGGAAGGCTAGGCAGAGACAAGACGATATTGGAAGCAACATCGGGGAACACAGGTATTGCGCTCGCCATGATAGCAGCAGCCAAAGGCTACAAGATCGCCATCACAATGCCAGAATCCGTTAGCGTGGAAAGGAGGAAGATCATTAAAGCATACGGAGCAAAGCTAATTCTTTCACCTGCAGAGAACGGAACCGGAGGAGCCATTGAACTCAAGCAGAAATTGCTCAATGAGAATCCCGACAAATATATCGACATAGATCAATTTAAAGATCCAGCAAACATATTGGCACATTACGAAACAACTGGCAAAGAAATTCTTCGGCAGACAAGGGGAAAGGTGGATATGATTATAGTTGGTGTTGGAACCGCAGGAACTGGAGTTGGCACCTCCATGCGAGTGAAAGAGTACAATCCAAACATAAAAATCGTCGGTGTAATGCCCAAGTTGGGCTTAAGCATTCAAGGATTGAGGAATTCCAAAGAGCCCTATCCCACCCAGTTGTTCAGAAAGGAGCCATTCGACGAAATTGTGGAGATAGCGAAGGGAGAAATACCTCACACTTTCGAGGTTGCAAGGAAGATTGCCAAAGAAGAGGGGTTGCTTATCGGTATGAGCGCTGCCGCAATCATGTACGTCGCACTTCAGAAGGCAAAAGAGTTGGGAAAAGGCAAAACAGTAGTTGCGGTACTTCCCGATGATGGATCAAAATACCTCAGTACTCCTCTGTTCGGATAATCATATCCGCGCTCCTGAGGGTAAAGGAGATGCGCACGGAAAGTTTACAAGAAAAGATAAGGAGGGAGAAGGCGGAGAAGAGAGCACTTGTCCTTGCTCATAACTATCAGCGTCCAGAAATTCAGGAGATAGCGGACTATGTTGGTTCTTCGTTGCAACTGTGTTTAAAAGCCGCTGAAGCCGAAGACATCAGATGCATAATCTTCTGTGGGGTCGACTTCATGGCCGAAAGCGCGGCGATCTTGAACCCAGATAAGACCGTTCTAATCCCAGATGCCAATGCGAGATGCCCCATGGCAGCCATGCTACCCGCGAGAAAGGTGGTGGAGGCTAAGAAAAGGCACCCAAATGCGAAAGTCGTGCTATATATTAACACATTAGCCGAAGCTAAAGCAGAAGCAGACATCTTGTGCACTTCAACAAACGCCGCTCAAGTAGTGGGCAAACTTGATGCTGAAAAGGTCTTGTTTGGTCCAGATTGGAACCTCGCTTGGCATGCACAGAGACAAACCGAAAAGGAGGTCATTCCAATACCGGAAAACGGCTATTGCTACGTCCACAGACTTTTCTTCGGAAATGGGGAAGAAGTGCTCCTACTAAAGAAGAAACATCCAGATGCGGAGCTTTTGGTGCATCCTGAGTGCAATCCTAGTCTCCAGTTGAAAGCCGACTTCATCGGCTCAACTGGGCAGATGCTCAAGCGCTGTCATCAGTCAAACTCAAGAAAATTCATCATTGCCACTGAGGTTGGATTGATTGACCGTCTGAAAAGAGAACTGCCCGAGAAAATTTACTTCCCAGCTATGGAAGAAGCGGTTTGTCAACAGATGAAGCGGCACACACTAGAAAAGGTGTATGAGACCCTCAAAAAGGAAAAATCTGTAGTGAAAGTCCCCAGGACGATCGCAGGCAGGGCGAGAAAGGCGATCGAGCGGATGTTGACTTTCACGATAGAATAGCGCGCGC
>JABAOF010004247.1_pt1 | contig 25366 bp, 9 predicted proteins | sample 7062171 | NCBI WGS metagenome assembly JABAOF01 (sample SAMN14538628, study PRJNA623070) | marine sediment metagenome | biome: marine biome [ENVO:00000428]; feature: marine pelagic biome [ENVO:01000023]; material: deep marine sediment [ENVO:00002113] | place: India: Gulf of Khambhat ...
ATCATTTCTATGTTTTCAAATCTGAAAATAGTATATATAAATCATCGCACCACGATTGCAGAATGTTAGGTCAATTAATTACTGTGGAAATCGAGGCTAGACTTTATCGTGATACCGATAATGGTGCTCCATTTATTTATGATTCCCGGCAGGACACCGTTAAAAAATATAGACTCTCCGGCATAGAAGATAAACTTTTAAAGGAATTGGAAGAACCGGTGTCCATGGATTCCATCAAGAGCAATCTGAACAATCTTTCGGTAAATGAGATTAACCGGACACTCTTCCATCTAAAGAAAAATGATCTGGTATATGAAGAGAACGGCCAGTATGTAAGCCTGGTGCTGCAAGAGTATCCTGATCTGCAAATCGATACAATTAAGAAATTCCTGGAATAAGCGAAACAGTGATTTTATTTTTCCCAATTCGGTTCCACCCTCGAAAGTCAAATCCCAGATGGTACAGTTGATTCCTTTATCAGCGGTGCCTGCCAATTTTTTACCACCTAAAACCCTTATCCAGGGATACGTATATCCCCAGGTCCGTGCCCAGGTAAAGAATGTTTTCTTTCCCGGGATCTTCCCGGATCACGTTCACGGATTCATTCGGCAGGTTTCGCCTTTTTTTGTTCTTTTTTTGTGTTTTCGGTTTTGGTTTAGGTTCCTGGTTATCCAGTAAGGCATAAATCACATTGGGATTGGCAGGGGCCACTACCAGGCCGATACGACCCACATATTTGTTCTGGGGGAATCCATCGGCTAATTTTTTCCAGGTTTCACCGCCGACGGAGTTTTAAACGCGTACAGTGGGTTAATAGATTTTAATATACCAGTTTTTGTTGCAAAAATAAAGTAAAAAAAGAAATACGTCTGCCCCCAGCACCTGCCGGGAAGGTGCCTTCCCGTAGTTCCGCAGCCAAATCCCTTCTTATCAAGATAATGGGGCGGAAGTTTGCCTGATCTGGTATTCACAGCACCATTTCCGAATAATTTTGTCGGGAAATTTTGTCACTTTTTTTGTGATTTTTACAGAATAAGGTAACATTTTTGTATATATATCTGTAAAATCTTTATGTGTAAATCTTCTCATTGGGAAGTGGGTAACTTTTTTATATATTTACAACACAGATCAATTGTGATATTCAATATTTTTATTTTAAGACCTGGATATAATGAATATTTTAAAGTTTAGAAATGTGCAAGAATAAAGACGGACGTTTACGTGGAGCAGAACTGAAATTATGCATCATTATTATCAGTTGGGTTTGAAGAGTGAGGTCAAATGAAATTTAATGGTTTTAGAAAATGAAAAAAGATAATCTTTCTGATCGAGTTGTTGAATTCGTGCTTAATTGTCCCAATGATGAATTTCAGAATTTGACTGTCACAAAAATTGCCAGTGAATTCCGGGTGAATCGCTGCTATTTGTCCAGAAAATTCAAAAGTGATAAAGATTTTACCTTATGTGAATTTTTAATTCGGGAAAAGTTATCCCGTTCAGTTGGTTTACTAAGGCAAGACAAAAATATAACCATACGGGAACTATCAGCCAAAATGGGATTCTCCAATACCAATTATTTTATTCAAATCTTTAAAAACTATTATGGGACTCCTCCTGGAAGATATCGAGAATATATCAGCCGATAATATTATTCATCGTTGAGATTTATCATCAATTACCAATTAAACCGGGAAGCCACTAAAAAAAAGGAATGATGCCATAAAAAAACCTAATGGTGGCGTCATGAGTTGCTCACTATCGCCCGCCTAGCCCTGGAAGGCCCGGAACTTCAATTACTGGAAAGCCTGGGCGTCACCATCCCCTCTTAAGAATCCCGTAAAAAATAACTTGAAAGCCAGGAAAAAAACAGTTATAATCCCAATCTAGATTACACGTTTTTTTACATCTTAAAAATACAAAAATACAAGAAGGAGAACCAACATGGAATTCAAAAAAATCGGCGTTATCGGAGCTGGAACCATGGGGGTGGGTGTCACCGTTGACCTGGTACTGCACGGCATCCAAACCCTATTGGTGGACACAGCGGATAAAGTCCTGGAAAATGCCAGATCAGAAATCACCAAAAGCATTCGTTTTGCCCCACTGGTTCATAAAGGGGCACCAAAAGTGCCGGTAAAGGAAGCCATGGAAAAAATTACCTTTACCACAGACATAAAGGAAGTGGCAGATTGTCAATGGATCATCGAAAACGTCACCGAAAAATGGGAAGTAAAAGAAAAGGTTTACAGGGAGCTGGATCAAAAATGCGATCCTGAAGCCCTTTTCGGTGTGGACACCTCATGTATCTCCATTACTAAAATAGCCAGTATAACCACCCGGCCGGATAAAGTAATCGGTATGCATTTTATTAACCCGGTTTTCGCCAAGCCCGTCATCGAAGTCATGCGCGGTTTTCATACCTCTGATGAAACCATTGAAAAAGCAGAACAACTGCTGGCACAACTGGACAAAAAAGCCATCGTGGTCAATGACTATCCCGGTTTTGTTACCAATCGCATCTCGCATCTTTTCATGAATGAAGCCATGTGGGTAGTACAGGATGGGGTGGCCACCCCCGAACAGGTAGACAATATCTTTAAACAATGTTTTGGTCATAAAATGGGGCCCCTGGAAACCGCCGATCTTATTGGCCTGGATACGGTTATGCACTCCCTGGAAGTACTTTATGAAAGCTACCAGGACCCCAAATTTCGCTGCTGCCCGCTGTTGAAAAAGAAAGTGGATGCTGGTTTATTGGGCAGGAAATCCGGAAAAGGATTCCACGATTATTCTAAGAAAGGTTGATTGTTGCTTGGTTATTTGTTTTTTCCACTCTTCTGACCTTCTAACCTTCTTCTCTTTTTCTCTGTGGGTCAAAAATCTGAAAAAAGTAACATTTTCATATATTTCACTTCAAAACCCAAACATATTCTTCTTCTTGTCAATGGGAAGGTAACATTTTTATATATTTACAGCTGCCAACGAATATGATATTTAATCATTGGATTGTTTGCTGCTGTGTGCAAATGTGTAAATTTTGAAGAGTGAGATATGTAAAATGAAAAAGCAAAAAAATAAAGGTTCCGACAGTGTAGTGGAATTCATTTTAACCTGCAGCGTGGAAGAGCTGGCATCTCTCGGGAAGCAAAAAATTGCAGAAACCTTGGGTTTGGATCCAGCCCGCATGTCAGAGGCATTCGAAGCTGATCAACGCATTAGCGTGGAGCAGTTTATCATCAGAGAAAAATTACATAGGTCTGTCTTTATCCTTGACGAAGATTGTGAAATTTCTATCGATGATCTGGCTGAGAAACTGGGATTCCGGGAAACCGAGCAGTTTGCCAGGGAGTTTGAAAGTTACCTGTTGATTCCTCCCCAGCGTTACAAAGAGATTATTCAGCAGGAACAAATTAAAAATTCCAGAACCCGCGCCGTGGGCGCCCAATTAGAATTCCAAATACAATAAAAAATTTCAAATAGGTAGGAGAAACATTCCCACCATTCCCCTAGTGTGGATAGCTCTATTTCCATTACTCCATTATTCCACAACTCCATTACTCCAAATTTAAAATTGCTGACCGTGACGAACCACTTGCATTTAAGCCGGATAAATATTAAAATTAATTCTCATATCAGGATTTGTAAGAATCCGAATACATTTAATTACAGGTGTGAAACCATAATGTCAATGTCACATGCGGAAAACAAAGGCGTTGTCCAGGTAATACGAAGAAGCAGCCGGAATTTGCTAAAACAAATTGTGATGTTCCCCTTTGGCGGCGGCAGCGGCTATTCTTACATGAGTTTGATTAGTGAAATCGATATAGACGTGGAAGTGGTTGTCATCAACCCACCGGGTCATCTGTTTAATACCGGGAAACCCCTGGAAAGTATCGATGCCATGGTGTACCTATATTTAAAAGAACTCCGTCCTGTTTTGAAAAACAACTGCCTATTTTTCAGTCACAGTATCGGTGCCCTTGTGGCCTATGAACTTTGTAAAGACCTGGAAAAGGAAATGAATATTAAAAAGATGATTATTTCCAGTGTGAATCCCCCTCATTGTGTTATGGACACCCTGGATTTACATTGGCAAATGGATACGGCAACGTTGATTAATAAATCCACGGAACTTGGGGGAATGCCCAAAATTTTTGAAAATGAGCCCGAATTACTGGAGATGTTTATTGGTGCACTCCGGGCCGACCTGAAAGCCCTGGAAAGGTATACTGCCGATAAAGCCAGGCAAAAAAAGGGACCCAAAATAAAAACCAATGCAATTGTTTTGTATGGTGACGGAGATTATATTGTAAATCCGGCAAAATTGCAGGAGTGGCAGCTTTACATGCACTGTACGGAGTTTATTAAATTTCCCGGCGATCATTTTTATCTTTTCGAAGACTCCAACAGAAAAGCAGTTGGACAGATATTGATGAAATATGTGAATTGACTACTATGTTGACTTAAAGATTCCAATATGGTACTAGGGTATCCTATATTATAATAAAGAAAAAATTAAATGCTGATAGGAGCAAACAAATGAGTAATAATGCAGATATATTGTATCAAAAGAACGGTACAATCTATTCGGTTCCGGTCACCGTCATTGAGATTCAAAATGGGGAGGCAGGTTACCGAAAAGAACAATTAATGATTGAAAATGGGAACATAACAGGCAGCCAACCTGTTGAGAGTTCCCCGGAGTTTTTTGTTACCGCCGGTTTTATCAACTGCCATATGCACTGGTTGATGACTGGAAGCGCATGTTCCTTTGAAGAAATGATGGAGACTGTCGCCGGAAAACCGGAGCAAGCTGTGGAAAAAGCCATCTCTTATGCCCGTTCCAGTTTAAAATTGGGAATTACCTTTGGCATTGATAAAGGTCCCCCGGGTTATTGCGGGGCGCCGGTTTACCGGGGAATGATGGACGCCATTGCCAAAGGCGAGCCCATGACCAATACGATCTTTTCCACCTGGGCATTCATGGCTCCGGGAAGCTTTGGAGAACCTTACGCTCGCATGATACACTCCCTGAAAGAAATGGAAATTGCACTCCTGGAACTGGAAGCAACCGGTGCCGGGGTCAGCAAATTTATCCCGGAGAGCCCCTTTCTTATCGATAAGAAAGGCTATCGGTTCGTATTTCCAGGGGAATGGTTTCAATACGCCCGCTCTGCTGCCCGCCAGAAGAATTGGGTGTTTGCCGTACATGCCAAAGGAACTGAAACCCTTGACCAGTGCATCCGGGTACAGGCCGATTGCGTGGAACATGGGGTTCAAGCCTCTGCAGAACAACTGCGGGCTTTCCAGGAAAAGAATATTTACCTGGGACCAACACTGGATGGACTCCTGTGCCGGTTGGAGCATTCCCGGGAAACTGGTCAAAAATTGGAAGAAACCACCTACGAGTGGGAGGCGGTGTGCCAGATGGTTGGCATGGCATCCACACTCAATGACGGACGTCCCTTTACCCATATGCTTTTTGCCTCTGACGCCGGAAGTTATGTAACACCCCATGCATCGCTGCGAGAGTTGTACCTGATGCGCAAAATGGGATATGAGCCCGCATCTGTTTTTGAAGCTGCCACTGTAAACGGTGCCAATTGCCTTAAACGAAACAACATGGGTACCGTTAAAAAGGGAAAAAAAGCCGATCTCATTTTTTGGTTTGAAAACCCCCTGGAGCTTCCGCTGGAGGAGTGGGAACACCTGGAAAACTATATTGCTGCGGTTATCCTGGATGGAAATACGGTGGTTGTGAGGTAACATTATTAGATGCCTGTTTTTAAACGGATTGTATACAGCCTCATCAGGAGGTTAGGAGGTAACGTTATTATATATTTACAACTGTCATTAATTGTGTTATTCATATACCCGCATTGAAAACGATTAAGATCACATTTTCCTCTTTTCCCATTGACCAGAGCGGGTTTGATTGTATATTTTAAGATAATTAAAACAGGAGGTAATAAAAAATGAAAAAAATCAGTCTTTTCCTGGTATTGATAATCTTAACAGGGTTTGGTTTCGCTGCCAAGGTGGGGTCTTTCCCGGAACTGATCAACCCGGAAAGAATCCTTGTTGATGGGGGTAAGATATTCATTACCGAAGGTATCCATGTTTTTATTTATTCGTTAAAGGACTTAAAACTGGTAAAGAAAGTCGGTAAAGAAGGTGAAGGTCCCCAGGAATTTAAACGATTTCCCTGGCCCTGGCTGCCCAGTTTACGTGTTTTTCTTCAACCCGACCGGATTTTCGTCAACAGTATGTCCAAAGTATCATTCTTTACCAGAGAAGGGAAGTTTATAAAAGAAAGGAAAAAACAAAACGTCTGGCATGTATTTATGCCTTTTGAGGATAAATATATTGTGTTTGCGCTGACCTTAGAAAAAAGAGTCTCGTATATCACTTACAGTTTATATGATTCTGACTTCAATAAAGAAAAAGAAGTGTTTCGGGAAGTAAATCCCGACCAGGAGGGCAAAAAAATGGACCCCATTCTCATGTCTCTCATAAAACAGGTTTTCTTCAGGTTTGGGGATGGAGGGAAGTTTTTTTTCCCGGGTTTTGACAACAAGATCCATATATTTGATAAAACAGGGAACGATGTAGGGACCATCGATATCCCATGCAGTAAAGTGCCGGTGACTTCCGAACTTAAAAACAAATTTATCGATTACTTTAAACGAGATATTCGCTATAAGCAAGTTTTTGAATTTGAAAAGAATCGCATGAAATATCCCAACCACTTGCCGCTGCTGAAGGATTACCGGGTTGGAGACGGCAAGGTCTATGTGATCGGCAATAAAAAAGAAAATGAAAAATACGAAACCTTCATTTATGATCTGGATGGTAAATTGTTGAAGAAGGTATGGCTGCCGTTAGTTGATAAAGATATTCTTGAACTTTATCCCTTTACCATAGCCGGAGGGAAGCTTTACCAACTCATTGAGAATGAAGATGAAGAGGAATGGGAGCTGCATGTGACGGAGATAAAGTAGGAATTGCCTATCGTGTACCTGGCAGGTAGAGGTAACATTAGTGGATGTTTTTCTATAAAACCTTTATGTATAATGTCCTTAGGGGGTGTGGAGGTAACGTAATTATCTATTTACAACTTTCCTGAGTTGTGTTATTCATAATATACCCCCATTGAGAATGTTTAATATTGTCCGGAAGTAGGACCAATGCACTTTAATATATTTGACCTTCGATCAATGTCAATATTGAGCAGTGGAAGCATGAGAGCAAACAGTGCCTGTTGAAGGTTGCCCCCCATAAAGGGTGCTCATCTCGTTCTTTATCTCATAAAACGAAAAACCGGGAGCTTGCCATTATGATTATCCGGGAATTTGAGCAAATGACAAACCAGGAATAGGAGGAATAAAATTGTTCGAGGAAGATAAAGATATAAACACCAATGAGCATGAAGATGAAAGCCGAACCGGGTTGGAAATAGCTGTCATTGGTATGGCGGGGAGGTTCCCCGGGGCGAAGAATATCGATCAATTCTGGGAGAACCTTAAAAATGGAGTGGAATCTGTTACATTTTTTACCACGCGGGAGTTGGAAGCGGCGGGGCTGGACCCTCGATTGTTGAGCAATCCGAAATTTGTAAGGGCTGTGGTTTTGTTGGAGGGCAAGGAGTATTTTGATGCGGAGTTTTTTGGGTATACTCCAATGGAAGCTGAAATCATGGATCCCCAGGTCCGGCTTCTTCATGAATGTACCTGGGAGGCATTGGAGGATGCCGGATATAATCCTGAAACCTATGATGGTACCATTGGTGTTTATACCGGGGCCTCAGCCAATTTTGAATGGGAAGCGTTAAGCAGATTATCCGGGAAAAGTGGTGTGATGGGGGATTTTACCTCGTGGTTATTTAGTAATCGGGATTTTGTCAGCACGCATGTTTCTTACAGTTTAAATCTTAAAGGCCCCAGTCTTTCCATGCAAACGGCCTGTTCTACCTCCCTGGTGGCCATTGACCAAGCGTGCCGGGGATTATTAACGGGGCAGTGCGATATCGCTTTAGCCGGAGGAGTAAAACTAACCACATTGAACTCTTATGGATATGTGTATGATGAAGGGATGACCAATCCTCCGGATGGTCACTGCCGCTCCTTTGATGCTGAGGGGAAAGGATTCATTGGCGGCCAGGGAGTTGGCCTGGTGGTATTGAAAACCCTGGAAGACGCTGTGGAAGATGGCGATCATATTGAAGCTGTAATTAAAGGGAGTGCTGTGAACAACGATGGCAATCGCAAGGTGGGATTTGCAGCCCCCAGTATTGAAGGGCAGGCCCAGGTGGTCATGGCAGCGCTGCATATGGCGGAAGTTGATTCCGAAACCATTGTTTTTGTCGAAGCTCACGGCACAGCAACGCCGCTGGGGGACGCCATTGAAATAAACGCCATGACACAAGCCTTTAATACCGAAAAAAAAGGTTTTTGTGCTGTCGGGTCCTGTAAGACCAACATGGGACATGCGGACAGTGCTGCAGGAGTAATCAGTTTAATCAAAGCGGTATTGGTTTTAAAAAAGCGAATGATTCCTCCCACGCTGCATTTTAAAACACCCCACCCCCAAATCGATTTTGAAAACTCCCCGTTCTATGTCAACACAACGTTAATATCTTTAAAAGATAGAAAATCTCCGTTGAGAACCGGTGTCAATTCTTTTGGCATCGGGGGTACCAATGCCCATGTATTGTTGGAAGAGTGGCTGGAGGTCAGACGGTCAGACGGTCAGAACAAACCTCAATTGCTTCTTCTGTCTGCCAGGACACCAACCGCACTGGAAAAAATCACCCGGAATCTTTCCGCCTATTTTAAAAAACATCCGGAGGTTAATTTGGCGGATGCGGCCTATACACTTCAGGTGGGCCGCAAGGCCTTTGAGTATCGAAAAATGCTGTCCTGTTCCAGTGTAGAGGAAGCGGTGCAAGCCCTGGATGCCGGGACTTCCCCAGCAGTGGAACCGGCAGTAGAAGGAAGGCCGGTAATATTTATGTTTTCTAACCATGGGTCCGGGTATGTGAACATGGGCCGGGGCCTCTATGACGATGAGCCGGTGTTTCGTCAGGAAGTGGACCGTTGTTTTGAAATATTGAAACCGTTAATGGGTAATGATATCCACACTCCGGCTGCTTCGCAGCCGGTTCTGTTTGTTTTTGAATATGCCCTGGCAAAGCTGTTGATGAACTGGGGAATCAAGCCTGCTGCCATGATTGGATACAGTTTTGGGGAATATGTTGCTGCCTGTTTGGCTGGGGTGTTTTCATTGGAAGATGCTTTAAAATTGGTGGGAGTGCGAGAGCAGTTGATTCAACAAACGCCTGAAGGTGCCATGCTGCGTATCCCTTTTACCGCTGAACATGTGGAAACGTTATTGGGGCATTATCATGGGTTATCTTTAGTTATTGATGAAGGACCTTCGTGTGTTGTAGCCGGAACGGTGGAAGCGGTTGAAAATTTTGAAAAAGAGATGAATGAGAAGAAATTTCCTTGCCGGCGGCTGCAAACCTCCAGGGCTGTTCATTGCTCCCTGATCATATCTATATTGGAACAGTTTCAACAGAAAGCGGCTGAGATGCAATTAAACAAGCCGCAGATTCCTTATATATCTAATGTTACCGGTCAATGGCTCACGTTTGCTGAAGCGGTTGATCCCGGGTATTGGGTCCGGCACCTGGGGGGGACGGTACAATTTGCAGCAGGGATCCGGGAGCTGCTCAAAGAGTCCGGTGCTGTTTTTGTAGAAATAGGTCCGGGCCGCGATTTGTCTGCGTTAATGGAGCACTATATCGACAATCATTCCCTCCAGCCGGTTATCGATATAGCCGGGTCGTCCCGGGAAGAAGTAGAGAATAAGGTCGGTCGGTTGTGGCTTTATGGCGCTGCCATAGATTGGCGGTCGTTTGCTGTTGGTGAAAAGCGTTTCCGGGTATCGTTGCCGACTTATCCCTTTGAAGGCCGGCGTTTCTGGATCGATGATGTCCAATTACGGGTGGATGCGGCTGAAAAGGAGATGCCGGCTGAAGAAATACAATTACAGCAGTATCGTCCCCATATTAAGTCCGAATATACGCCGCCGCGAACCGAAACAGAGAAAAAACTGGTGGCCCTATGGGAAGAATTCTTCGGCTTTAGAGGCGTGGGCATCCATGATGATTTCTTTGAAATGAAAGGCGATTCGTTAAAAGCCGTTGTGGTTACTTCTAAAATTCATCGCCGGTTTGATGTAAAAGTACCCTTAGCAGAGTTTTTTAAAGCTCCCACTATCGAAGAATTAGCCAGGTATATCGATGTAGCGGAAAAAAGCATCCATATTTCTATCGAACCGGCAGAAGAGAAAGAGTACTATCCTCTTTCTTCATCGCAGCAGCGGTTTTACATTATTTACTGGATGGAACCTGAAAGTCTCGGTTATAATATGCCCCAGGTTATCCCGTTGGGAAAAGAAGCGGATAAAGTGAAAATGGAACTCACCTTTAAGCAGTTGATCCGGCGGCATGAAAGTTTGCGAACATCATTTCATATGATTAATGAGCAGCCGGTGCAGAAGGTCCACATGGAGGTGGAATTTTCAATCCAGCGGCTGGCAGGGGAAACAGCAGTCCATGAAGGTAACACCATTGAACATTTTTTTCGTCCCTTTGACCTATCGCAAGCTCCCCTGATTCGGGTGGGAATGCTCAAGGAAAGCGACGGGAATCATTTTCTCCTGGTAGATATGCATCACATCATATCCGACGGCACGTCCCAGGCTGTATTGACCAATGATTTTCTTTCGATATATGCAGGAAAAGGAGATGAGTTACCCGGACTGCGGCTGCAATTTAAAGATTTTTCCCAATGGCAGAACTGGCTCCTGAAAACCGATAAATTAAAGCATCATAAAGCGTACTGGTTTGAGCGGTTTAAGGGTAAATTACCGGTACTTAACCTGCCCACGGATTATCCCCGGCCTGCTGTTCAGAGTTTTGCCGGGGATTATGTTTTTAATAAAGTGGACAAGGAGCTCACCCGTCAATTGAACCGGTTCATCCAGGACACGGGAACCACCTTATACATGGTGCTGCTAACCGCTGTCACTACGCTGTTGTTCCGGTATACCGGCCAGGAGGATATCATCATCGGTTCACCGGTTGCCGGGAGGGATCATGAGGATTTGCAGCGCATCATCGGCCTGCTGCTGGGGTCTCTTATGATGAGAAATTTTCCCAAAGGCGAGAAAACCTTCCTGGAGTTTTTACAAGAAGTCAAAGAAAACACCCTTAATGCCTATGAGTACCAGGCTTATCCCTTTGAAGAGCTGCTGCAAAAAGTGGATCATACTGATGATCACGGTCGGAATCCCGTCACTGATATCTCCCTGATGGTACAGAATATGTTTGACCCTGAAGCCGTGCAGATACGGGACATGTTTGAGCAATTAGAAACAGAAGCCCGACAGGACCAGGATCAACAGGAACAAATCGAACCGGGATTGTCTGCACCCGCTGTTCCCATAAATGCTTCAAAAGTCGATTTAACCTTTGTTTTTATAGAGGGTAATGAAGAGATTTTTTTCAGCCTGCAGTACTGCACGGCCCTGTTTAAGCTGGAAACCGTGAAGCAATTGGCCGGCCGTTTGCTTGCTCTCTTAACCGAGGTGGTCAAGAACCCTGGAATATCATTGGCAGATATCGACATCATCGGTGACGAAGAAAAGAGACTTATAATGGGAACCCCCCGGCCCTGTTATCCCCTGAGCCACCCGCAAAAACGAATTTATTACACGGAAATGATGTACCCCGATACTGCCTGCAACTCCCTGCCCTTTACGGTTAGGTACAATGAAATCCTGGATAAGCAGTTGTTGGAGCAAGCTGTTAATATGGTCATTCAAAAGAATGATGCCCTCCGGTTGAGAGTCGTTACCTTTGATTTCCTGGATGAACCCTTCCAGTATATTGCTCCCTTTGAATCGTACAACCTGGATGTGATCGATTTAAGTAAGGTGGAAACAGATGTAAGTACACCCATGCCCCTCATTAACACCCAGCTTTTTTATTTTGCTTATCTTCGCTTTAGTGAAAAAGAAAGCGGTTTTTACATGAAACTGCATCACCTAGTAACCGATGGCTGGAGTTTGTTTTTGTTGATTAATGAGATAACGGACATCTATGAGGCTTTGCAAGCCGGAAACACGGTGGATAAAACTCCCAATCCCTCTTATATTCAATACATTATGGATGAAAAGGAGTATCTCAAGTCCTCTGAGGCTGAGTCAGACAGGCGGTTCTGGCATCATTCCCTGCTGCCCATGCCGGAAGAGACCCGGCTCTGGGAAAACAGGGGAGATGGTGCTGTGAGTGGAATCAATGCGGAAGCCGGTGAAGCGGTTCTTTCTTTTCCCGGTGAGGTGCGTACCCGCATGCACCGGTATTGTATAGACCGTAAAACCTCTGTGTTCAAACTGCTGTTATCCGTCCTGGCAGTTTATGTATCGCGGGTGACCGGCTGCGATGATATTGTCATTGCCAGTGCCAACCACAACCGTACCACTCAAAACCATCGGCAAATGATGGGAATGTTTGTCAGTACGATTCCGTTGAGGATAAAAATAGACCCCTGCATGGAGTTTTGCGAATTTGTAGAAAAAAATGGCAAAGACACCAATTTTATCCTGAAGAATCATCAACGGTATCCGTTTAATCGTCTTATGGACGAACTTCGGGAAGAGAGCGGAATAGACCCTGTTTACCTTTTAAACATCAATCTCATTGGTCATCCGGATGTAAAGGAAGATAAATTCCGGCTGAGACATCATCTTCCCGGTTATGAACCCACACCCCTTTCCATTCATACGAATCCCAATAACATGGATATCCACGGTATTTTTGAGTTGGAATGGGATTATCAAACTCAACGGTTCTCTTTTGAAGAAATCCAACGGATGCACCAGTGCCTGGTGAACATATTGCATGATGTTTTGGCTCACCCGGAGGAGCAGATATCTGAAATACAATTGTTGTCCGGGGAAGAGAAAGAACAAATTCTTTACCAGTTTAATGAGACCGTCGGAGAGCTTCATTATCCTGGAGATAAGCTCGTTCACCAATTATTTGCAGAACAGGCAGAAAGGACGCCTGACGGCGTCTCTGAAGTTGGCAATGGGCAGTTGGCAGTTGGCAAGGAAAAGAGAACCGGGGAAATGGTGCAGATAACATACCGTGAACTGAATGAAAGGTCCAATCGATTGGCTCATCGGTTGAGAGACAAAGGGGTAGGGCAGGGCACCATTGTGGGCATTATGGTGGAACCCTCCATTGAGATGGTGATTGGAGTTCTAGGAATATTAAAGGCAGGCGGCGCCTATTTGCCCATTGATCCGCAATACCCGAAGGAACGCATCGATTATATGTTGAGGGACAGCAATGCAGAGATTTTGTTGAGTGAGTTGAGTGAGGTAAGTGGGTTGAGTAAGGAACCTACTCACCTCACTCACCTTACTCACCCTACTCAACTATGTTACATAATCTACACTTCCGGCACCACGGGCAGACCCAAGGGGGTGGCTGTAGAGCATCAAAATCTTGTGGCTTATCTCAATGCCTTTGAAAATGAATTTGATCTTCAACCGCATGATACGGTTATCCAGCAGGCTTCCTTTGCCTTTGATGCTTTTGTGGAAGAAGTCTATCCCATCCTTTTGCGGGGCGGGAAACTGGCAGTCCCGGCCAAGGAAGTGGTAACGGATATCGATGCGTTAAGCACATTTATTGCCAGACATCAGGTGACCATGATTACCTGTTCTCCCTTGTTATTGAATGAATTGAATAATATCCGGGATATCAAGGACACCGGCAAGGAAAATCCGTTGGCATCCATACGAATTTTTATCAGTGGTGGGGAGCGATTAAAGGCAGAGCATGTGGACAGGCTTCATAACATCGGGGTGGTTTACAACACCTATGGTCCTACTGAGACTACGGTTTGTGCCACTTATTATAAATGTTCGCAGGCAGGGCCTGCCAATCCGCCTATCGGTACTTCCATTGCCGGTTATGGGGTTTATATTATGGACAGAGTCACTCACGGCTTGCTGCCTGTTGGAATTGCCGGGGAATTATGTATTTCCGGGCTGGGATTAGCCAGGGGATATTTAAACCGCTCGGAATTAACCGCAGATAGATTCATTTCTGTTTCCTATAAGTCCTATAGGTCCTATAGGTCCTATTTTTCTAAAAAAATCTACCGAACTGGTGATTTGGCTCGTTGGCTTGCGGATGGCAATATCGAATTTTTAGGCCGCATTGACCGGCAGGTGAAGATCAGGGGATTTCGGGTTGAATTGGGTGAAATCGAAAATCGATTGCAGAAGCACCCCCACCTGGAGGAAGTAGTGGTGGTGGATCACCCGGACCGCCAGGGCACTCGTTTCCTCTGTGCTTATTATGTTGTCAATGGTAGGGGCGGTCTGCCCAAAAAAGAAATCACTGTTACGGAACTGCGAGAATTCTTATCCAAAGAACTACCGGCTTATATGATACCTGCCTATTTTATCGAGGTTAAGCACATTCCTCGAACTGCCAGTGGAAAAGTTGCCTTCCGGCTGCTGCCCCAACCTGATGAAACCCGTCCCCAATTAGAAAGCATTTATGTTGCCCCCAAAACCAACCTGGAAAAAACAGTGGTAGATATCTGGAAGGAGGTCCTGCAGCTGGAGCAAGTAGGCATTGATGATAATTTCTTTGAACTGGGCGGCAGTTCCCTTGACATCATCAAAGTCAATGGCCGTTTAAAAAAGGTTTTAAACAAAGATATCCCGGTGGTAAACCTGTTCAGGTATACCACCATTCGTTCTCTGCTGGGCTATTTGGGTCGTGAGGAAGGAGTAGATATTACCCCGGGAGTAAAGAAGCGTGAGATACCTCAACCCGGTGAAAAAGGGATGGGAATTGCGGTTATTGGTATGGCAGGAAAGTTTCCTGGTGCAAAGAATATCGATGAATTCTGGGAAAATTTGAAAAACGGTGTGGAATCTATCCGCTTTTTCAGCAAAGAAGAATTGGCAGAAGCGGGTTTACCTTCCCAGGAATTTGAGAATTCCAACTATGTAAGTGCCAAAGGTGCCCTGGATGATGAGGATACCCATTACTTTGATGCTGGTTTTTTTGGTTACACCCCGCGGGAAGCTGAGCTCATGGACCCCCAGATGCGAATGTTTCATGAGAGTGCCTGGGAAGCATTGGAAAATGCCGGATATGACAGCAACACATATGAAGGGGTCATTGGTCTTTATGCCGGTGCATCTCCCAACCATTACTGGGAAGCATTAACGTTGATGTCCGGTAAAAGTGCTCAAATGGGGTTTTGGGCAGCCAACCAGTTGTTAGATAAAGACTTTTTATGCACACGGGTGTCTTACAAACTCAATCTCAAAGGGCCGGCATACACGGTTCAAACGGCCTGTTCCACCTCGTTAGTGGCCATCCACCTGGCTGCCCAGGCAATATTAAATGGTGAATGTAACATGGCACTGGCAGGAGGTGTAACGGTCACCTTTCCCAATAGAGGGGGTTATCTTTTTCAGGAAGGAATGGTGATGTCGCCGGATGGACATCTTCGGGCCTTTGATGCCGGAGCCCAGGGGCTTGTGTATGGCAATGGAATTGGTGTTGTGGTGTTGAAGGGCCTGGATGCAGCCCTTAGGGATGGTGATTATATTTATGCGGTTATCCGGGGTTCTGCCGTCAATAACGATGGTATCCGGAAAGTAGGGTTTACTGCTCCCAGTATTGAAGGGCAGTTAGAAGTCATTCGCCGGGCCCGGGAGCAGGCAGGGGCAGCACCTGAAACCATTACTTATATTGAAACCCACGGCACTGCCACCCCCCTAGGAGACTCGGTTGAAGTGGAGGCGCTGAAACTGGCATTTAATACCGGTAAAAGGGGTTTTTGCGCCATTGGTTCGGTTAAAACCAATGTGGGGCACCTGGATGCGGCCGCGGGTGCAGCTGGTTTTATAAAAACCGTCCTGGCCATAAAGCATCGGCTTATTCCTTCCAGTTTGCATTTTAAAACGCCGAATCCAGGTATCGATTTTGAGAACAGTCCGTTTTATGTGAATACAACGTTAAGAAAATGGGATGCCAACGGGCATCCGCTGCGGGCAGGCATCAGTTCCTTTGGTATTGGCGGCACCAATGCCCATGTACTCCTGGAAGAAGCGCCTGAGGTCAGACGGTCAAACGGTCAGATGGTAGAGCGGCCTGAATTGATTGTTCTCTCCGCCAAAACAGAAACTGCTTTAGATAAAATGACTGAAAACCTGGCCAACTATCTTAAACAACGTCTTACTAATCCCGGTAATCCTGTTAATCTTGCCAATCTTGGTTACACGCTGCAGGTGGGGCGCAGGCGATTTCCTTATAGACGTGTGGCGGTTTGTGCAACTGGGGATGAAACCGTGGAAGTTTTATCTACCCCTGGTTCCTCGAAACGTCATACCTACTTATCGAAACTGGAAGGGCGCCCGATCGTCTTTATGTTTCCCGGACTGGGCTCGCAGTATGTCAACATGGGCAGGGACCTCTATGAAAATGAGCCGGTATTTCAAGAAGAGATGGATCGTTGTTTTCACATTCTAAATCTCCTGGTGGATGACAACATAAAAGAAATTCTTTATCCGGCACACCCTGTTCCTTCGGTGGATATGGAACGGATTAACCAGTCTAATATTTCGCAGCCGGTTCTTTTTGCCTTTGAATATGCCCTGGCAAAATTGTTAATGGCGTGGGGAATTCGGCCGCAGGCAATGATCGGTTACAGTTTTGGAGAATACGTGGCCGCTTGTTTATCCGGTGTTTTTTCCCTGGAAGATGCGTTAAGGCTGGTAGTGGTACGGGGACAATTGGTTGAAACAACCGCGGGTGGTGCGATGCTAAGTGTTCCTATCACCAGGGAGCAATTGGACCCTTTGCTTCCCGATGAATTATCGTTAGCCATTGATAACGGTCCTTCCTGTATTGTTGCCGGGCCGGCAGAAGCCATTAGCGCCTTTGAAAAAGAGATGAAAAACAAGCGATACCTTACCATGCAGCTGCAAGCTGCCAATGCCATTCATTCTACCTTGATGGAACCTATTTTAAAGGAATTTGAACGGCGTGTGGCCGACGTGCCATTAAACAAACCGCAAATCCCTTATATATCCAATCTTACCGGTCATTGGATTACTGTAAAGGAAGCAGTGAACCCGGGTTATTGGGCGCGTCATTTGGGAGAGACCGTTTTATTTGCAGACGGCATCAAGGAATTGGTAAAACAGCCTCATGCTGTCTTTATGGAGGTTGGGCCGGGTCGTGATTTATCTGCATTGATGGTACGCTATATCGATGATCCTTTGGATCAGCCGGTTATCAACGTGGTTCGACCTGCCCAAAAGGAGATATCCGATACCCGTTACCTGGTGAGCAAGATCGGCTGGTTATGGCTCTACGGTGTAACCGTTGATTGGCGCGAATTCCATGGAAACAGCACCAGGTACCGTATTCCACTTCCGACTTATCCTTTTGAAGGGGAGCGGTTCTGGATCGATGGGGTTCAATTTGGAGTCGGAGCGGCTCAACCGGTGGAAGAACCAGCGGAAGAGGCGGCCGAAGGGGTGGAACTTCCGGAACTTCCGGAACTTCCGGAACTTCCGGCAGAGCAGGAGCAGCGGTTTTATCGCCCGCCAGTAACTGGCGAATACGTTCCCCCACGCAGCGAAGTGGAACAAACCCTGGTATCCATATGGGAAGATTTTTTCGGCTTTAAAGGTATCGGGATCCAGGATGATTTTTTTGAACTGCGGGGCGATTCATTAAAAGCTATCCTGGTCTCCTCTAAGATTCATCAGCAATGGGACGTGGAAGTGCCGTTATCGGAGTTTTTCAAACGTCCTACTATCGAAGGATTGGGCAGGTTTATCGAAACAGCCGAGAGAAGTATCCACACATCTATTCAGCCATCAGAAAAGAAGGAGTATTATCCCCAATCTTCAGCGCAAAAGCGCCTGTTTTTCCTGGATAAATTTGAAGGTATCGGTACCAGTTACAATTTACCTATTGTCTACCGGCTTTTGGGTAAGATGGATAGAGAACGATACCAGGATGCGTTTCTTCGATTGATTAACCGTCACGAAACCCTGAGATCATCGTTTCATTTTATAGATAACGAACCGGTGCAAATCGTTCATGAAACCGATGAAGTGGAATTTAAAATCGAATTTCACAGCGTAGACCAAAGAGCGGAGAGTTCAGGGCAGAGAGAATCGGATGCAGATATTATTCAAAACTTTATTCAGCCTTTTGATCTATCCCGGGCACCACTGCTGCGGGTGGGAATTATAGAAATATCCGCTGAAGAATATCTCCTTCTCTTTGATATGCATCATATCATTAGTGACGGTGCTTCCATGGGAATCCTGATCGATGATTTTATTATGTTGTACGGCGGGAAAGCGTTGCCCCCCCTGGAAATCCAGTATAGAGATTTTGCCCTGTGGCAAAATAACTTGTTTGCATCTGGTAAAATCAAGAAACAAGAGAATTATTGGCTGGTGATGTTTTCGGACATGGAAGACATTTCCCCGTTGGACCTGCCCACGGATTTTCCCAGGCCCCCGGTGTTCCGCTTTGAAGGGGACAATCATCGGTTCACATTGGATGCAGAGATGGTTTCTGGTATCAAAGAACTGGGTTCCCGGATTAATGCCACCCTTAACATGATCCTATTAACTGCTTTCAATTTACTATTGCACAAATACACCGGCCAGGAAGATATCATTGTGGGCAGTGGAATTATAGGGCGGCACCATGCCGACCTCCAGGAGATCATCGGGATGTTTGTCAATAACCTGGCGATGCGGAACCATCCTGCCGATGAAAAAACCTGTCTTGAATTCCTGGAAGAGGTCAGGGAAAATAGTATTAAAGCTTTTGAGAACCAGGATGTTCAATTTGAAGAGTTGGTGGAGAAATTAAATCCCCCAAGAGATCTTTCCCGGAACCCAATCTTTGATGTGTCAATGGTGGTGCAGAACTTTCAAATGTCACAAAAAATTATGAATACCGCTAATGTAGAAACGTATCCTTTTGAAAGTAAAATCACGAAATTCGATTTGACTCTCTATGCGTTTGAAATGGAGCAGGAGGTTTTTTTCAACCTGGAGTACTCCACCGCTTTATTTAAGCCAGCCACCATTAAGCGGATGGCTGACCATTTCTTAAATGTTATCCGGCAAATAATAGCGAATCCTGAAAGTAAAGTTCACCGGTTGGATATACTGGAAGAAGAAGAAAAAGATCATCTGCTTTACGATTTCAATCAAACAGCAGGGGATTATCCTGTGGACAAAACCATTCACCGGTTATTTGCAGAGCAGGCCAAAAGAACGCCAGACGGCGTTGCTGTAGTTGGGCAGGGGACTGTAACTTACAGGGAATTAGATCAACAATCCAATCATTTGGCCCATGTGTTACGAGAAAAAGGTGTGCAGACTGATACCATTGTCGGTTTAAAGGTAGAACGTTCTGTTGAAATGATTATCGGAATGATGGGTATTTTAAAAGCTGGAGGTGCTTATCTACCCATTGACCCGGAATACCCCCAGGACCGCGTCGAGTTCATGCTTTCAGACAGCAATGCTGCGTTATTATTGACATCAGATGAATTAGCGGACGTGGGTAAGGGCAAGGGCACAGCATACTGTGCCCCTGCAACCTGTAACCTGCACCCGTCGCTTGCATACGTCATCTATACTTCCGGTACTACCGGCCGGCCCAAAGGTACGTTGATGGAACACCGGTCACTGGTAAATCTCTGTTATTGGCACAACAATTATTACGGGGTTACTGAGAAGGACAATGCTACCCAGTATGCCAATATCGGTTTCGATGCCTCGGTCTGGGAAATTTTTCCTTATTTGATCAAAGGTGCATCACTGCATATCATTGGTGATAATATGAAACTTTACATCCGGCAATTGGGGGACTATTACGAGAAGCACCAAATCACCATTGGTTTCTTACCCACCCAATTTTGTCAACAGTTCATGGAGGAAATGAGGGAAATTCCTTCGCTGCGGGCATTGCTTACCGGTGGAGACAAACTGAATCGTTTGGTTGAAGCAAGTTACCGGTTGTATAACAATTATGGGCCCACAGAGAACACAGTTGTCACCACCAGTTGTTCGGTTGAAGCATATAAAGAGAATATCCCCATTGGAAAGCCCATTGCCAACGTCGTGGTTTATATTTTGAACAGAAGATTACAATTGCAGTCCATCGGCATCCCCGGAGAGCTCTGTATTGGTGGTGCCGGCCTGGCCAGGGGATATTTAAACCAGCAGGAGATGACCGCGGAGAAGTTTGTTTTAGTTTCCTATAGGACCTATAGGACTTATAGGACCTATAGCTCTCAAAAAATCTACAAAACCGGTGATCTGGCGCGTTGGTTGGCGGATGAAAACATTGAATTTCTGGGCCGGGTTGATCTACAGGTCAAAATCCGGGGTTTTCGCATCGAGCCGGGTGAAATCGAAACCCGCTTATCAAAACATCCAGCCATCAAGGAAGCAGTGGTAATCGACCAGGTGGATCGTACCGGAAGTAAATATCTATGTGCCTATGTGGTGCCGAATTCTCCAGGATCGCTTGAAGTCACCCAATTAAAAAAGTATCTGTCCCGGCATTTGCCCGACTATATGATACCCGCGTATTTTGTTGAGATAGAGGCCATTCCCCTTACCCCCAGTCAAAAGGTAGACCGTAAAGCCCTTATGCAATTGGGTGGCCAGGCATTGGAAACGGGTGTCCAATATCGACCACCAGGGACAGTGATAGAGAAAGGGTTGGAAATCATATGGAAGGAACTCCTGGGACTGGAAAAGATCGGCATGGATGATAATTTCTTCGAGTTAGGGGGACACTCGTTAAAGGCCATTTCAATGGTGTCACAGATTCATAAAGCCTTTAACCGGAAAATAGACCTCGTCACCTTATACGCTTCGCCCACCATCGCTGAAATCGCAAAACAGGTGGAACAAGGCCGGGAACAAATCTATTGGCATATTCCACCTGCCCCGGAAAAAGAATATTACCCATTATCCCCTGCTCAGAAACGGTTGTTTGTCCTGGAACAAATGGGAGCAGCTTCCATTGCCTATAATATTTCCAATGTGGTAAGTATGGAAGGGGAATTGGATTTCGCCGCATTAGAAGCTGTATTTGACACCTTGATCCGGCGTCATGAGAGTCTTCGAACCTCTTTCCATATGACAGCGGGCGAACCGGCCCAGAGAATCCACGCTGAAGTGGAATTTGAAATCGAATATTTAGCCGCCAAGGCATTTACAATGCGGTATAGAGCGAAGGACCGCGAAGATACAGTTAGAAAATTTATAAGACCGTTTGATTTATCGCAAGCCCCGCTGCTCCGGGTGGGATTGCTTAAAATAGAAGAGGATAAACATATCCTGATGGCGGATATGCACCATATTATTGCCGATGGGGTGTCCACGGGCCTCCTGGTGCAGGAGTTTTTTGCTTGTTACACCGGTAAAGGACAGTTACCGGCATTGAGACTCCGGTACAAAGATTTTTCAGAATGGATCAATCGCCGAATCGATGCTGGTGAAATCAAAAAACAGGAAAAGTATTGGTTAAATTGTTTCCAGGATGAAATACCGGTGCTCCAGTTGCCATTTGACTTTATACCTCCGGTTATACGGAGTTTTGAAGGCAGTAGGACCAATTTTCAATTGGATATAGAAAACAACCGGCGATTGAAGGACCTGGCATTGGAAGAAGAAACCAGCCTGTTTATGGTGCTCTTGGCGATTTATTATGTGTTTTTATCTAAGCTGAGCGGTCAGGAAGATATTGTAGTAGGAACGCCCACGGCAGGCAGACGTGACCCGGACCTGGAACCGGTAATTGGGATGTTTGTCAACACACTGGCGTTACGAAATTTCCCCGGGGGTGAAAAAAGCTTCCGGGAATTTTTGGTTGAGGTCAAAGAAAATTCACTCCAGGCTTTTGAGAACCAGGATTACCCCTTTGAAGACCTGGTAAACCAGGTGGTGGTGGACCGGGATACCGGCAGGAACCCCTTACTTGATGCGATGTTTGTTTTGCAGAATAATGCCATCACGGCCAATCGTGTCCCGGCCCCGGAAACGCAGGTGGAAATGGAAACCCCGATGCTAAGAATTGTTCCTTATGGACATGAAGCCACCACCTCCAAATTCGATATTACGCTGGAGGCGTATGAATTTGAAGCAGCCAGCCAGGTCTTTTTCTCGATTGAATACAGTACAAAGCTTTTTAAACCCGAGACTATCGAACGCTTTATTGCGCATTTCAAGATCATTTTGTCTTCTGTCCTTGCGGACCCCGGCCGGAAGCTCTGGCAGTTAGAGGTTATGTCGGAAGAAGAGAAACAGCAGATTTTATATGATTTTAATGATACTGCTGCCGATTATCCGCTGGACAAAACCATCCATGAATTATTTGAAGAGGAGGTAGAGAGAAGGCCTGACGGCGTTGCAGTAATTGGTGCAGCGCAGATTGTAGGGGCACAGGGCACTGTGCCCTTTTCAATGGATCACGTTTCCATAACCTATAAAGAATTAAACGAAAAATCCAATCAATTGGCCCACGTGTTACGAGAAAAAGGTGTTCAACCCGATACCATTGTGGCCATCATGATGGAGCGGTCAGTGGAGATGATAATCGGTTTGTTGGGAATATTGAAAACAGGGGGTGCTTATCTACCCATTGATTCGGAATACCCGCAGGAACGCATCGATTACATGTTAAACGACAGTGGAGCAAAGATTTTGTTGAGTGAGTTGAGTNNTCACCTCACTCACCTTACTCACCCTACTCACCTATGCTACCTCATTTACACGTCGGGGACTACCGGTCGACCTAAAGGTACGTTGATGGAGCACCGGTCACTGGTAAACCTCTGTTACTGGCACAATAGTTATTACGGGGTTACGGAAAAGGACAATGCCACCCAGTACGCCAATATCGGTTTCGATGCCTCGGTCTGGGAAATTTTTCCTTATTTGATCAAAGGTGCATCACTCCATATCATTGATGATAATATGAAACTTGACATTAGACAGTTAGGGGAGTATTACCGGAAACACCATATCACCATTGGTTTCTTACCAACCCAATTTTGTCAACAGTTCATGGAGGAATTGAAGGAAATTTCTTCGCTTCGGGTTTTGCTCACTGGTGGAGACAAACTGAATCGTTTTGTTGAAGCAAGTTACCGGTTATATAACAATTATGGGCCCACAGAGAATACCGTTGTCGCCACCAGTTGTCCGATTGAGGCATATAAAGAAAATATTCCTATTGGAAAGCCCATTGCCAATACCGTGATTTATATTTTAAGCAAAAAATTACAATTGCAGCCTATCGGTATCCCCGGTGAACTCTGTATTGGTGGTGTCGGCCTCACCAGGGGATATTTAAATCAGCCGGAGATGACCGCGGAGAAGTTTGTTTCAGTTTTCTATAGGTCCTATAGGACTTATAGGACCTATAGCTCTCAAAAAATCTACAAAACTGGCGATCTGGCTCGTTGGTTGTTGGATGGCAACATTGAATTCCTGGGCCGGGTAGATCTCCAGGTCAAAATCCGGGGATTTCGCATTGAACCGGGTGAAATCGAAGATCGTTTACTTAAATACCCGGATATCCGGGAAGCGTTAGTTCTGGTAGGGCAGAAGCGATCCGGGCCAAAATACCTGTGTGCCTATTTTGTCACTGAAAATACAAAAGAATTGGAGGTGTCTGAAATCCGGGAATACCTGGTCAATCAATTGCCGGATTACATGGTACCTGCTTATTTTGTCCAGTTGGAAAGAATCCCAATCACTCCCAATGGAAAAATAGACCGGAAAGCATTACCTTCGCCTGAAGTCAGCATTGAAAGCCAGGTTGACCGGTATGTTGCTCCTCAAAATGACCAGGAAAAAATGATCGTGGCTATCTGGAAGCAGGTGATGGAAGTAGAAGAAATAGGAGTTGAAACTAATATCTTTGAATTGGGTGGGAATTCCATTGATATTATAAAAATCAATGCTCGAGTAAAGGAGGTATTTTCTGCAGATATTCCAGTAGTAATGATGTTCAGGTATCCTACAGTACGGTCTTTTGCCGGGTATTTAAATAAACAAAACACCAGTCAAATTGTTGATCGAGGGGAAGAAAAACAGGAAGGGAAAACCAGGTTGGAGAAACTGAGGCAAAAGAAGAAAAGGAGCAGCCAGCATGACTGAAGAGTATATGCAGGCAGAAAAAACAGGTCTGGAAGTGGCTGTTATCGGTATGGCGGGAAGGTTCCCGGGTGCAAAAAATATTGACGAATTCTGGCAGAATTTAAAAAATGGTGTAGAATCCATGACTTTCTTCACCGATGAAGAATTGAAAGCGGTAGGATTGGATTCCATTTTCCTGGAAAATTCCAACTTTGTCAAAGCCAGGGGATACCTTGATGATACCGAGTATTTTGATGCCGTCTTTTTTGGTTACACTCCTTCGGAAGCAACCACCATGGACCCCCAGATGCGTTTTCTCCATGAATGTGCCTGGGAAGCATTGGAAGATGCCGGATGTGACCCGGAAACCTATGAAGGACTAATCGGCGTCTATTTTGGGGCGTCGGATAATCTCCAGTGGAGGTCCCTTGCTTCAAGGACTGCAAGAATGGCTGCAGGTACCATTGGCAGCAAATTTGTCGGATCCCTATTGAGTAATAAAGATTTATTATGTTCACGACTTTCGTATCAATTGAATTTGACTGGCCCCAGTGCTGCGGTGTATTCGGCATGTTCCACTTCACTGCTGGCAATTCACAAGGCATGCCGGGAATTGTTGGGAGGAGAATGCGATATGGCATTGGCAGGGGGAGTTTCCATTACCATACCCCAGGAACAAGGTTATTTCTATGAGAAAGGAATGATTGATTCCCCGGATGGTCACTGCCGCGCTTTTGATGCCCAAGCCAACGGCACCGTGTTTGGAAGCGGTGTCGGTGTGGTGGTTATTAAGCGACTGGATGATGCGCTCGCAGGAGGGAATCATATCTATGCAGTGATCAAGGGCTCAGCCGTGAATAATGATGGTAAACGAAAAGTAGGGTATACCGCCCCCAGCGTGGAAGGCCAGGCCGAAGTGATTCGTGCCGCCTACCAGGTGTCAGAAGTGGACCCCGATAGTATTGGCTACATCGAGACCCACGGTACAGGAACCACCCTGGGAGACCCTATTGAAATAAAAGCCCTGGTAAAAGGGATGAATATGACTTAATATTTA
>JABAOF010007427.1_pt4 | contig 25364 bp, 25 predicted proteins | sample 7062171 | NCBI WGS metagenome assembly JABAOF01 (sample SAMN14538628, study PRJNA623070) | marine sediment metagenome | biome: marine biome [ENVO:00000428]; feature: marine pelagic biome [ENVO:01000023]; material: deep marine sediment [ENVO:00002113] | place: India: Gulf of Khambhat ...
ACATTGTTTGTAGGGAAAATCGGTGGTACAGGTTCTCGTGAAAGTGCAGCAGTGGAGTTTGAGAGTTTGAAACAACTGATGAAATTGGACACGGATATCCGTGTCTGGCCCGGTCACAATTACGGGCTGCGCCCTACATCAACTATCGGAGAAGAACTCAAAAGCAATCCCTTTATCCTCAGGTTAAATGACTTCGAGGATTTTATGTGGCTGAAGGATAACTGGGCAGCGTATAAAAGAGAACACGGTATCCCGTAATTATAGGTTAAGGTTAAGGTTGAGGTTGAGGAAAAGAATTCTCATGTGGAGAGGGATTCGTACTCCATCGAAGGTGCGGGGTGTGTCTTTCCTCCTTAACCTCAACCTGAACCTTAACCTTGGTGTTTAACATGCTAAAACTAAAAGAAGAAAAACCCTGGTTTATGGAGTGGTTCGATGAGAACTACCGGATGCTTTATCGGCACCGCAATAGTGACGATGCCAAAGAACAAGTAGGCTTGATTATCAATACCTTGAAACCACACAAAAATACCACCATCCTTGACCTGGGCTGTGGAGAAGGACGATATACCGCCATATTTAAGAAAAAGGGATACCGGGTTTTCGGGTTGGATTTGTCGGAAACCCTGGTTAAGATCGGTAAAAAGAAAGAACCCTACCTGGATTTGATGGTGGGGGATATGCGGGCTATCCCGGGATCGTTTGATTTGATTCTTTCCCTTTTTACCAGTTTCGGTTACTTTGACACGGATGCGGAAAATGAGGCTGCTCTTTCATCCGTGTATCAATCCCTGAATCCCGGTGGGTACTATTGGTTGGATTTTTTGAATGCCAGGTATGTAAAGAAGAACCTGGTGCCGGAGACTCATTCCCGGCTTCCTTCCGGTATCGAAGTCATGGAGAAACGGAAGATAGTAAAAGGACGGGTGGTTAAAGATATTCATTTCAAGGATAATGGTGTGGATAAGTATTACCAGGAATCAGTCCGCCTCTTTTCCCTCGAGTGCCTGGAACAGATGTTTCACCGGGTTGGTTTCCGTATTGTTTGGTGTTTTGGGGATTACCGGGGCAGCTCCTGTAGTTCGGATATGGAGCGAGCCATTATTGTGGGGAGAAAAGAATCGTGAGTAAAATAAATACAATTGTTACCGGTCAACAAGTCGGTTTGTTAGGCGGTCCTCTATATACCACGTATAAAGTCCTGGGGATCATTCACCTGGCTGCGAAAATAAATGGAAATGCTGTTTATTGGTTGGAGACCAATGATGCTGATTTTAATGAAATCAATCACATCGATTACCTGGATGCAGAGGGGCAGCTGCGCACCCTTACCTGGGACATAAACAGCCAGGGGTATTCTTGCGGGTTTATCGAAGTGGATGAATCATTAGTCAATCTCCTGGAAACGTTTTTTTCCACTCTCAGGCAAACCGAATTTACACCACAATTGAGAGATATGGCCCTTGGCTGTTATTTGCCCGGTCAAACCCTGGCTGAGGCGTCGCAGCAGTTGGCAGCGGAATTGTTCGGAGACTTTGATGTAAGAATCTTTACCCCTTTTGAAAAGGAGTTCAGGGAATTTTCCCAGACAATATTGATAAAGGAAGCCGAACGCACCCCTGAAGGTGAACAGTGCAACCTTTTTTGTATGCAAGGCAAACAACGAAAAGCAGTATTTAAAAAAGACAGTCAATTCCAACTGCGGGACGGTTCAGTGGTGGACTTGTCTCAATATGACCTGGTGCCCAATGTAAATACCCGCAGCATTTGCCAGGACGCTTATTTTCATACCCATACTTATGTAGCCGGTCCGGGTGAAGTCAAATACCTGTCTGAGCTGGGCCCGGTTTTTCAATTCCACGGCGTTAAGAATGCAGTCGTCCAGTCCAGGATGTCTATTTCCCTTATTGAACCCCGGGTCCAGCGGCTGATGAATAAAACCGGCCTCTCACTTGAACAAATCCTGGAATCCACCCGGGAAGAATTAATTAAAAAGGTATTAAAAGAAAAAACCACGTTTGATATTAGTGAAACCTTGCAAACAGGAAATGATTTAACCGAAGAATACCTGGGGAAATTGGAAGGCTTGGGCCTGGAAGCAGCAGATATTAAATCGCTGCGGAAATCGCTGCGGCAGGACGTAAAGCAAGCGCTTGGGAAAGTGCGGGCAAAGGAAAAAGAGAAACACCAGCGTCTGCTGACGGATGTGGGATACTTATCCGACAACCTGCAGCCGTTTGGAGAACCCCAGGAGCGGGTGTTTAATATTTTTTATTATATGAATCTTTTTGGAGGAAAGGATTTTATCAATTGGATTTATGATCATTATGATTGGGAGCGAAAGGTATTGGAGATTAAGGTTGGAGTTTAAACCATGGCTGCTAATACGAATACTGTCGATATAATAGCATTTGGTGCCCATCCGGATGACTGCGAAATGTACGTGGGTGGGACGTTGTTAAAAATGAAATCCATTTCCTATAAGGTAGGGATATGTGATTTGAGCCGTGGTGAAGCCGGGACGTATGGCTCGGCAGAAACCCGCAAAAAGGAATTGGAAAAATCCACTGCTTTGCTGGGTTTGGATGTCCGGGTGACCCTTGATTTGCCGGATGGAGATATTCGTGATACCGAAGAGAACCGGCTGCAAATTATCGAGGTGATTCGCAAGTACAGGCCGGAGTTGGTGTTTTCTTTTGTGGAGCGTCCGTCACGTCACCCGGACCATTATCACTGCGGTAAAATGGTTAGAGAATGCTGTTATCTGGCCGGGCTGAAAAAAATTAAAACCCAATCCCCGGCATTTCGGCCTTCTGCGTTTATCGGGTTCCCGGAGCTGATTTTTGATAAGCCAGATTTTGTCATCGATGTGACTCCTTTCTGGGAGACGCGGCAGGAAGCGATCCGCTGTTTTCATACCCAGGTACTCCAGCCGGGCGAAGATGACAGCCACACCAAAACATTTATTCGCTCCGGCAGTTTCTGGGAAATCCAGGAGGCCAGGGGAACAATGGCAGGTGCGTTGATCGGGGTCCGTTACGGCGAGCCTTTTTACAGCGACAACCCACCCCAGGTTGTGGACCCGCTGGAGGCATTTAAAAGGAAATTGAGATAATGGAATGATTAAAGGAGGCTTTATTTAATGAACATCGTAATACTATGTTATCATCGTATTGGTGGTTCCGGGATTGTGGCTTATGAAATTGGCCGGGCCATGGCTGAGGACAAGGGATATACGGTGCATTTTATGGGATTGGAGCCACCGTTTCGGTTGAAAGAAGACAGTTCGGATAAAATGAGATTTCACCGGGTGCATATAGAGGAGTATCCTGTGTTTGATCATCAGCCCTATGCCCTGGCGTTGGCCTCGCAGTTATCGGTTATAATCAAACGCTGTAATATCGATGTGATTCACAGCCATTATGCGCTGCCTCATGCGGTTTCCGCGCTGCTGGCGCGGGAGATTTCCGGGAAACCCGTGAAGTGTGTGACCACACTTCATGGTACGGATATTACAGTGGTTGGCGCCCATCCCGGTATGACTGATATTACCTGCTATGCCATTGAAAAAAGCGATGTGGTGACAGCGGTTTCTAAAGCGCTGGCTGTGGAAACAGAAAAAAAGTTATGCGTGACGGCCAATCGAATCGAAACCGTATACAATTTTATCAATCCCAGGTTTTTCAATCCCGGGTTAAGAGACGTTGAAACCGATGAAAAACATAAAATAGTTATTATCCATGCGTCCAATTTACGGGCAGTTAAACGGCCCCTGGATGTGATTAAGATTTTTCACGGTATTTACCGGTACCTGGGTGCTTCCGTGGAACTGCAAATTGTTGGGGAAGGGCCGCTCCAGTACGAAATGATTGCTTTGGCGGAGCAATTGGGAATCGAGAAAAACGTTCATTTCCTTGGGGTGCGCAGCAATATCGGGCGTATGTTTGCCTCTGCCGATATGCTGCTGCTGCCCAGTCAACAGGAATCCTTCGGCTTAGTCGCCCTGGAGGCCATGGCTTGCGGCGTGCCTGTGGTTGCCAGCAGGGTTGGCGGTTTACCCGAAGTTATCGAGGATGGCCGTTCCGGTTTCCTATTCCCGGTGGGCGATACGGATGAGGCCGTGGAAAAAGCCGTTCGCGTTCTAAAGGATAAAGAATTATACCGTTACATTCGCGAAGAAGGTTTAAAGGATGCGAATGAAAAATTTAACATGAATAAAATCGTAGACCAATATGAGAAACTGTATAAACTATGAAAAAAATAAACAGCCACAAAGGCACTAAGACACGAAGACACACAAAGAATTTTTTAAATAAAACATTTGGTGGATCTTTGTGCCTTTGTGTCTTGGTGGCTAAATTAAAAGGAGGTTGGTATTAAAGCACTGAAGACGCTGTTACCGTATTTGAAGAAGCATTCGGCTGTGTTGGCGGTGGGATTCTTTTTCATGCTGGTACAGAATTTCAGTTACCTGGAAGTTCCCTGGTACATGCGGGTAATACTGGATGAAATCGGCGGCCAAAATCGTGCCCCGGTGGTTCTTCGCAGTATTTTTTATATACTTCTCTTTACTGCTATCATGGCGGTTTCGCTTTTTTTGATGCGGAAACTCATTATCGGCGTTTCCCGGAAGATCGAATATGAATTGCGGGAGCGGTTGAATCATAAACTTTTATCCCTGGATTATCTTTTTTACCAACAAAATGAGACCGGGGATTTGATGTCCCGCTGCACCAATGACCTCAACCAGGTACGCACCCTTCTTGGACCCGGGGTCATGTATATCCCGAATTCTGTCAGCCGGTTGGCGCTGTTTTTACCCGTGCTGCTGCAGCTGAGCGGTTCATTGATGTTGGTAATGGGGTTGATCATGTCTGTGCTGGTGATTGCTATTGTTGTACTGCTGCCTCTTTTGCGCCCCCTTTTCTTGCAAATCCAGGAAGCCATGGGCAGCATGAATAACCGGGTGTGGCAGGTGATTTCCGGTATCAGCTCTATTAAACAATACACGGTTGAAGGGATCGAAATCCAGCGTTTCAGGGATTTGAACCAAGAATACATTAAAAAACAAATGGCAGTGGTAAAACTTCAACAATTCTTGCGCCCGTTGTTTTTCTTTATTTTTTCTGTTACCGAATTGGTGATCTTATGGGTTGGTGGACGGCAGGTTATCAACGGCCAGATGACGTTGGGAGAACTGCTGCAATTCAATGTGCTTATTTCTTATCTTACGTTCCCTATCCTGGCGCTGGGCTGGATGATGTCGTTGATCCAGCAAGGTATCAGTGCATTGGGGCGCATAAATTATATTTTCGATCACCCGGTGGAAGACCAGGCAGCCAAACAGCCTCTTGCTTCAGAAGAACCGGTGATTTCAGTGAAAAATTTAACCTATCGCTATCCGGGTCAATCTGATTCTCAACCGGTTCTTAAGAACATCGATCTTACTATTAAACCCGGTCAAACGGTTGGTATTACCGGACCGGTAGGCAGTGGTAAAACCACGCTGCTTAATATTCTTACCGGGCTTTTGCAACCTGAATGCAGGCAGGTTTTTATTAATGGTACGGATGTTTGTGATATTGACATGGAGGATTTTTATAATCATGTGGCGGTAGTGTCCCAGGAGCCGTTTTTGTTTTCCCGGACGGCAGCGGAAAACATTGCCCTGGGCCCGCATGAACTTTCTATGGAGGTGATACAGCAGGCAGCTGAAAATGCGGGTTTAAAAAAGGACATCGAATCGTTCCATGACGGCTATGACCAGGCTATTGGTGAGCGCGGCATTACTCTATCCGGTGGGCAAAAGCAGCGTGTTGCTATTGCCCGGGCATTGAGTAAATGCGCGCCGCTGCTGGTTATGGATGATCCCTTATCCAGTGTGGACTCCAAAACCGAAGAGCATATCTTGAAAAACCTTAAAACCCATCAATGTTACAAGACGTTAATCCTGGTGTCTCACCGGATTTCGGTATTGAAAATAGCGGATATCATTTATGTATTGGATGACGGTGCTGTTGTGCAGCAGGGTAACCACGGTGGTTTAATGAGACAAAAGGGTCTTTATGCCAAATTGGCACGAACTCAGCAAATGGAAATGGAGCTAGAGGGAAATGGAAGAACCTGAACAATTGACAAAGAAAGATTGGCGGTTGCTGAAGCGGCTTCTGCCATATCTGAAAAAGCATGTTATCCTGGTGACAGTTACTGTTGTTTTTATGCTCATCATGGACATCACCGGTGTACTGCATCCGTATTTAATTAAACTGGGCATTGACCGGGATGTGGCCAATGGCGACTTGCAGGGATTGGGGCAAACAGCGCTTATACTATTAATCGTACTGGTATCTTCTTTCCTGTTCCAGGTCTTTTTTAATTATGCGGTTCAGTACCTGGGTCAGAAGCTCCTCTATGATCTGCGCCTGGACCTTTTTAAGCATATGATTCACCTTTCCAATGACTACTTTGACAAAACCCCTGTGGGAAAGACCCTTACCAATATTACCAATGACGTTGAATCTATCCGGGAATTCATCTCTGAGGGGGTCGTTTCTGTAATCGGGGAGCTGCTCAAGGTGTTTTTTATCCTGGCGGCCATGATGATGATTAATTTTAAGCTGGCGATGTTGGCTTTTATTATGCTTCCTTTTTTTGCTATTATCACCATACTTTTCAGGAAGAGCATCCGTACCGGTTACCGGGGAGTCAGGAAAGCCAATTCCCAAATTAACACTGCTTTGCAGGAGTCCATCACCGGCATCCGGGAGATTATCCAATTTAATTATAAAGAGAAGAGCAAAGAGAATTTTGAAAAAGCGAACCGGTATTACCTGGAGTCTTTTTTAAAAGTGGTTCATGCCTATTCGCTTTATTTCCCGGTGATTGAGGTAGTTTCTAATATCAGCATGGTCATTATTTTATTTTTTGCTCACCTGGCGTTGGGGGTTTCAGTTCGTGTGGGAGAGATATTTGCCTTTTTTTCCTATATTAACATGTTTTTCCGGCCGCTGCGGCAGTTGGCGGAGCGGTTTAACATGTTCCAGGCAGCCATGGCTGCAGCGGAGCGGACGTTCCGGCTGTTGGACCAGGACGTTACTATAAAAAATCCTGACAATCCCAGGCCTATCCCCCTGGATTTTAAAGGAAAGATTACCTTTAAAAACGTTCATTTTGCTTACAAACCGGAGAACCCGGTATTGAGGGATATTTCTTTTGAAATACAGCCCGGGGAGAAAGTGGCGTTGGTGGGGTATACCGGCAGCGGTAAAACCACCATCATCAATCTTATTAACCGGCTTTATGATATTCAATCCGGTTCTATTTTAATCGACGGCATACCTGTCCGGGAATATGACATGGGTGAATTGAGGTCTCGTATTTCAACGGTCCCCCAGGACCCGTTTTTGTTTACCGGCACAGTGGCGGAAAACATTTCCATGTATGATCCTTCTATTTCTCTTAAAGATATTGTTGAAGCTGCCCAGACTGTCAATGCCGATCAATTTATTAAACAATTACCTGATAAGTATGATGAGAATGTGTTGGAAGAGGGCAAGCGGTTGTCTGTGGGTCAGAAGCAGTTGGTCAGTTTTGCCCGCGGCGTGGTACGAAAGCCGGATATATTTATCCTTGATGAAGCAACGTCTAACATCGATTCGGAGACGGAGAAGTTGATCGATGCGGCTATTGAGAAGTTGTTGGAGGGCCGGACAGCGATTATTATTGCGCACCGGTTATCTACGATACGGAAAGTGGACCGTATATTGGTATTTAACAAGGGTTGTTTGGTAGAGGAAGGCAGTCATGAGGAGTTGTTGAGGAATGGGGGGATATACAATCGTTTGTACCAGACGCAGGCGTTTTCGTTGAATTGATATAAGGTGCCCTTCGGGCGGGTTTTAGCGCCTGGCGGCGAATTAGGGAACCACAGAGGAGGTGGGCAATGAGAATACGGTATTCACAAGAAGCCGATGCCCTATATATTCGGCTTAAAGAGAATAAAATCAAAGATACCGATGAAGTATCTGAAGATTTGATTATAGATTATGATGCAGATGGAAATGTGGTAGGGATAGAAATACTTTCGGCATCCAAAAAGGCTGATACCGATCAACTTATTATCCAGGCTTTTCAGAAGGTAATGGTAGAAAACACGAAAGTGGCCGCTGCCTGAGATTGATTTTATCAGTACTCTGCTTTCATCATTCATCATTCATCATTCATCACTCATCATTTAGCTTATGATTTCCCTGAAATCAAACAGCGTCACGGTTCCGTTGCCGTTGGCCGCGGCAAAAACTCCGGGTTTACCGGGCATGGCTTTGATGTCTAAAGGAATCCACAACAGGGGGATGGTTTTGATACATTGGCCGGTTTGGATATCCCAAATTTTGATGGTTTGATCTAAGGAGCCGGAGATGATGCGGCTGCCCTCCGGGCTGAAAGCCACACTCAACATCCTTGACTTTTTTGTCTGGCAGCTTTTTCTTCCTGATGTTCATCTATTTTAGAAATTCTTTAGTGATTAGAGCAACAACAAAGGCGAGCAGAGTTGACAACAATGTTCCAATGAGTACATACTCTGCCCGGTTTCGATTCTCCAATTCCTTAAACCGCGCGAATCCCTTAGCCGCCAGTATTAAGCCGACGGCAGCATATTGGTTTTCAAGAACAAAGATATATATAAGAATCCTTTCAAGAATACCAATAAAACGTCCCGCATTGTACTCCTTCTCGTCAATTGATATTTCTTTATTTGGATCTCCAACTTTATCCAAGACTCTTGGAACAAGCTCAAATACATGAAATTGGTAACGGATCATAAAATTTACTTCATTGATAATCATTAAAAAGCCTGACAGAAAAACATTAAACTTCAGCCAATTAACTCCGGATAAAAAGGATAGTATCATAGAATAATTAGTGAAAGATGATAAAAACGCGGCAAAAGATTTATTAAAATCCAGTTGAATGAATTTTGAACAGAAGAAATCCAATAAAAAAAAGTAAGTAAAGAAAGATATTACCCTTAACCCGTTGATGTTTTTATTCTTTCTCTCGAGAAAGTAATAAGAAACATTGACAACGATGACTATACACATCAGGATAACTAATTTGTAATTGAATTGAAGGACACTGAGTCCTACGATTTGAATGAACGACATGATCCAAACCTTTCTCAAAGATAAAGGCTTGTCTTTGAAGCTAAATGCAAGGCGGGTAATCATTACCAGATTGATTAGGTAGAAAAATTGCGGTTTCATGCTGCTACAGACTTCTATTGATAATGCCTTCAATTTCTGAAAATAATTCCATTATAATTTTTAATCCACCATCGTCAATATTTTTATAAATAGCTTTGTCCGTGATATTCATATTTTGTGCCATTTGTTTTACTGTCGAGTCTCTGCACAATCTTTGCAAAATTTGGAACCGATTTTGTTTCCATTTGAGGAACATGTGGGAGATTAGGAAGAGGGTCTGCTCAACCATTTTTTGGTTTGCATCATGGGGATTGACAATTGTAAAAAGCCATGGTGTTTCTTTCAGTTTGATTATTCCACTTCTGGCATTGTGGAAGGCGGGCCCGTCCATACCAATGGCCTGATTCGGGTTTATCGGTGTTTGAATGTCTCCAATACCGATTGAAAAGCGTATTTTTATCGGATAAACATAAGTCAATATTGAAATGATATCACAAAACAGATGATCTGCACGACTCAACACCCCCTGAAATTCATCTCCTAATGTCACAGTATACGGGGAAAGCAGGTGCCTGTTTTCACGGTTCAGTTCCATTAATATCCTTTTAATCTTGTTTTGGATATCTTGTCGATTGGGTATCTTCTTAGAAGAAACAATATCTCCAATCAATACAATATTTTTCTTCATAAACAGCCTCAGTACTTATTCAACCGATTGGGTTGAGAACATTTTTTTCAACCATTTTGGTTGAAGGGGTGTTTTTCAACTTTTTTGGTTGAATGCCCATTATACCAGAAAAGATTTTTTTGTGCAAAATCTTTTCAACCTACTAATTCTCCCCTTCTTATCTTTTTACTTCCTACTTCTTACTTCCTACTTCTTACTCAGTTCTTACCTATCACTTTTCTGAAATCAAACAGCGTCACGGTTCCGTTGCCGTTGGCCGCGGCAAAAACTCTGGGGTTACCGGGTATGGCTTTGATTTCACGAGGTATCCAAAGCAATGGGATGGTTTTGATACATTGGCCGGTTTCCACGTCCCAGAGTTTGAGGGTTTTATCATTAGGACATGAATAAGGGACAGGCAAGTTCCCTTACTTCTTACTTCTTACTTCCTACTTCTTACTCAGTTCTTACCTATCACTTCTCTGAAATCAAACAGCGTCACGGTTCCGTTGCCGTTGGCCGTGGCAAAAACGCCGGGTTTACCGGGAAATGCTTTAATATCATGAGGTATCCACAACAGGGGGATGGTTTTGATACATTGGCCGGTTTGGATATCCCATAGTTTGATGGTGCTATCATCGGAGACGGAGAGCACGGTTTTTCCATCCGGCGCGAAACCGACACTCCATATCCTATCTGTGTGCCCTTTAAAGGTGCGAATCTCTTTGCCGGTGGCCGCGTCCCCTAGTTTGAGGGTGTTATCATAGGAGCCGGAGATGAGGTGTTTGCCATCGGGGCTGAACCCCACACTACTTACATCGCCTTCGTGTCCCTTGAAGGAGCGAATTTCTTTTCCACTGGACTTATCCCATAGTTTGAGAGTTTGATCATAGGAGCCGGAGACAATATATTTCCCATCCGGGCTCACGGCAACACAGTTCACAGTGCCGCTGTGTTTGAAGTTGGGACTGCCAAAGAACCCCACCAGCTCTTTGCCGGAATACTCTCGATAATAATTGAAATTTTTCTCCTCCGGGTGATACCCGGTGGAATCCAATATCAACAAACTTATTTCTGCTTGTTTTGCTATTTCCACTTCTTTTTCCAGCAGCACCTTTTCTTCCGCTTCCCTGTGTCCTGTCAGCCAGCGCTCCACCAGTTCCCGGTCGATCGCCCGGTACAACAACTTTACCCTTAAAGAAACGATTTCTGAATCTCCCCACCAATATTTATTAAAATTCAAATATTCCTGAAAAAAGTAGGGCCGGGTAAGCCGGGGGATGTTTTTAAAGGTCTCCAGCCATTCCTTTAATTCCTTTTTATCCGCGCTTAATACAATACCTTCCAGGTATTTGTATCTCCAGTCCACGGCATCCCGGTTATCCTCTACTTCTTCTTCTAACTTCCGGTGCAAAAGATCGAGGCGTGTTCTCCGGTACTGGCGGTCGATAAAACTCTCCCATTCCGCCAGGCACTTCAGTGCCAGTGGATACAACAATTCCTTCCTTTCCTTATTTTCCGCTTTATCAATGCAATCATGGATGATGCGCAGCAGCGCCGCGCCGCTTTTTATACCGTTGCCCACGGCTATGGGCAGAATTTCCGCTGCAAAAAAGGCCGGCCCTTTTTGCGCCAGGTGTTTGATTAAATCATGGATTTCAAAAAGGGTTTCCAGGTAAAGCGGATCATCCAGTTTCTCCACGATGTACCGGGCGGCCAGGTACTCCATCACCGTATTATGAATAAACACATATTCATTGGCCCCGGCAGACACCAGCAAATGGTCCTCTTTCATTTGCTTCAACCACAACTCCGCTTCGGCTTCTGCTTCTTTTTCTTCCACCTTTTCGCGGGCAAAAAGCTCGAATATACCGGCAATATCCTCTTCGTTAATAATCGTACCTTTATCCATGTGCTCATAAGAAAGCAGGGAAAGGGCATCGTATATTTCCCTGGCATTTTTTTCTTCCTTTAAAACCTCCTTTGATTTTGCTTCTTTGAAAAAAATTCGCATGTCTTTGTTGAAATGTTTTTCTTTTATCTGCTTCCACACCCGGACCAGGATAAAGATCACGATAATGTTGTACATGTGGTACCGCGTGTCGAATTTACGGAAGATTTCATAATAAGCAATCACCAGCAAAGCCGTGATGGGAGTGCCGCCTACTTTGGCAGCAATCTCCTCCCGCCATACAATATCATCGAATTTTTTATAAAGGTCTGTTTCTTCTCCATAGAAATACCGGGCCATTTCCCGGAGCTGCTCCATGTCCAGGGAGCGCACCTCGAACTGCGGTTTCAGCATGTCCGCTCCCTTCCCAGAAAAATACATATCCCTCTCCGAATACCGGGAGGTGAGAAAAACCCGGTTTGCTTTGCCTTTTCGCGGCCCGTCGCTTAAATCCTTAAAAAGTTCTTTTACGCAGGCGATCATATCTTCTTTAATCTTTTTTCCCGGTGCTTCATCCAGGGCATCGATCAACAGGGTCAAACGCCCGGCATTATACGCCTGAAGCACCAGTTTCTCCGCGATTCTCAACTCCTGTTTTTCTTTATCTTGCTTGACCTCTTCTTTATTAAATAAAAAGCAGTAGGTCAAATAAAACAAAAGGGTTCCCACGTTGAAGGCAGCGTCTGCCTTTTTTTCATCCCAAAACCGGAGACGGTTCCACTCATTATAACCCGGGATATTGAGGCAGGGGACAAACAACACCACCCGCTTTTTATCCTCTTCTAAAATCTTCCGGTTTTCTTTGAATTCCCGGAAAGCAAAATATTTCAAAATCGTGGTCTTGCCGGAACCGGGAAGACCCAGGATAATGCCGTGATGTTGGAGGTTGTACAGCGTTTTTACGTCCACATAACCGGGCCTTTCTATTTCCTTTTCCCTTTTCATTTTAACATCGATACCCGGCATTCCTTCCCTTTCCATTTCTCTCATGGGAAAATATTTTCCTGTCCCGGACCATTTCTCCTCATCGCCGGTTTTGATATCCAGGTTAATAAAATTGTCTTCCATGTTCATGGCCGGGTACAGGTCGCCGAAAACCGGGATTACCCTGGTTTCCGCTTCCAGCGCCTCCATCTTGACACACAGTAAGGTGGAAGCCGCTTTCTTACCTTTTACCGGGAAATTCAATTTATAAAGGAAGGCGTCCTCATCAAAGCCCTTTAATTTTACAGCTTCCAGGTTTGTGAAGGAAATGTTTTTCTCTTCCAAGAGATTTCGTATGATTCCCAGCAAAGAGTTGGTGATAATCACATCGTATTCGCCTGCATATTTTTCGATGCGAAAGACCTTGATGCCTTCCGGGCCGATCAGGTCCGATATTTTTTCTTCGATGGTTTCAAAGGAAAAATTGCCGTAATGGGCCACCATGCGCAAATCGGCAAAGAAGTCGTAATGATCCAGGCACCTGGTCCGGGACAGTTCTCTCAGTTGGATAACAAAATCCAGGAACGGTTTTTCATCTTCAAAGAAAATCAGCACCGCATCCCCGATGCGTTTGATAAAAATTCCCTGGTGGGCTTTTGTAAGTTCCCGGATTTTTTTCTCGAAATGTTCATTAAAGGCAGCGGTTTTTTTGTCACCTAGGCGATTGGTTTGCGATGTATAATCCACTACATCGGCCAGCAGAAGCACGCCTTTTTTAAATTTCATCGCTGCCTTTTCACTCTTATTCGTACCTTCCATCATTAAATCGTTCTCCTGCGAACTTTAATCTTGATTATACATTATACAGGTATACAATTATATTTTCAAGGCACGCGGAATTTTTCCGGGAACTCTAATTTTAGCCGCGAAGGTACACGAAAGGTTTTTTTCTTTTTATTTTTAGCCACGAAGTTACACGAAGGGACACGAAGAAAATAATTCCTTCTACCTTCGTGCCTTCGTGGTTCTCTCATTCGCCGTCAGGCGTTTAAAAACTGGCCGAAGGCCGCTGCTTCCATGATAGATCAGTTAAATCAGCACCATTATTTCTTGAAAACGGGAATTCCAATACAATCGACCATGCTTTTATTATAATATACCAATCTTTTATTATAAAAACCATAATTCCATAATATAAAACCATTCTTTTCTTTTAAAAACCATAATTTATCAATAATAAACCAATATTTTCTTTTAATTAACCATTATTCTATTATAAAAACCTGGATTTTATTTATAAAGTATGGTTGATTATTGATAAATTATGGTTGATCATAATCAAATCATGGTTTTTATAATAAAAGCATGGTTAAATATAATTAAAACATGGTTTTTATTGCAAAAGTATTGTTTTTCATTTCCAAATTATGGTATAATGAAACCAAATGATGGTAAATTGTTGCAAAATCGAGCTTTGCAAGGCAAAGAATCAGCGCGGGAAGTGCGCGAAGCGCTTCGTGACTAAAAATTAAAGGAGGAAGAACAAATGCCGAAACCGAGAAATCAATCCATGGATACGAAAATAGGCATGGCCGAACAGATCATTGCCATTGCCTGGAAAAATGAGATAATCAGGAACGTCCTGGCCGGGTACAACTTTAACGAGGAGCGTTTCAACCGGGCACGGGAATTGCGTGAGCGTGCGGACAGCCTGACCATCGACCGCAATAGGAAGAAATCGGAAAAACTCGTTGCCACCAAAGTGCTGAAAGATGTTTCTAAAAAAGCAAAAAAAGTGTTTATCGAGTTTCTTCAACTGGCGCGCCTGGTATTTAAAGATGACCCCTGGGCAGCCCAGGTATTGGGATTGAAAGGCCGGCGCAAACAAACGATTGCCGGTTGGCTCGACGAAGCCAAACAGTTTTATACCAACGCAGTGAACGAAACCAAAATACTGGACCAGTTCTCCTCTTTCGGGATCACCAGGGAGCGGCTGGAAGCAGGTAAAGCCGTGCTGGTGGAAGTCGAAGAGGCGGCCGCTGACCAGGAAAGAAAAAAAGGCAACCTTTTACAAGCCACCCGGGACCTGGGTCAGGCCATAAAAGAACTGGATCAAACAGCCGGTATCATCAAACGGCTGGCCAGTTTCGGCCTGCGGGGCGGCCCTGAAGAGCAATTACTGGAGGGCCTGGGCATCACCGTACCCAGCAGGAAATTTAAAATTACAACCAAAACCTGAAAAATACTACTTTAGTTGTACATTTTTTTATTTTTTTTTAATACCAATTTTAAGACTTTTGGCCGATTGACATAAATTCCTTAATGGATTATAATTAAATTTCGCCCATCAGGATTATTAGCGATGTACAAATCTTCAATCTTATCAACACAACTTAATACCCACTAACAGGACATGAAGATTGAATCTGAAGCAAAGAGGTCTCTTCTACTTTTGACCGATTAAACGTCTGAAACCTTTAAACCCCCAGGGGGCGGGATTTATGGCATAAATCCCGCCCCCGTTTTTTGCTTCCGCTTAACAATTCATTATGTCCATTATTCCAGAATTTTTTGCTTGTTTTGTACTGATATCTATGCTACAATAAATTATTACTTCCAATCAATTTCCTCAAAAGACAATAAAAAAACAAATAGGAGATAAATCATGAAGAAGTATCACAAAAAGTTAGTATTGAACAAAAAAACCGTGGCTGATCTCAGCAGCTTTGAGATGAATGACGCCAAAGGTGGAACATTAACCACCCAAACCGAACCCTTCACCCTTTGCGGTTTTAATTGCAGCATCCAGTTATGTACCGGGATCACCTGCGGCCCCTGTGCGTATACTGTTGTGGGCTGTGACACCAATTGGGATTGTCCCCCCACTCCCTGATGAGTTCCCTCATCACCACCTGATTTAAGAACTCAGGTACAGTATTTTGTCTCAACAAAAAATAGGCAGGAGAAACTGTGTGCCAGGTTCTCCTGCCTTTTTATTTAACCCTCTTTAAAATTTGAAATTTGCCGGGAAATACTGTAGAATATTGTTATAAAATATATATAGGAATGAAAACAAAAACTGAAATTGGAACAAAAATAAAGGTTGAGGTCGAGGAGAAATGAGTATGCTAAGATTGGAACTTAGTTTGCTTCGCTCACAATTGGCTGTGGGTGACAATGATGGAATGAATGCCGCAGCAGGAGTCGGCGGAGTCCCATATTGGGTGTTCTGGTTTATGCTGGTAATTATTATAGCCCTGGTGGTGATTATCTTAATCCGGGATAAAGGAGTTAGAGAAGGAATAAAAAAAATATTCTTGCGAATCAAAAAAGAAATCCATGGGGCACGAATAAAAGCTGCAATAAGCAAAGAAAAAGGGAAATTGGTGGACTTATGGGAGAAACTTGGGGAAAAACTCTGGGAAAGAGGGCTTCATATCGGTGGTGAAGACGAAAACCTGCATGAAATCAAAAAGGAATTGGAACGTCTTGAACATGATGAAACACGCCTGGCACAGGAAATCGAAGCTGTCCAGGCTGAAACCGAAAAAACCGACCATGCCTTCGACCAATTTAAAAGAGAACAGGAAACCGCTATAAAAGAACAGGAAAACCTGAAAAATCCCGAAGTAAAGGAACTTAACCGACTAAAAAAAGAGTTAAACGACATTGAAAAAGCAGCGCATGAAAAAGTAAAGTTGAAATCAAAAGATGAAAAGAAATTGGCGGCGCATAAAAGAAAAATCGAGGAAATCCGGCTGGACAACGATCTGGCAAAAATTGAAAAGAAAATGAAAACAGAAGAAATCGAGAAAGAGATGGAAACGCTGAACCGGGAAATCCGGGAGTTAACCGAAGAACTGGCCCCTTTATATGAAAAAAAAGGGGACCCTGAAAAAGCCATCGCAGAAATAGAACCCAAAATAACTCGATACGATGAAAAAATCCATTCATTAAAAGAAGAATTAAAGGCCCGCCATAAAGAATATGATCAAAAAAACCGGGAGCAATTGAGAAAAAAAGGAAATTTACTGGGCAAAAAGAATCAAGTCAATCGAAGGAAACGCATCCTTTTCCAGCGATTAGGTAAACTGGGGTTTAAGAAAACCAATCGGATTGAAGATAAAGAATTTAACCGCCTTTATAAGGAAATCCACCGGGTTGAAAAAGCCATCCGGGAGTTAGAGAGCCAGTTGTGATTTTCTTAATTCTTATATACTGCTCTTAAATCCTCAAGGTTTTGGATACTTACCGGCTTGATCTCGATGCCGCATTCCCTGGCTGCCCGTTTGCTGAGCCCGGTCAAAACCTTGCCGGAACCGATTTCTGCAAATTTTGTCATTCCTTTCTCTTCCAGTAATTTAATCATGGTGTCGTGCCACAAGACCGGCCGGGTTACCTGCTTTTTGAGGGAATATCGGGCATGGTCTCCGCCTGTCACTTCAGACGCCGCAATGTTGTTGATCACAGGAAACCTTAAGTCCTTAAATTCAATATTATCCAGGTCAATGGACAATTTTTCTTCTGCCGGTATCATCAGTTCCGAATGAAATGGAGCGGAAACAGGAAGGAATTTGGTTTTACGGGCGGCAATTTTTTTAACCGCCTCTTCCACGGCTGCTTTTTCTCCTGAGATCACCACCTGGGTTGAACCGTTCCAGTTTGCCACGTTGACAATACCATCCACTTCGGATATCGCTTGCTTGATGGTATCAATATCAGCACCCATAACCGCAGCCATTGCCCCTTTGCCCACGGGTACTGCTTCTTGCATATATTTGCCCCGTTTGTGAACCAGTAACACCGCATCTTCAAATTTAATCGCCCCGGCGCACAACAGGGCCGAATATTCACCCAAACTATGACCGGCTGCAACCAGGGGCTCTACTTCCAGCAGGGTATACAAAATATACGATACCGTTAATAATGCCGGTTGACCATGATAGGTTAATTGAAGTTCTTGTTCCGGTCCCTCAAAGCATATTTTCGACAGAGAAAACCCCAAAATCTCATCTGCCAGTTTAAAGGTCTGTTTCCCAAACTCCGTGTTTTCATACAGGTCTTTTCCCATGCCCACAACCTGGGAACCCTGACCGGGAAATAAAAATGCGTAATCTTTCATGCAACCTCCTGTAAAAAACCGATTATATCATATTGTCAAGCTTTTAGAAAGCAATTGCAAAAAAAAGATTAAATTTAAACGAAAATTCAAAAAAGTAAGGTGATATGTTGCATTGCCGGGATACTTCCTTTATAATACGACTTTGAAAGAACTGGATTTACGATGAGTACAATTAATCATTTAAAACGATATAACGTTAGGAGGATTGAATGGCTGACGCACTTGGTATGATCGAAACCAGAGGGTTTGTTGCCATGGTAGAAGCATCGGATGCCATGGTAAAAGCAGCTAAAGTGGAATTGGTCGGTTATGAAAAGATTGGCGGCGGATATACAACGGCTGTGGTTCGCGGAGATGTGGCTGCAGTGAAGGCCGCAACCGAAGCCGGAGCCAGGGCAGCTCAAAAAGTTGGTGAGCTGGTATCGGTTCATGTGATACCCAGACCCCATGAAAATATCGACCTGGCCCTGCCGTTGGGGCGCGGTCCCAAAAAAGCCGGTAAGAACATATGAATTATAAATCCTCAGGTTAAGGTTTAGGTTAAGGTTAAGGAAGAAAATATTTTCCTCAACCTCAGCCTTAACCTCAACCTGGTTTTTTGAAATACGGAGAAAGCCATGCAATTGGGAAAAATTGTAGGTACGGTGGTATCCACACAAAAAGATGAAAAATTAGAAGGTATGAAATTTCATATTGTCAAATTTGTGGACCTCGATATTAAACCCACCGGTGGATTTGTCATCGCAGTGGATTCGGTAGGTGCTGGACTTGGCGAGGTAGTCTTAACCGCAGCCGGGAGTTCTGCCCGGCAGACGTGGCTAACAAAGGACAAACCCGTGGATGCCGTGATCATGGCAATCGTGGATGTCCTGGAAATCGACGGTGAAAAGAGATATGTTAAGTAGCCAGGAGGCTGTCCGAGAATGCGAAGAAAAGGGCGAATGTGGAAAAAGGGCGAATACAAGATTCGCCCCTACAAAGGCTTCCGAGGTTTATGTAGGGGTGAACCTCGTGTTCACCCGACATTCTCGGACAGCCTCCTATGTGGAGTATTGGAGTAATGAAAATCACCGATAATCAAATGAAAGCTATTGTGGACCGGGTGGTAGAGCAACTGACCGCCGGGTCCGGTAAAGAGCAATCGTCTGCCGCGGCTCCCACAGGCTCGCCCTCGCCAAAACCTCCGGATATCTCTTTTACTTTTGCTCAAGCCGAAGGCAGCCGCGGGTGTTTCCCTGATATCGACTCGGCAATCGCTGCCGCCCGGCAAGCGTTTTTAGAATATAAATCCGTTCCGGTTCAGCAGCGCAAACGAATCATCAGCGCCATCCGGGAGATATGCCTGGCGCATTTGCAGGAAATCTCCAAAATTGCCGTGGAAGAAACCGGCCTGGGGCGGTATGAGGACAAATTAAAGAAAAACCAACTCGCCCTAGTTAAAACCCCGGGGGTTGAGGATGTTGAGCCCAAAGCCTTTACCGGTGATGAAGGATTAACCATCCAGGAGCGGGCGCCTTACGGTGTGATCGGCAGTATTACTCCCTGTACCAATCCCACTGAAACCATCATCTGCAACGGCATCGGCATGATCGCCGGAGGAAATGCAGTTACCTTTAACCCGCATCCGTCTGCAAAGAAAACCTCGGTTTATACGATTAACCTGATGAATCAGGCAGTGATATCCGAAGGTGGTCCCCCCAATTTATTTACCACGGTGCTCAATCCCACGATTGAGTCGGCCCAGATGCTAATGAAGCATCCGCAGATTGGTTTGTTAGTGGTAACGGGTGGGCCGGCAGTGGTGGCTGTTGCCATGAAATCCGGTAAACGGGTGATCGCCGCAGGGCCTGGCAACCCCCCGGTGGTGGTGGATGATACCGCTGACCTTGATAAAGCAGGTAAAGATATTGTTACCAGTGCCAGCTGCGATAATAACATTATCTGCGTGATAGAAAAAGAGATCATTGTAACCGAGGGGGCAGCCCAGGGTTTAAAAAAATCCCTCCTGGAGCACGGTGCTGTTGAAGTGGGCAGTTACCAAGCCAGGCAGTTGGAACGAATTCTTCTTGATGAACAGGGGCATCCCAGTAAAAAATGGATAGGCAAAGACATCCAAAAAATCCTGGCAGAAATCGGTATGGATGTGGATGCGTCGAAACGCATGGTCATCGTGGAAACAGGACCGGATCATCCCTTTGCCGTAAAAGAGATGCTGATGCCGGTGATACCTTTCATCCGGGTTCGGGATATCGATGCAGCCATTGAATTGGCGTATCAACTGGAAGGAGGTTGTTTTCATACGGCAGTTATCCACTCTAAAAATATCGAGCACATGCACCGGATGGCGGTGAAAATGAATACCTCCATTTTTGTGAAGAACGGCATGGCCTTAGCGGGTTTGGGACTGGGTGGTGAAGGGCCTACTTCTTTTACGATTGCTTCACCCACCGGTGAAGGATTAACCACGGCCCGGCATTTTACCCGCATCCGGCGATGCGTATTAAGTGGCTATTTCAGGATCGTATAATGAAAATCCGAAGCACGAAATCCGAAATCCGAAACAAATTCAAAATTCAAATACCAAATGTTCAAAACAGAGCGCCCAATTTCGTTTTACGATATCCTGTCTCTTGGACTTTGTTCCAAAAATATTTACTATCTTTTATTTATTTATTCATACTACCTCTCTTTATCACTTCAGTTTTTGTTTTGAATTTTGGATTTCGGTCATTCGAATTTGTTTCGAATTTCGATATTCGAATTTCGGATTTATTAGAGACAGAATTTATAAGACATTTTGCTGGAAGGTAACGGGAATGCAGGGAAAAACACCGAAGGAAATCATTGAAGCGGTGCAAAAGGCAGGTGTGATAGGAGCTGGTGGGGGTGGTTTTCCTACCCATATCAAACTCAACGCCAGCGTAAACACGGTAATCGCCAACGGCAGCGAATGCGAACCCCTACTGGCCTCAGATAAAACCCTGTTAAAAGAAAAACCCTACCTGGTCATCGAGGGCATGAAATATGCCATGGCTGCCACCGGGGCTAAAATAGGATATATTGCTATTAAAGGGCATTACCAAGATGCGGTGGCGGCCGTAGAAGAGGTCCTGCCCCGGGATGGCAGCATTAAACTTTTTCTCCTGGAAAATTATTACCCGGCAGGCGATGAGTTTTTGACGGTCTACGATGTCACCGGTCGAATTATTCCTGAAGGAGGGCTTCCGCTCCATGTCGGGGTAGTGGTCAGTAATGTGCTTTCATTGGCCCAGGTTGCCAATGCCATGAATGGGAAACCGGTAACCGAACGACCGGTAACCGTTACCGGTTCGGTCAATCAGCCGCAAGTGGTAACTGTTCCCATCGGTACGACATATAGGGATTTAATCGAACTGGCAGGGGGCACCTTGAATTCCGATGATGTTCTAATGGAAGGCGGTCCCATGATGGGATTGATTGTAGAAGACCCGGACCAGGGAATCGCCAAAACCACCTGCGGTGTGGTGGCACTTCCTGAAGACCAATTTATTATACAGATGAAAAATACCACCATCTCCCAGATGGTAAAAAAATCCAAAGCTGCCTGCTGCCAATGTTACCGATGTACAGACCTTTGCCCCAGGAATCTAATCGGGCATGCCTTATATCCTCATATGACCATGCGAACCATTGATTACAACCTGTCGGAGCCGACGGATCACATCACATCGACCTTTTTATGCAGCCAGTGTGGGGTTTGTGAACTGGTGGCTTGTGATTTTATGCTGCTTTCGCCCCGCCAGGTATATGCCGAGTACAAAAGCCTGTTGGTATCCAAAGGAGTCAAAAATCCCCATACCCGTTCTGATATTTCTATTATTCCTGAATACGAATTCCGGAAAGTTTCTCTCCCCACTGTTATAAAAAAACTCGGGCTTTCAGAGTATGTGAAGGATACTCCTTCCTATGGGTACAAATCCCCGGACCGGGTGCGCATCCCCCTTAATCGGCATACCGGGGTCCCGGCAATGCCCAACGTGGTGCCCGGGGAAAAAGTAAAAATGGGCGATGTGATTGCTGCTTCGCCCCTGGACAAACTCGGCGCTGTTTACCATGCCTCCATTGCCGGCAAGGTAACCGAAGTAACCCTGGATTGGATCGAGATAGAAAAAGGATGATTTCCAATGAAAGAGCCTGCATTAGGAATGATCGAATACAAATCGGTAGCAAAAGGAATTTACTCCTGTGATGCCATGGTAAAAAAAGCACCGGTGCGCATTATTGAAACCCACCCGGTATGTCCGGGTAAGTATTTAACCATAATATGCGGTGAAGTAGCTGACGTGGAAGAAGCCATGAAAGCGGGAATTGAAACAGGTAGAGATATGGTCATTGCCGACCTGTTTTTACCTCATGTGCACCGGAGTGTTATACCTGCTGTTGCCGGTGCCACTAAAATTGAGAAATTCGGTTCTGTTGGCATTATCGAATCGTTTTCCGCTGCTAATTGTGTGCAGGCGGCAGATATTGCCGCCAAAGCCACCCCCATTCTACTGGTAGAAATTCGTTTGTGTAATGGTTTGGGTGGCAAAGGTTATTTTGTGATGACCGGTGAGTTGGCAGATGTGGAAGACTCATTGGAAGCGGCCAAACTATTTATTAAGAAGGAAGGCATGTTGGCCGGTTGTGAATTGATCCCGTCTCCTCACCCGGATTTGATTGATAAAGGACTTTATTGGTAGTTACCTCTCAAAAAAATTCTGCCATAAGATGGCAAAATTTTTTTGAGAAACAAGGTTGAGGTTGAGGTTGAGGTTGAGGAAGAGTTTTTCCTCCTAAACCTTAACCTGATTTTAAATGAGGTATGATAAATGAAATTAGCCAGGGTAATCGGCACGGTGGTAGCCACGAAGAAGGATGAGAGTATTCGTGATTTAAAAATTTTAATGATCCAGCCCCTTAATGAGAAGCTGGAAAACAGTGGTGAACCTGAAGCAGCCATTGATACGGTTCAGGCGGGTTATGGGGACCTGGTGTATTATACCCTTGCCAGGGAATCATCGATGGCGCTCCCGGAGCCTTTTGCACCGGTGGATGCTGCCATTACCGGCATTGTCGACCAGGTAAATGTTGAAGATAAAGGTATTAAAGATAAAGATGAAATTTTTGAAGAGGACGAGTAACCATGAAATTAGCCAGGGTAATCGGTAATGTGGTAGCAACCCGTAAAGTTCCATGTTATGAAGGCCACAAGCTTTTAATTGTACAGCCGGTGGATGAGTGGGGCAATGATATATCTCAATCGTTTCTTTCTATGGATATTGTCAAGGCCGGCCCCGGGGACCTGGTGTTGGTGGAGCAGGAGGGAAACGCTGCCAGGCAATTGTTGGGTACGATGAAGGACCCGTTTCACTCGGTCATTGTCGGCGTTGTTGATAAAGTAAACACCAGTAAGAGGGAGGAGGAATAAATGCCGCAGGATATCGATAACCTGGATGAAGTGGTTGAAGTAATCACCCGGAAAGTTGCAGAGAGATTGCAGCAGATGGGTTTTCTTGCCGATAAGGGGACTGCTTCTTATTGTGTAATAGGAGACCGGGACTGTATTGATTGTGGGCATTGTGTCACCAAAAGGCCTGAAGCTGTCAGGAATATTTTAAACAGTGGTGCGGACCGTATTGGGGCCAAAGTGGGCATTAATGGTTCTCAAATGGACCGGGAACTGGCCTCGATCATCGATCACACCTTATTAAAACCCGATGCATCACGGGAACAATTGATCAAAGTATGTGATGAAGCCAAACAATTTGGTTTTGCTACCGTATGTGTCAATTCCAGCAATATTCCCCTGGTGGCCCGGGAGTTAAAAGGCAGTCCGGTAAAACCCATTGCGGTTGTGGGTTTTCCTTTGGGAGCCGCCACCAGCCAGGCCAAGGCCTTTGAAGCCAGGGAAGCCATCCGCGCCGGTGCTGAAGAGATTGACATGGTGATTAATATCGGCGCCTTAAAGTCCAGGGATTATAAAAAGGTGTATGATGATATCAAAGCAGTAGTAGAAGCTTCAAAACCGCATAAAGTAAAAGTAATTATCGAGACGGCGCAATTAAATAACGAGGAAAAGGTGATTGCCTGTACGCTTGCCAAAACTGCCGGGGCTGCGTTTGTAAAAACGTCTACGGGCTTTGGCGGCGGTGGTGCCACTGTGGAGGACATAGAATTAATGCGCCGTATTGTGGGCAGTGATATGGAAGTGAAAGCATCCGGGGGAATTCGCACCAAAGAGGATGCGCAAAAAATGATACAAGCCGGGGCCGACCGCATTGGCGCTTCAGCCAGCGTCGCCATTGTCACCGGCAAAACAGCAAAAGGAAAGTATTGATAGGAGGAAATAGATGGCAGAAGTTGAGAAGGGTTTTGAATTAAGGACGTTGACATTTATTGATAATTTGCAGCCGCAGTTGGCCCAGTATATTGCCAAAGACAACCGGGTATATGACCCGTCGGAATATGATGCTGCCTTATTGATTGAAATCGCACCTGCCATGGAGATTCATACCATGATTGACATTGCCTTGAAAGCCACTAAATCGCGCCTGGGTTCTGTGGTGACAGAAAGGATTTACGGGTTGATGATGGTTCATCACGCGGACCAGGGAGAAGTCAAGGAAGCGGGTAATGCTGTATTAAGGGCAACAAAGCTGGATGAGAATGACCGGGCAGAGGTGCAGATTTTAACGGAAAAAACCATTCGCAGTGTGGAGCAGGATCATGCTATAATGTTTACCGGGTTGGCTAGAGGGAACATGGTATTGGCAGGAGATTCGGTGTTTATACTGGAAGCCACCCCTGCTGCTTACCTGATGATTGCCTGTAATGAGGCCCTTAAGGCAGCGGAAGTCAAATTGATCGACATCAGGCCTTTTGGTGCAACCGGGCGTCTTACTTTAAGCGGACCCGAATCCGAAATCGATTCATCTGCAGAAGCAGCGGTTAAGATTTTAAATCAACTCAATGAAATGAAAGAAACACGTTTAGGTAAACAACTAACTTAGAGTTGTATGGAAGCCACAGAGGATAAAGAGAGAAGAGAAGAAGTGAAGAAGCGAGGAAACGGAGAAGAAAAGAAGGTGAAAAGATGAGTTTAAGGTTTCCCCAAACGTTTGAAGCAACATCCCTCTTTTCGATTCATATCAATTGCAAAAGAGTTCTCCCGGCTGGGCTTCTATGGCCCCCCTCGCCGAGGGGCTGGAGGCAATACTGTAATGGGAAATCGTAGAGAGTATTTAATTAAGGCAATTGTTGAGATTTGCCAGAAGCTGGACAAAAAGGGTTGGGTTGCCAGTCATGATGGTAATGTGACGGTTCGTTTTGAAGAGAATCTCCTGGCAACGCCCACGGCTGTGAGTAAAGCTGACATTGTGCCGGAGATGGTACTGGTGTTGGACATGGAAGGCAATAAACTTCAAGGCATTGGCAAACCTTTCTCTGAAATTAAGCTGCACCTGGCAGCTTACCGGG
>JABAOF010016352.1_pt4 | contig 25328 bp, 23 predicted proteins | sample 7062171 | NCBI WGS metagenome assembly JABAOF01 (sample SAMN14538628, study PRJNA623070) | marine sediment metagenome | biome: marine biome [ENVO:00000428]; feature: marine pelagic biome [ENVO:01000023]; material: deep marine sediment [ENVO:00002113] | place: India: Gulf of Khambhat ...
GCCGATCCCTTCGCCGTCCAATACGGCGCCGGCCCAGCGCCGCACCGTAGCGGCCGGGACCCCCAGCGCCGCGTCCGGGTCGGTCACCCGCAGGTCACGCCTCGGACGCCGCTTCCCAGTCCGCGCCGATCCCGCCACCCGCCGCCGGGTAGTCAATGCGATTGTGGTACGCGCCACCCAGGACCCGCTCGAACTCCTCCTTCATGCGGGCGAGTTGCGCGTAGGTGAGCGGCGCCTCCTCCAACTGCCCCGCCTCGATCCGGTGCCGTACGATGTGATCGATGGCGTCGCTCACTTTCTCCGGCGTGGGGTCGGCAAGGACCCGCACAGNNGCTTCCACCCCGTCGGCCAGCATGGCGCACGCGGTCTCGACGGAGCACGGCCGCGGCCCCGGATACCGGAACTCCTCGACGTTGGGCTCCTTTTCCCCGTTACGTCCCCGGGCACGCTCCAGGAAGTAGGTGATCTCCATCGTGCCGTGGTGCTCGGGGATGAACGCCTTCACGACCTCGGGGAGCTTGTACTCCTCGGCCAGCGCCACGCCGTCCCGAATGTGGTTGCGGATGATCCCCGCCGACACCTCGGGCTTGAGCTTGTCGTGCGGGTTCACCCCCGGCGTCTGATTCTCCACGAAGAACTGGGGCTTCTTCAGCTTCCCGATGTCGTGATAGTAGCAGCCCACCCGGGCGAGGAGACCGTTGGCCCCCACCGCATTGCACGCCGGCTCACACAGGTTGGCCATGGCGATGCTGTGGGCGTAGGTGCCGGGGGCCTCCGTCGCCAGCCGGCGCAGCAGCGACCGATCGGGGTCCGACAGCTCGAGCAGCGTGACGTCGGTGGTCACGCGGCTGATCGACTCGACCACGGGGAGCAGCATGAAAGCGAGGGCGCCCGACGCCAGGGCGTTGAGGCCGCCGCGCAGCCCGGTGAGGCCCACCTCGACCGCGGACCAGTCGACGCGCAGGCCAACGGCCACCCCTGCGACCAGATATGCCCCGGCCACCAGCGCCACCGCCGTGAGGAACTGGTTGCGGCGCCGCATAGCGCGCACGCTCACCGCCGCTGCCACACCACCCACCAGCGCGATGAACAGCGAATCCACCCCGCCGTAGGCCGCCTGCGACCCGATGAGGATGGCGAGCACCATGGCCCCCACCATGGCCACGCGCCCCCGGAACAGCACGGTAACGAGCATCGCCGCGAACGGGATGGGGATGAGCTCTGGCGAATCGCTGATGAACTGTCGATTGACGGCGGCGCCGAGGATCACCAGTCCGAACAGTAGGCTCAACACCAGCATGTGCTGGAACGTGCGATACGTGTCGGGCCGGTAAAGCATGATCAGGACCCAAAACACCGCGAGCACCGAGCCATTGGTGAGTATCTGGCCGAACGTGCCGCCGGCCGTGGCGCCGGTGCCGCCGCCGCGCTCCAGCTGCGCTCGGTGGAGGGCCAGCAGCCGCTCGTGCGCCTCCTGTGTCACCACCTCGTTGGCATCCACGATGCGCTCGTTGGCCCGAACGTGGTCCTTGACCGGATTCACGCTCTCGCGCAGCTCTTGCTTGCGCTGCTCGTACTCCGCCGTGTTGGGGATCAGGGTGGGACGAAACAGGCCGTTGATGAGCTTTACGTAGACCTGATCACCCACCAGTGAGTTCGGATCGGGGTGTGCGGTGCTGCGCGAGGCGAGCACCTGCTCATACGTCGGCACTGTGTCGCGGCGCGCCACGCCCTCTGAGCCGTTGCGCCGAATCACGACCTCGGGGACGATCTCGGCTTCCAGGCTGCGCGACTCGGCGACGCCCCGTCGCAGCTCACGCCGCAGAAAGCGGCGCGACGCGCGGCCGTACGCGCCGAGCCGCCCCCCCTCCTGCAGGTACAGGGCCTCCTCCGGCGTGAGCCGGACGCCACGTTCCTGCGCGGCAACGACCAGCGAGTCTGGAGTGGCTGCGGCCGCCAGCGCGGCGAACAGGGTGTCGGCCGCAGCCAACACTGTGTCCACCACCGCGCTCCGGTACTCGTAGATCGGCCGCGCAGTAGCTTCCAATGCCGCAGCTTCCCGCTCGATCTGGCCTGACGACTTCATGACGTCGAACTCGAACGGCGCAATCACCCGCTCCGGCGACACGTCCCCGGCTTCCAGCACCGGTGCCTCGGTCCCACCAGCCACCGGGAACGCAGCGTAAGTGAGCACCGCCAGGAGCACCAGCAGCCCCCAGCGACTCGCGTGGAATGCGACCGCGCCCGGGAGCCGGCTCGGCATGAGTTCCAGGTTGAGAGAGGGACGGCCGTCGCGACTCATGCGCCCTGATCCTCCGCGTAGGCCCGGATGATCTCACGCACCAGGCGGTGGCGCACTACGTCGCGCTCGTCCAGGTAGCAGAACGCGACCCCGTCGATCCCCGGCAGGATGCGCTCCACCTGGATGAGCCCCGACTCCTCCCGGCTCGGCAGATCGATCTGCGTCTTGTCGCCGCACAGCACGGCGCGCGAGTTCAACCCCAAGCGCGTGAGGAACATCTTCATCTGCCCGCCACTCACGTTCTGCGCCTCGTCCAAGATCACGAACGCGTCCTGCAAAGTGCGGCCCCGCATGTAACCCAGTGGTGCGATCTCGATCGTGCGCGTCTCCAGCGCGCGCTGAATCCGATCGTACGGCATCATGTCCTCGAGGGCGTCATACAGCGGGCGCAGGTACGGATCGACTTTGGCCTGCAGGTCGCCCGGCAGGAAGCCGAGCCGCTCTCCGGCCTCCACGGCCGGTCGCGCCAGCACCAGCCGGCGCACGTGCTTGCGGGTGAGGGCCTCGACACCCATCGCCACGGCGAGGTACGTCTTCCCCGTACCCGCCGGGCCGACACCAACCACGATGTCATTCTCCCGCATCGCCTCGACGTACGCCTGCTGACCCGCGGACTTGGGCTGGACCACGCGGCGCATTCCCGGGAGCACGATCTTGTAGTTTCCGTTGACCAGCTGCGCCGCGTCTCTCCCGCCATTCGCCGCGAGCCGCCGCACGTCCTCGGGGCTGACCGTCTGGCCCAGCCGGGCGAGGTCGATCATCGCCGTGGCGATGCGCGTTGCGCGCTCTACTGCCTCGAGCTCCCCGGCGAGCGTCATCCGCTCACCCCGCAGGGTGACGCGCACGCCGGTGGCCTGCTCGAGCTCCTGGAGGTTGCCATCGTTGACGCCGGCCAGCGAGAGCAGGTCGGCGCCCTCGGTCGAGATACGGTGCGTGACGTCCTGGCTCATTGGTTGTCCACCTTTAGCGCCAGCGCGCTCAACTCCGCCTCATCCAGCTCCGTGGGCGCGTTCTCGAACAGCGCCCGTGCCGCCGTGGTCTTGGGAAATGCGATCACGTCCCGCAGGTTCTCGGCACCGGCGAGTAGCATCACCACCCGGTCGAATCCCACGGCGAACCCACCGTGAGGCGGCGCGCCTGCTGCAAGCGCCCGCAGCAGGAAGCCGAAGCGTCGCTGCGCCTCCGTCTCGGAGATCCCCAACAGGTCCAACACGTGCAGTTGGACCCGCGGATCGGTAATCCGGATCGACCCACTCCCCAGCTCATGCCCGTTGTAGACCAGATCGTAGTGCAGCGCCCGCACGCCGGAGCGCTCTCCTTGGAGCAGCCGCTCGAGGTCGTCCGGGTGCGGCGACGTGAACGGATGGTGCGCCACCAGCCAGGACTCGGTCTCGCGATCCCACTCGAACAGCGGGAAGTCGTGCACCCAGGCGAAGGCGTGCTGCGTTTGCGGCTCGAGCTCGAGGCGCGCGATCACGGCACGCCGCACCTGGTCGAGGGCACGCGCAGTGACGTCGTCCGGCCCCGCCGTCGCGAGCAATAGCTCGCCGTCGCCCAGGCCCGCCGCCGCGGCGCTCATCCCGTCGATCTTGGCCAAGGGCCCTCTCAGCTTGCCGTCCTGGTGCTTGAGGGTCGCGAGCCCCCCGACGCCCGACTCCTTGGCCAGCTCGGCCAGCCGGTCTACATCCCTGCGGGACAGCGCCGCCCCGCCAGGCACCTTGAGCCCCCGCACCCTGCCGCCGTCGCTCAAAGGCCGCTCGAAGGCTCGAAACGCTCGGAACCGATCGGTGATGTCCTCCAGCTCGAGGCCGAACCGGAGGTCCGGCTTGTCCGTGCCGTAGCGCTCCATTGCCTCGTCGAAGGGAAGCCGCCGGAAGGGCGCGGACAGCGCGTGCCCCGCCTCGTCCCACAACGCGACGAACACGGTCTCGAGGATCCCATACACATCCTCGGGCGAGACGAACGAAGCCTCTATGTCGATCTGGGTGAACTCTGGCTGCCGGTCGGCGCGCAGATCCTCGTCGCGGAAGCAGCGGGCGATCTGGAAGTAGCGATCGAAGCCAGCCACCATCAGGAGCTGCTTGTACAGTTGCGGTGATTGGGGAAGCGCGTAGAACTGGCCCCGATGAATCCGCGAGGGAACGAGATAGTCCCGGGCGCCCTCCGGGGTTGGCTTCGTGAGGATCGGGGTCTCGACCTCGTAGAACTCCAGCTGCGTGAGCGCCGCCCTGGTCCGCTGCAGCAGCCGGTGCCGCAGGGCGAAGTTGCGCAGCAACTCCGGGCGCCTGAGGTCGAGGTGCCGGTGCAGCAGGCGCAGCTCCTCGGCGGGCAGGTCCTCGCCCTTGGTGCGCCACACCGGAATGGGCAGTGCCTCGAGCTGGGCCGGCCCTACAACCTGGAGCGACTCGGCGTGCACCTCCACGTCTCCGGTGGCCATATCTGGGTTGCGGGCTTCCGCCGGCCGCCCCACGACCTCCCCATTCACCAGGATCACGGACTCGGTGGTCACCGCGAGGGCACGCTCCATCACCTCGGGCGGCGTCCAGTCGGGCCCGACCGCTACCTGCACTATCCCATCCCGATCCCGCAGGTCGAGGAAGATGAGGCCCCCCAGGTCCCGGCGGCGGTGGATCCACCCGCCGAGCCCCACGCGGGTGCCGATGTGCTCCGCGCGGAGCGCACCGCAGCGGTGAGTGCGCATGGCCGTGGCAGTCATTCTCTCAGGCTAGTGGCCGCGGGATGGGCACAGGATGCGGTGGAGCTCCTCTGCGTTCCCGACGCGGGAGAGCCGCTGGCGGGCGGAGATTGGCCGTTTTGGGAGCCGGCGGGTCGCGAACCGATACAATGGCAAAATCGCCCAAGTCCTGTTGCTGGTTGAACATAATGGGCCTCGGGGAGGCCAGCAAGCGGGTTGACACCCCGCCCTGAGCGGGGCGAACCTTGTCGCGTGCGACTGGCAAGCTTGCTCGTTCTTGTGGCGCTCGCCGCATCGGCGGCGCCACTGCACGCACAGGCACCCTCCGCGGCGGGCCTGTGGCGCGTCGCCGCCACCTCGCTCTCCACACCGCCCGCCCTGGAGATGGGGGTCACGGCGGCCTTCTGGAACCCCGCCGCGCCGTCGCACAGTGTGAGCCTCGCCGCCGGCGCTCAAGTCGTCCAGACGCCCGAAGCACTCGAAATGGGGGCACTCCTGGTCGCAGCCGACCAGGCCGTCGGGGGGGCGGGGTACGTGGGACTGCTCTACGGGAGGATCGACGTCAAGGACCTGGTGCGGACGACGACCTCGCCCAGCAGCGAGGAGGGCTCGATTCCCGTCTACGAGCAGTTCCTGGGGTTCAGAGCGGCCTACGACCGCGGCCCAGTTGCGATCGGCGCGATGCTGCAGATCCACGATGCGCGGTTCGACAGCGAGGCTGAGGGCGGGATTACCCTCGATGCCGGGTTCCGCATCGAGCCGCACCCGCGCGTCACGGTGGCGGCGGCCACTCATCTCTTCCCCCTCGACTTCAGCGACACGGAGAGCACCGACTTCTACTTCGGCGTCGAGGCGGTGCCGGTGGAGAGCGCCGGGATCGCCGGTACCCCGACGCTCGTGGCGCTGCGCTACGGGGCGACGTACCGCACGACTGGCGACCTGGAGCATATGCTGGCGGCGGGCGCGGTGATCAACCGCCAGGTGCGCATCGACTTCGCCGTGACCAACGAGTCGGCCTACGGCGAGCGCGCTTGGCGCGTGGGATTGGGGCTGGGGGTGCGCATCGGCCGTTACACGATCGCCGTCGCCAGGGGCGGAGGCCTCAACGATGTCGGCGCCACCTATCGCGTGGGCCTGGACGTGGACATCCTGCGGTGAACCTCCTCGATTGCGCGCCGCCGCAGGCGCGCTCGACCCTCGAGGCTTGGATCGCCGAGCGCGGCGAGCCGGCGTACCGGGCGCGTCAGATCCTACCGCGGCTGTGGCAGCGACCCGTGGCGAGCTGGAGTGATGCCACCGACCTGCCGCGGAGCATGCGCGACGCGCTCCAGACCGAGTACCCCTTGCCGCGTCCAGCGGCCGTTACCCGTCGGCTCTCGAAAGACGGCACGGTCAAGTTCCTGTGGGACTTCCCCGATCGTGGCGCCGTGGAGTCGGTGCTGATCCCCGAAGGCGCACGCCGCACGCTCTGCATCTCGAGCCAGGCGGGATGCGCCTACGGCTGCGTGTTCTGCGCCACGGGCCGCATGGGATTCGTGCGCCACCTCGCAGCGTGGGAGATCACTGCCCAGGTTCGTGAGCTCGCCCTCGACCCCGAGCAAGGGCCACCCACCAACGTGGTCTTCATGGGCATGGGCGAGCCGCTGCACAACTGGGAAGCCGTGGACCGCGCACTCACCATCCTCAACCACCCAGATGGCTTGGGAATCGGGGCGCGACATATCACGGTGAGCACTGTGGGAGTGATTCCCAACCTGGAGAAGCTCGCCGCCCGCCCGGAGCAATTCCGTGTCGCCCTCTCGCTCCACGCGCCGAGCAGCGAGCGCCGCCGGGCGTTGATGCCGGTGGAGCAGAGGTACCGTCTGGAAGACGTGCTGGCCGCACTGCGGCGCTTCCCGCGCCGGGTCACATTCGAGTACGTGATGATCCGGGGCGTGAACGACCGGGACGAGGATGCCCAGCAGCTGGCACGCCACGCGCGTGCCCTTGGAGCGCTGGTGAACCTCTTGCCGCTCCATCCTGGTGGCGCACCGGGGCTCGAGCCCACGTCGCCGCAGGGCATGCGGCGGTTCGCGCAGCTGCTCGAGGATCGGGGCGTGAGCGCCACCATCCGCAGGAGCCGCGGGCTCGACATCAGCGCCGCCTGCGGCCAGCTACGGGTGGAAATGGACCAGGGGCACCGCGTCGCGTCCCAGGAACACGCTGGCGTCGAGGAGTAGGCGCGGGTCCGGCTGCGCCACCACCCTGCCCACCCCCAGTGCCTCCCGCACGCGCGCGGCCACCGTCGTGTCGCCGCGGCGCACCGCAATGAAGGTCTCGCTCAGGGTATCCATGGCCGCGGTGCCCACGTACACCACGTCGATGCCCTGATGCCGCAGGTGCCTCGTCATGGCGCGGGCGAGGCCGTCGACTCCTGTAGCGTTCAGCACTTCGACCGTGACCCGCTCGTCCTCGCCGGGAATGGGGTACCGACCGCGAGGCTGCCCCGAGCGGTACCACGCCCACCATCCACCGACTAGCACCATGGTCAGCAGGGCCACCCCGGCTAGGAGCCGGCGCATACCAGGTCGTTCCAGAACTCGACGGTCTCGGGGAGCAGGCGGTGGCCGGAGCGCAGCGTGAGGTGGAGTCGCCGCCGTGCGACCTCGATCAGGGCCCCGGGCCGGTCGTGCAGCACCCTGGTCACGAGCTCCCGGCGGTCGTTTCCGCTCTTAGTGCGGCACGGCTCGAGGAAGTCCGCCAGGTAGAGCATGCGCCCGACTTCGTCCCAGCCGGCGTAGCCGATCGAATGGTACCGCACGGCGTCGAGCACCCCGCGATCCCGCTCGCCCTCCCGCGCCGCCATGGCCGCAGCGGCTGGGCCGTGCCGCAGACTGTCCGTGTCCCAGCTCTCCGGCGCCAGTTCCAGCAACAGCTCGCGTGGCCCGTCCTTCAGCGCGTCGTGCAGGCTCACCGCACGCAGCCAGCGCTGCCGCTCGGTGTCGGGCACCGCCATCGCGTCGGCCCACTGCCCTATGAGCTGCGCGACCCGCCGTATGTGCCCCACCCTCTTCCCGCTGACCTGTGCCCACGGGGGCAGCTCGACTAGCCCGCTGCCTTGCGACCATTTCCCTGTCCCCGTTCCCCGCTCCCCGCTCACGGCGCTACCCGAATATCCACGGTGGTCCCCTGCCCCAGGACGACGTTGTCGATGAGACGCGCGAGGCCAAGCCGCGCGGCCACGGCCACGATGCTGTCCTCCTGGGGCCGATCAGTGGGCGCCAGCGTGGTGGGGTCGACGATGTCGAGATACTCGACACTGATCTTGGGCTCGGCTTCGAGCGGGGCGCGGGCGGCCCTCAGGAGCTCGTCCACGTCGTGCACCCCGGAACGGAATGCTGCATGGGCGGCGTCGAGTCCCCGAGCGAGTAGCGGCGCGGCCTGCCGCTCCTCGCCGGTGAGGTACGCATTGCGCGAGCTCATGGCGAGACCGTCGGGCTCGCGCACGGTCGGCGCCACATCGATCGCGATGGGAACGTTGAGGTCCGCGACCATACGCCCGATGATGATGGCCTGCTGCACGTCCTTGCGACCGAACACGGCCACCTGCGGCTCCACGATGTTGAACAGCTTGAGTACCACGGTGAGGACGCCCTCGAAGTGTCCCGGGCGGCGGGCGCCGCACAGGTGTTCACCCAGACTGCCCGGGACCACGCGCACCAGGGGCGACGTGGGGTACATGTCCTCGTCGCTCGGAACGAACAGGCAGTCGACGCCGCGCGTGAGTGCGGCTGCCCGGTCCCGCTCCAGGTCCCGCGGGTAGCTGGTCAGGTCCTCCGTGGGAGCGAACTGGATGGGATTGACGAAGAGGCTCACCACTACCACGTCGGCCAGTGCCGTGGCGCGATCGATGAGGTGCAGGTGCCCTTCGTGGAAGTAGCCCATGGTGGGCACCATCCCGACGGTGCGCCCGCTCTCGCGCTGCGACCGGGACCACGCGAGCATCCGCCGTGGATCGGCGATCTCGATCACGTGTCGTAGCTGTGCCCGGCGTCGGGATAACGGCCTTCGCGAACGTCGGCCCCGAACGCCTCGACTGCCTGTCGCACCGCGGCGGCCAGGTCGGCGTAGCGCTTCAGGAACTTCGGCTCGAAGCCCTCGTTGAGCCCGAGCATGTCGTGCAGCACGAGCACCTGTCCGTCGCAGTGCGGCCCCGAGCCGATCCCGATAGTGGGCACGGTCACCGCCTCGGTCACGCGCCGGGCGACCTCCGACGGCGTGAGCTCCAGCACGATGCTGAACACGCCCGCCTGCTGCAGGGCCTGGGCGTCGGCCACCATCCGCTCCGCGGCAGCGGCATCGCGGCCCTGCACCCGGTACCCACCTACCTGGTGCACCGACTGGGGGGTGAAACCCAGATGTCCCATGACCGGGATACCGATGCTCACCAGCGCTCCAATCGTCTCGGCCATGGCTGCGCCGCCCTCGAGCTTCACCCCGTGCGCCCCGGTTTGCTTGAGCACCCGACCGGCGTTCCGCTTGGCCTCCTCAACGGAGACCTGGTAGCTCATGAAGGGCATGTCTACGATGACGAGCGCCCGCTGCACGCCCCGCCGGACGATCCGGCCGTGATACACCATCTGCTCGAGCGTGGACGAGAGCGTCGTTTCCTCCCCACAGAGTACGGTGTTCACCGAGTCGCCCACGAGCACTATGTCCACGCCTGCCGCATCGACGAGCGACGCGAAGAGTGCGTCGTACGCCGTGAGCATCACGATCTTCTTGCCGTCGCGCTTCATGCGCGCCAGCTGGAGTGTGGTCACCGGCTTGGCGCTACCTGGCATGGGGCTCCAACTCGGCCACCTCGCGCTGCCAGAAGGGTCGGTTGGGCAGCTCGGGATGGGGGATCGTGACCCCCGGCTCGCGCAGCCTCTGGTCACCGTAGCGCACGAGGTCTACGTCGAGGGTTCGCGGGCCCCAACGCTCCCGCCTCACGCGACCGCCCGCCTCCTCGATGCGCTGGCACTGCCTCAGGAGCTCACGCGGGGAGAGCCGTGTACGCAGCAACACCATCTGATTGAGGAACGGCCCCTGGGGCACGGGACCGATGGGATCGGTCTCCTCGATCATGCTCTCCGCAGCGAGCACCGTGTGCGGCAGCGCCGCGAGGTGCTCCCGCGCGAACGCCAGCCGGTCCGCCCGGTCGCCAAGGTTCGAGCCCAGCGCGACGAAAGCCCACTCACCCGTTGTCGTCACTGGTCCGCTCCAGAACCACCTCGACCCAGTCGATCGGCCCGCTGATGGGGGCGTGCGGCTTGCGGGCCGCCACCCGCACCCGCTCGACGGCCGCCAGTTCGAGCGTGCGGCTGGCGATCTTGGCACACAGGGCTTCGAGCAGGCGGTGATGACTGGTCCCCACCGTGTCGGCCACGATGGCGTAGAGGCTCCGGTAGTCCAAGAGATCGGCCGGCGAGTCCGTGCGGCCCACGCTACTCAGCGAGAGCCAGGCGGTGAGGTCGAGCTCCAGGGGCTGAGGCACCAGCTCCTCGTGCGGCAGCAGCCCGACGCACGTGTGGAACCGCATGCCCTTGAGGGAGATGCAGTCGTTTGCAGCCACGGCGGAATGGTACCGAGGCTTCGGTCTATTCGCCAGTTGCGAAACGGTGTGTGATGTCGGAGAGCATGTTCACCACGGCTTCCAGTTCCCGGGTAGCGGCCCCGATCTGGTCCACCCCTCGGGCCACCACCTGTGCCCGCTCGCCCACCGCGTCTGCATCGCCGCGATTGCGTTCAGCCACCTTGACCACCGTGCCGATGCGCTCGTCCAGCCGCCCCAGCGCCCGGTTCTGGCCCTGCGCGACTTCGGCGATCTGTTGCGCGTGCCCCATGGCGCCGCGGGTAGCATCCACGATCGCCGCCAGGGCGTCGAGCCCCTCGGCGCTCAGCTTCTCCACACCCGCCACGGCTACCTCGCCACGGCGCATCTGCTCCACGACCTCGCCAAGCCGTACCTGCATCTCCTCGAGCAGCCCCGCCGCCTCACGCGCCGTGCCAGCGCTCTGCTCTGCCAGCGTGCGGACCTCCCGTGCCACCTCCGCGAAGCCCCTTCCATGGCTGCCGGCCCGGGCTGCCTCGATGGCCGCGTTGAGGGCCAGCAGGTTGGTGAGCTCTGCCAGCTCGCGGATCGAGGAGAGGAACTTCACGATGCCCCGGGCCGATGTGCCGAGCTCACCTACCTTGTGTGAGCTCTCCGCCACGAAAGACTTGAGTCCCACCAGCCGCTCCATCGCGTCACCGATCGTGCGGCGATGCTGCTCGGCCACCGTGCTGGCAGTGCCGCTCGCCGTAGCGGCATCTGCACTCTCGTGCACGACCTGCTCGGCGGCGCGACTCAGGTCACGTGCGGCGTCGAGACCCTCGCTCACGGCGGCGTCCTCCTCGGAGAGACCCTTTCCGATCGCCTCCATGGAATCGCGCATGACGTTCACTGCGGAGCGGAGCGCCTCGCTGAGGGAGGCGAGTTCCTCCACCTGCCGGCTCACCCGGCCCACCGTGTCGAACAACGGAGCCCGGAGATCGGTAATGTGCAGCAACGTGGCGATACGCCGAGCCACGGTTTCCACCAGCCCGACCTGCCACCGGCCGTACACCCTCCGCTTGTGGTGGTCCAGCTCGAGGGTCCCCAGGAGGTCATCACCGAACACCAGTGGTTGGATGACCAGGGAGCGGATCTGCTCCGGGAGACGCATCGTGCGTGGATCCCGCTCGCAATCGGCTACCGCGAGTGCCTCGCGGGACTCGCACGCCTCCCCCCGCACCTCCTCGAGCTCGTCGGGGATCTCATCGCCTGCGCCGGGGCCCAACTGCCCGCGGTAGGCTAGCCGCAGCTGTTCACCGTCCTGGTGGTACACACGGAAGTCCCGCCAGTCGAGCACTAGGTGCGCGTATTGCTCGATCCGCTGGAGCGCGTCGTCGAGCCCGACATAGCTCGTGATGACGTGCTCCATGCCCTGGATCTTGTTCAGCTCTTCCGCCTGGATCGCCTCTTCGAGGATGCGCTTCAGGATAAAAGCGGCGGGCAGCACGGGGCCGGCCACGAAGGGCCAGGCCAGCGGCGGCATGACCGCAAAGGTGAACACGACGGTTCCCGCACCGGCCAGGGTCGTGCCGTAGGTGACCACCTCGTAGCGCAGGATGAAGGGCTGCTCGGCAACGCTGAGCTTGCCGCGCAGGGCGAGCGTGTAGTAGAACAGCACACGTGAGATGACGAAGTAGCTGCCGGCCAGAACGGCTATTGCCAGCATCCCCTCCGCAGCGAGCGGCTCGCTGATCCCAACCAGGACCAGCGTGGCGGCATAGAAGCCGAAGGCGGAGGCGACGGCCACAACCTCGCGAGCCGCGTTGATGCCAGCTGCGCGGCGATCCTTGTGCAGGATCAGCGCGTCGGCGGCGAACGTGCCGATGGCAGCGGCGAGCGCGGTCAGGCCGGGACCCACCAGCAGCCCCGCCGAGAGGGTGACGATGCCGACCTGGGAAACGTAGGCGTACTTGCCCAGCGCGAGCTGCGGAACGCGCAGGGCCGCCACGAGCACGGCGACCACTAGCAGTGCCGGCATTCGCTCGCCGAGATCGGGCGTGCGGAGCAGGACGACCCCGATGATCAGCGTGCCGGCAACCGCCAGCCCCTGGGCGTAGAGGAGGCTCAGCCGCTGCGAGCTCAGTCTCACGGACTCCTCCCTCCCTTCCCATCCAATGCTTCATCCACGGCGCAGCGCAACTCCGCCATCAGTGCGCGCGCCCCCTCCAGTCCCCGCTCGAGCCGCTCAACCAGCGCACTTCCCACCACCACCCCATCCGCATACCGCGCGGCCGATGCGGCCTGCTCCCCACTGGCGATCCCGAACCCCACGGCGACGGGAAGCGACGTCGCCTGCTTCACCCGGCCGACGGCCTGCTCGACGGCCTCATCCAGCGTTGTCCAGGCGCCGGTCACTCCCAACCGGGAGATTACGTACACGAATCCTTCGGCGCGCGCCAGCACCAGCCGGAGCCTCAGTCCCTCGGTGGTGGGCGCGACCAGGGGAATCAGCGCCAGGTCGCTCTGCCGCACCTGTTCCTCGAGGGGCGGGTCCTCGCCGGCGGGGAGGTCGGTGAGCAGCAGCCCCGCGACCCCAGCGGCGGCCGCGTCGACGAGAAACCGGTCCAACCCGTACGCCAGAATCGGATTCAGGTAGCCGAAGGCAATCACCGGAATCGGCAGCGCCGCCTCACGCACCAGCTGCAGCGCACCCGCGACGGTCATCCCCTGCTCCAGCGCGATCTGGGTGGACTTCTGGATAACCGGCCCGTCGGCCAGGGGGTCGGTGAACGGGATGCCCACCTCCACGAGGTCGGCCCCCTCCTCGGCCACCATCGTGAGGGCCGAGCGACTCAGGTCGCGCGTGGGGTAACCAGCAGTAAGATAGGGAATCAGCGCGACGCGGCGCGCGTGACGCAGGCGCTCCCAGTGCGCCCGGAGGGCAACATCAGACAAAGTAATCCGAGGGATTGATATCGTACCTCGCCGGGTCGCTCACCTTGATGATCGACCGGCGGAAGGTGCCGTCCTGCTTGGTGTCGGCGAGATCCGCCAGGAACCCTTCCTCGAGACGCACCCCCTCGGCGCTGATCACGACGCGCACGATCGGTCGGTGGAGTTGGGAGGCGTCCGGGTTGGCAGCGTGCACCACGCCGACCTCGTACGAATCGAGGATCACGCAGGTCCCCACCGGATAGATCCCTGTGAGGTTGATAAGTGCCTTCACCAGCACCGGATCCTGTCCCCGTCGCGGATTCTCCCACAGCTCGCGCAGCACCTGGTCCGGCTGCAGCGGCTCCGTCTGATACGAGCGCCGTGTCGTGGCGGCGTCGAACGCGTCGGCCACCGACACGATCTTGGAGTAGACCGACAGCACTCGCTCCCGGATAGTCTTGGGGTACCCGGTGAGATCCACCTTCATGTGGTGCTCGAAGGCCGTGATTATGGCGCGATAAGGAATCTCACCGTAGCCCCGCAGACCGAAGAGCGTGAGCACGCCGAGCCAAGGGTGCGCCTGCATGATGCGCCACTCGTCGTCGCTCAGCGGCCCGTCCTTGTTGAGCACCTCGATGGGTACGCGGCTCTTCCCCACGTCGTGGAACAGGGCACACAGTCCGAGATCGTAGAGCTGCAGCTTGGAGAGGCCGAGCCGCTTGCCAATGGACACGGTGAAGATCGTTACGTTCACGGAGTGCGTGAAGGTATACTCGTCGTAGTGGCGGATGGTAGTCAGCCCGATGAGCGATACCTCGTTCTTTAGCACCTGGTCCACGATGCTCTGTACTGCACGCTTCACCTTCTTGACGCTGGCGCTCCGCCCCATGCGCACCGAGTTGATCACCTCCTTGGTGACGGCCACGGTGCGCTCGTAGGTCCGCTTCGCGATCTCCTTGGCCTTCTCCTCGTCCTCCAGCTCCTCGTCGCTCTCCGCCGGCGGGGCCACCATGATATTGGTGACGCCCCCCTGGATGAGCTTCTGCTGCAATTCGTACAGCTTGTTGGCCATCGCTTCCTTGGCGGCGAACGCCAGGAGCAGCGACAGCACCACCTGCCACTCGCGACGTTCCGCGACAGCATCCACCTGGAGCGTGCCAACGCCGGCCTGGCGCAGGGTGGTGAGTACGTGGCTGAAGGAGGCGAAGTTGTCCAGGTCGAGTCGCAGCCGGGTAGCGTTGACGAACAGGAACTCGCTGGCGACCCGGACCTCGAGCTCCTGCTCGACCTCGAAGATCCCCTTGGCCCGCTCGAGCAGCTCGTCGAGTGAGCGCTGCACCTGATCGTTCTCGACCGGGTAGAGCTTGAAGCTGCGCAGCGCCGTGTAGAGCGCGATCAGGAAGTCCCGCCCGGCCTGCCGGACGAGCTGATCGGTCGTCTGCTGCATCGTGTCGACGATCGACGGGCGGGAGGCGCGGGTCGTGGCGTCAGGGTCGCTCATCTCACCGCATCTCCCGCAGCGCCTTGGTCACGGCGTTGCGCACTAAGGCATCCTTCTCGCCGGACAGTTTCTCCAGGAGCTTCCTGGCCTCCGGCGTGCCAATCTTGCCCACTGCCATGGCGGCGCACGCCCGGATCTGGGGATCTTGCTTGCGCCGCATGAACCCACCCGGCTGGAGCATCGGCTCCAACGTGGCGAGGCCCGCCGCTCCGGCGAGGGCGCCGTATGCTTCGAAGAACACAGTCCGTTCGGTCAGGTCGGCATCCCTGAGCGCCTTGCCGGTGATGGCCGCCTCGATGGCAGGGAAGGCTCCCCGATATCCCTGGCCGGCCATGACGCGTACCGCGCCGACCCGGACGTCCCTGTCTTGATCCTCGATGGCACGCTCGAGCTGCTGCATGGCACCCGCCGTGCCGATGGCCGCCAGCGCGTCGACCGCGGCCCGCTTCACCGGCGTGCTGCCCTTCACCATGAGCGCGCCGAGGGCCGGCACGGTGGGAGGCAGCTTTGCCTGCTTCGCCAAGCGGATCGCCTCCAATAGCACGACCTCGTCCGGGTTCTTGAGGGCATTGGTCATCACCTCGGGGTGGGCTTGGGCCAGGCGCTGCGCTGCGGCGTCCAGCAGCGAGCGCACGCGCTCGTTGGTGAGCTTGGGAAGCCATGCCAGCACCGCCTCCAGGGCCTCGGGGCGCAGCTCGCGGAACAGCTCAGCGAGCTCCTCCTCCGACGGGTGCACCATAGCCTCGTCGAGTGACTGCAGCAATTGCCCTAGCGCGTCGGGCTCGGACAGCCGGGCCGGGACCGTCTGCAGCGTGTCGCGGTGCTCGGGCAGGAGCTCCCGGGCCCGCTGCATGATCACGCGGATCTCGCGCAACACGTAGGCCACGGACTTGAAGTCTCCCACGGCCAGCAGGTACGGGATGAAGTTCTCGAGGATCGAGATCAACTCCGCACGCACCGTGCTGTAGGTCTGGAGCTCCAACAGGTCGAACAGCATCGAGAGCGTGTTCTCGCGCAGGTCGTGCGAGTACTCGCGCTCGATCTCCTGGCGTAGGTACTCGATCTCCTTGTCGTCCAGGAAGTAGAGAGTGGAGTCGAAGTCCTCCACGCGCACGAAGCCCGACGGACGCTCCTCCTCTGCCTCCTCGGCGCGAGCATCGTCGGCCACTGCCTGCTGTATCTCCTGTTGTGTCTTGGCCGGCGCCGATCCCATGCCCCACGTGGTCTCCCCGGCACCTTCGTCCCGCACAATCACCGGGATCTCGTCCATCGCGAGCTCAACTGCGTGATACCGAAGGAACTGGAAGTCCTCGTCCCACAGTAGCGTCAAGAGGTCGTCGGCGTCATCGGCCTGCAGGTTGCGGGCCCTGTGCACGACGTTCAGGAAGCGGATGATCTCGTCGTCCTGCACGCCGGGCGCGAGGCTGAGGCTGCGCACCCCGTCCTTGAACAGGACCCAGGCGATGCTCTCGGACTTACTGGGCTGGGAAAGCACCACGTCCTCGCCCAACAGTAGATCGGTCTCGGCGACTTCCAGATCGAGCTCTACGAACTCCTCCCAGATCGGGTCGAACGCTCTTCGGACGTTCTCAATGGCGCGCTGGTAGACCGGGTTGTTGGGGAGGTACAGTTGGACGGCACGCAGGCCCTTCACCAGTGCCTGCATCAGGTGCACGACGGCCGTTGTGTCTTGGACTTGCTCCTGATCCTGGGTCGTCGAGTCTGTCATCGAGCACGCCCCGCCAGGCCAGCCACGTGCTGGACGTCCTTGTCGCCGCGCCCGCTGAGTGTGAAGAGCAGCACGTCCGATGCGGACCACTCAGTGCCAGAGTCCAATACCCACGCCAGGGCGTGCGCACTCTCCAGGGCCGGCAGGATACCCTCCATCCGACCGAGTACGTAGAAGGCGTCCACCGCCTGCTGATCGGTCACCGTGTAATACTGCACTCTTTCGGAATCGCGCAAGTGTGCATGTTCAGGCCCGACACCGGGATAGTCGAGCCCGGCGGCTACAGAATGGGCCGGTTCCACTTGCCCGTCGGTGTTCTGCAACACATAGCTGAGACATCCGTGCAGCACCCCGGGGCGGCCCGCTGTGAGCGAGGCCGAGTGCCGACCACTCTCGAGGCCCGATCCCCCCGCCTCCACACCGACCAGCCGCACGTCGTCATCGTCGAGGAAGCCGTAGAACATGCCAATCGAGTTGGATCCGCCGCCCACGCAGGCCACCACCCATTGTGGCAGCCCGCCGGTGCGCTCCGTCACCTGCTCGCGCGCCTCGCGGCCGATGACACTCTGGAAGTCGCGCACGATGCGGGGGAACGGATCAGGTCCCACCACCGAGCCGAGTACGTAGTGTGTGGTGTTGACGTTGGTGACCCAGTCGCGCAGCGCCTCGTTGGTGGCGTCCTTGAGGGTTCGGGTTCCCGATCCGACCGGCACCACGTCGGCCCCCATCACTTCCATGCGGAAGACGTTGAGCCGCTGGCGCGCCATGTCCTCCTCGCCCATGTAGATCACGCACTCGAGACCGAACAGGGCGCAGGCGGTGGCGGTGGCGACGCCGTGTTGCCCGGCACCGGTTTCGGCAATGATGCGCCGCTTCCCCATGCGACGGGCCAAGAGGACCTGTCCCAGTGTGTTATTGATCTTGTGTGCGCCGGTGTGCGCGAGGTCCTCCCGCTTGAGCAGCACCCGGCAGCCCACCCGCTCCGAGAGCCGCGGGGCCTCGGACAGCGGCGTCGGCCGCCCGACGTAGGTCCGCAGCAGCGCGTCCAACTCCCGATGGAACGCACGATCCGCGCGGGCGGCGTCGTAGACCTCCGCCAGCTGCTCCAGCGCAGCGACCAGCGTCTCCGGCACGTAGCGGCCACCGTAGGGCCCGAACCGCCCCGCCCTCGTTTCGGCCACGTGCTCAGCCACTGTCCGCCTCACCGTTCCCCGTTCCCTCGACGCCCTTCCCCCTTCCCGCTTCCCGTCGACCTGCCCCCCGCTCCCTCCGTCTCACACCGACCAGCTCTCGCACCGCCGTCTCCGGATTGGCCGCCCGGACCAGTGCGGTCCCGACCAGCACTGCGTCGGCACCCCACGCGGCTACCCGCTCCACGTCGCCCCGGCTGCTCAGGCCGCTCTCGGCCACGGCCGCCACCCGCGGCGGCATCAGTCGCAGCACGGTCTCCACGCGCCCCACGTCGACCGAGAAGTCGTCCAGGTTCCGGCTGTTCACCCCAATGGAATCAGCCTCCACTGCCAGGGCTCGCTCCAGCTCGCTCGCATCGTGCACCTCTACCAAGCACCCGAGGTCGATCTCGGCGGCGGCCGCCGCCAGCTCGGCCAGCTGCTCCTGCCCCAAGGCCCGCACGATGAGCAAGACAGCGCTCGCTCCTGCCGCCCGGGCCTCGTATAGCTGCACTGCATCCACCACGAAGTCCTTGCGCAGCACCGGCACGGGTGCGGCCCGGCACACCGCCTCCAGGTCCGCCACCGAGCCCCCGAAGTGCGGCTCCTCGGTGAGCACCGAGATCGCCCTGGCGCCCCCTGCCGTGTACGCCCTCGCGTGGGTTTGCGGCTCCAGCTCATCCGCTATTGACCCACTCGACGGCGAGCGACGCTTCACCTCGGCAATCACCGCCACGTCGGCTCCCTCGAACACCGCGGGCCAACGTGGTGGGATCGGAGCCTCAAGCGCCGCTGCCTCCAGGTCGCCACGTCGCTGCCTCAGGTCTCGCGCCCGCCGCCGGGCCGCTGTCAGAATGCCTTCCAGCGTCTTCGTCACGGCTCCGAGTTGCGGTTCGGGGTGTATTCGGGTATATTCGCTTCGGCCTTTTTTCGGTCGGACACGGCTAGGAGCGAGACATGCCACTGACCCGGCGGCAGAAGGAAATTCTCGATTACCTGCAAAGCTACATCCACAAGCAGGGGTACGCCCCGTCGTTCGAGGAAATAGCAGAGCACTTCTCGTTCCGCTCGCTCGCCACGGTGCATGAGCACCTCACCAACCTCGAGCGGAAGGGCTATATCCAGCGTGCCCACAACGAGAGCCGCGCCATCGAGATGGTGCCCGTGCCGGGTCAGACCGGTGCCACCGAGCTCCCGCTGCTGGGCCAGGTCGCGGCCGGCGAACCGATTGAGGCCGTCGTAACGCCCGAGAGTATAGCCGTGCCCAACGATCTGATCCCGCGGCGCGGGAACTGCTACGTGCTGCAGGTCCGCGGCGAGTCGATGATCGACGAGCACATCGAGAGCGGTGACTTCGTGGTGGTTCATGGGCGCGACACCGCCGACAACGGCGAGATGGTGGTCGCGCTGGTGGATGGGACCTCGGCCACGGTCAAGCGCCTGTACCGCGAGCCGGGGGGCTGGATCCGACTCCAGCCGGCCAACGAGGACATCCGTCCCATTCGAGTGCACGAAGACAACGTCCTGATTCAGGGCGTCGTAGTGGGCGTCATTCGGAGGTACTGAGCGGCGCAGCCGTTCTGAGGCGCTCAAGCGCAGTGGCGCCGGCGGCCGACTCCAACGCCTCCAGTGCGCGGCGCATTCCCTCCCCCAGGCTAGCTGCCAGCCCGGCGACGTATACCGCGGCTCCTGCATTCAGCGCCACGGCGCAACGCCCAGCCGGATCGGCCGCCGGATCTCGCAAGAGGCGCTCGACGCGGGCGGCGTTTTCCGGAGGCTCGCCTCCGCCGAGGGCGGCCAGATCGTCGTACTCCAGGCCGTGCTCCCCGGCAGTGATGCTCCCGGCCGTGATCGCTCCCTCCCGTACCTCCCAAACCGCGGTCCGGCCGTGCGGCGCGATCTCATCCATCCCGACCTCGCCGTGCACCACCAGCGCGTGCTCCGCACCCAGGCGGGCCAGCACCTCGGCGATGATCGGCCCCCGTTCGGGCTCTGCGACCCCGACGAGTTGGCGCCGCACGCCGGCCGGATTCGCCAGCGGCCCGACGATGTTCATGATCGTGGCCACTGCCAGCTCGCGCCGCACCGGGGCCACGTGGCGCATTGCCGGATGAAACGCGGGCGCGAAGAGAAAGGCCATCCGGGCCTGCTGCAGCAGGCTGGTGGCGCCGGCGGCATCGCTCGTGATCTGAATGCCCAGTGCCTCTAGCACGTCGGCCGAGCCGCACTGGGACGTGTAGGAGCGGTTGCCATGCTTGGCCACCGTCGCGCCCGCTCCCACCGCTACCAGCGCCGCGGCCGTCGAGATGTTGAAGGTCGTGACGCTGCCGCCGCCCGTGCCGCACGTGTCCACCAGGTGCCGGCTGTCGCCGGGATCGACCCGCCGCATCGCCCCGCGCAGCGCGCGAACCGCCCCGGCGATCTCGTCCGCGCCTTCCCCCTGCACCCGCAGTCCCATGAGCAAGGCCCCCACCTGGGCGGGTGTCGCCTCGCCCCCCATGACCTGATCGAACGCCTCGTGGGTGAGGGCCTCGCTGAGGCGCTCACCGCGCGAGAGGGTCCCCAGGGCCCGGGCCACGGGGGTGCGGCTGTCGGACACGGCTGCTCCGTCGTGATGGTCGGGTTCGGTGAAGCAGGTACATTCTCCAGTCAGGGTCCATTTGTCAACGCCGCAAGTGCTTGTTCCGCTTGCCGCTAGAGCACCCCACAGGTATCTTGGCGCGCATGCCGGGCGCCCCGTTTTACGCGGTGCTGCACTACGACGGTGGCGGCTTCGCCGGCTGGCAGCGCCAGGCCGCAGACCGCACCGTACAGGGGGAGTTCGAGGCGGCGCTTGAGCGGCTCGCCGGCCAGCGGGTGGCGGCGCACGCCGCCGGGCGGACCGATGCCGGGGTGCACGCGCTGGGCCAGGTCGTGAGCTTCCTGCTACCCCGCTCATGGGATCCGGGTCAGCTGGTGCGTGCCCTCAGAGCATTGACACCTGACGACATCTGGATCGCGCGTGTGGGCCCAGCGCCGCCGGGTTTTCATGCCCGCAAGCACGCTCTGTCCCGGCGGTACCGCTACGTGGTGGGCTGCGACCCGGCCGCCCGCTCTCCGTTCCGGCGCCGCTACGAGTGGGCCCTCGGAGTGCCGCTCGATCCGACCAAGCTCGATGCGGCAGCGGCCGCACTGCTTGGCGAGCACGACTTCCGCGCGTACTCGGCGGCCGGACAGGAACGACCCCATTACCGTTGTCGTGTGATGGTCTCCGAGTGGGATACGCGCCCGAATGAAGAAGGTTTTATCTTTACCATCGAAGCTGACCGCTTTCTCCACCGGATGGTACGCTTCCAGGTCGGCACCATGGTGGACGTGGCACGCGACCGGCGGCCCCTCAGCGACGTGACCCGCCTGCTCCTGAGCACGAGAAATCACGAGGCGAGTCCACCGGCCCCGCCGCATGGGCTCTATCTCGTTGGCGCACGGTACCCCGAACTCGAAGAGGGATGTGACCGATGAAGCTCTTCCTCGACACGGCCGCGCTGAGCGACATCCGTTGGGCCTCCCAGGCCGGTCTGATCGACGGCGTCACCACCAACCCGACCCTGCTCTCGAAGCACGCCGGCGACGTGGAACCGCAGGACGTGCTGAAAGAGATTTGCTCGCTGGTGGATGGCCCGGTGAGTGCCGAGGTGGTAGCGGTGGATGCCGACGGGATGTACGGTGAGGGTCGCGAGCTTGCCAAGCTCGCCGACAACATCGTGGTGAAGATCCCGATGCTGGAAGATGGCATGCTCGCCACGCGGCGGCTCGTAGCCGATGGTGTCAAGGTCAACGTGACCCTGGCCTTCAGCTCCGTGCAGTGCCTGCTGGCCGCCAAGGCGGGTGCCACGTACGTGTCGCCGTTCCTCGGGCGGCTGGACGACATAGGGCACGACGCGATGGACATCGTGCGCGAGGCCCGTCAGATATTCGACAACTACGGGATGGAGACCGAGATCCTGGCGGCCTCAATTCGCCACCCGCGGCACGTTGCGGAGGCGGCGTTGGTAGGCGCCGACGTGGCGACCGTGCCGACGGCAGTGCTCAAGAAGATGCTACTGCATCCCCTCACCGATCGGGGCCTCGACCAGTTTCTGAACGACTGGAGCAAGCTGGTCGCGCGAACGAAGGTCAACGCTTGAGAACCCTGCTGGCGTTGCTGCTGGGCGTCGTCCTGGCCTGCGGTGATCCCACTCCTCAGGCGGCCGCCTCCGCGCAGACCCCAGACACTACCGCGCTCCCGCGCCGCAGCTCCCTCGCCCTCCAGGTGCCGAGTGACCGGGCGGCTCTCAGCGACAGCATTGCAGCCTCGCGCTACTCGGCGATCGTCACGGCAGCCGAGCGCGTCGCTCCGGCCGTCGTGAGCGTGAACGTGGTGCGGCGCGTGCGGCGGCGCGCCCGGGGGGCCTGGGAGTTCTTCTTCATGCCGCCGGGCTACGAGCGGGATGTCCAGGGCCTCGGCTCGGGGTTCCTGGTTTCGCCCGATGGTCTGGTGATCACCAACCAGCACGTGACCAGCGGGGCACAAGAGATCGTGGTGACCACGCGCGAGGGCGTGGATTACGAGGCGACGCTGCTGGGAGAGGACCCCCTGACCGATATCGCCGTGCTGCAGATCGAGGCGACCGACCTCACCTGCGCAGTGATCGGCTCCAGTGAGGACCTCATGATCGGGGAGTGGGTGGTGGCCATCGGTAACCCCTACGGCTACCTCCTAGGCAACACCGAGCCATCGGTGACCGCTGGCGTGGTGAGCGCGGTGGGCCGCAACATTCTCCCTTCCAGCAACGACCGCAGCATCTACGTGGGCATGATCCAGACCGACGCGGCGATCAACCCGGGAAACAGCGGCGGCCCGCTGGTGAACGCCGTCGGTGAGGTGGTGGGGGTGAACAGCTCCATCTTCTCCGAGAGTGGCGGGTCGGTGGGCATCGGCTTCGCAATCCCCATCGAGCGGGCGCTCCGTGTCGCCGCCGAGCTCGAGCAGTATGGCTCGGTACGGCGCTCGTGGGTGGGCCTGAGCGTGCCCGGCCCCGACCGGCTGGGTGACTGGAAACGGACCGGCGGCCTCCCTGTAACCGACGTGGCTCCCGCGGGCCCGGCCGCGACGGGAGGCCTGCGCGAGGGGGACGTGCTCGTGGCGGCGGCGGGCCGGCCGGTGCGGACCTTTCTGGACTGGGAGGCCGTGAAGCTGGACGTCGCCCCGGGCGACACCCTGGCCCTCAGGTACCGACGGGACGGACGCGAGCGTGCCACGGTCGTCGTCGTCGCGGACCTCCCGACTGAGCGAGCCGACAAGATCGAGGTCCTGGGTGACCTCCGGCTCATAACCGTGACGCCCGCGATCCGGCAGGAGCGAGAGATCGAGAGCGAGCACGGAGCTCTGATCTACGACATCGGAGCCGGTGCGCAGCGCAGCACGGGGCTGCGCCCCGGAGACGTGATCTACCAGGTCAACCGCCAACGCGTCGAACGCGCGGAGGACGTCCCCGAGATCATTCGCGAGGTGTCCCGGCGAGGCGTCGTCCGCGTCTACTTCGAGCGCCGCGGGTCACACGGCTACACCGACTTCTACGTCCGATGACCGATCAGCCACGCTACCAATCGCCGCTCGGCTCGCGCTACGCGTCGCCGGCAATGCAACGCCTGTGGAGCGCAGAGCATCGCGCGGGGATCTGGCGCCGCCTGTGGCTGGCGCTCGCCGCGGAGCAGCAGCGCCTCGGTATCGAGATCCCCGACGCGGCGCTCGAGGAGATGCGCGCCCATCTGGATGACTGCGACCTGGATGCCGTGCGCCGCTACGAGCAGCGCTTCCGGCATGACGTCATGGCGCACGTGCACCACTTCGGCGACCAGGCACCGGCCGCGCGCCCGTTCCTGCATCTGGGGGCCACCAGCGCCTACGTCACAGACAACGCCGATCTGGTGGTGACGCGCGACGCCCTGGGACTGCTGCTCGGACGTCTGGCCGCGGTGATGCGGGCCCTCAGGGGATTCGCCGAGCGGTACGCCGCCCTGCCCACCATCGCGTACACCCACTTTCAGCCGGCGCAGCTCACGACGGTCGGCAAGCGCGCCACCCTGTGGCTGCAGGACTTCCTGCTCGACGCAGCGACGCTGCGCGACCTCGTCGCCGACCTGCCGTTCCGGGGCTGCAAGGGGACCGCGGGAACCCAGGCCACCTACCTCGAGCTGTTCGGCGGGGATCACGACAGGGTAAGAGAGCTCGACCGGCGAGTGGCCGAGGAGTTCGGCTTCGCGCGCTCCGTACCGGTGAGCGGCCAGACCTACACGCGCAAGATCGACAGCCGCGTCCTCGACGCCCTGGGCGGCGTCGGGCAGTCGGCGGCCAAGTTCGGCACCGACCTGCGCCTGCTGCAGCATGAGCGGGAGGTGCTGGAGCCATTCGAGCAGGAGCAGATCGGCTCCAGCGCCATGCCTCACAAGCGCAACCCGATGCGGGCCGAGCGGATCTGCGCCCTGGCGCGCTACGTGCTGGCACAGCAAGAGACGGCGCACTACACGGCCGCCACCCAGTGGCTCGAGCGCACCCTCGACGACAGCGCCATTCGACGCGTCGCGGTGCCCGAGGCCTTCCTCTCGGCCGACGCCGTGCTGGTGCTCTGCACCAACGTGAGCGCCGGACTCGAAGTGAACGATGCGGTGATACGGCGCCACGTGGATGAGGCGATGCCCTTCATGGCCGTCGAGCGGTGGCTCATGATCGGCGTCGAGGCCGGCGGCGACCGGCAGGCGCTGCATGAGGTGATGCGGCAGCACAGCGCTGCCGCGAGCGCGGCCCTGGCCCAGGGAAAGCCCAACGATCTGCTCGACCGGCTAGCCGCCGATCCTGCGTTCGCGGCCGTCTCGGCCGAGGCCCTGCGCCGCGAGCTGGAGCCCGAGCGGTACATCGGTCGGGCGCCCCAGCAGGTAGCGGAATTCCTCGCGGGGCCGGTGGACGAGCTGCTGGCCGCCCTTTCCTCCTACGATGTCCCCGACGGGGCCGCGGTGAGCGTATGAGCTCCGCTCCCCTGACCGAGAGCACCCTGCCGCTACCCCTGCTGCGCCGGGGGAAGGTGCGGGAGGTCTACACCGTCGATGACGACACCCTGCTGCTCGTCGCCAGCGACCGCGTGAGCGCCTTCGACGTGGTGATGGCCGAGCCGATTCCCCGCAAGGGCGCGGTGCTCACCCAGATGAGCGCATACTGGTTCCGGCGGCTCGCCGCCGTTGCCCCGAGCCACTACCAGTCGGCCGACGCCGACGAGATCGTCCGGCGTGTGCCGGCGCTGGCGGAGCACCGCGACACGCTGGCCGGCCGCGCCATGCTGGTGCGGCGCACCCTGCCCGTGCCGTTCGAGTGCGTGGTCCGGGGCTACGTCGCGGGCTCGGCGTGGAAGGAGTACCGCCAGGCGGG
>JABAOF010001529.1_pt1 | contig 25322 bp, 16 predicted proteins | sample 7062171 | NCBI WGS metagenome assembly JABAOF01 (sample SAMN14538628, study PRJNA623070) | marine sediment metagenome | biome: marine biome [ENVO:00000428]; feature: marine pelagic biome [ENVO:01000023]; material: deep marine sediment [ENVO:00002113] | place: India: Gulf of Khambhat ...
GCCCATATGTATTTATGATTTAAGGAGTTTCCCTCCGTCGGTATTTCAGTCCAATGACGAAATTCGTTCTTTCGTTTATCCAGTTTGTTTAAGCCTCCTTCGGTTCCCACCCATATGAGACCCGCTTTATCCTGATGCAGGCTCCATATATTGTCGTTACTCAAACTTGTAAGACTCCATGGATCTTCTTTATAATGAACAAAAGTTTTGGTTTTGGGATTGAATTGATTGAGACCACCGCCTTTAGTTCCAATCCATAAATTCCCTGATTGAGAATCTTCAATAATTGAGTAGATATTATTGTGGCTCAAATAATTGGGATTCTTTTTGGGATTATATTTATAATATTCAATAAATTCTTCTCTTTTGGGATCAAATCGAAATAATCCTCCGTTGTATATACCAATCCATAACATACCATGCTGATCTTTGCAGATGGCTCTTATTTCATTCTCCTCATCGCCCCCTATGTCAATTGGATATAACTCAGGTTTTTCCTTCTGAGGTTTGAATTTGTACAGACCAATAGGAGTTCCAATCCACAATACGCCTCCGCTGTCTTTGAGAATCACTTTGACACATTCAGCATTATCAGGTAAATCATTGGCATCTTCTGACGTGTGAGGAAAATGGGTAAACGTTTTATTTTTTTTATCATACCTGTTAAGGCCCTTTTTTGTTCCAACCCAGAGAAATCCATTTTGGCCTTCACAGAGTGAAAGAATATAGCTATCGCTCAGATTGCCCGGTTTTTCAGCATTATCCTTAAAAGAAACAAATATCTCATTAGTCCGGTCAAATTTATTTAATCCATCGTTTGTCCCTACCCACAGCGTACCTGAATGGTCCTCACAGACAGCCAGAATGGTATTGCTGCTTAAACTTCCAGGATTATCGGATTCGTGTTCATAGGTTTTTATTTCATACCCATCGTAGCGATTAAGCCCGCTTTCGGTACCAAGCCAGAGAAACCCTTTACTGTCCTGGAAAATGCAAAGTATTGTATTCTGAGATAGTCCATCCTCAGTTGTAAGGTGTTCGAATCTGAGGCGCTTTTTCATTGGGGGATCCTGCCTGGTACCGGAGTCAGGGTTAGCATTTGCGGAGAAAATAAACGGGTATGATATCAATATGATGCACACAATAAGAAGCATCATCCAAATGTTTTTAAAATTTGCTCTATCCATCTTCACTTGCCTCTTTGTTCTGTCATTGTCTATGGAACATTATAAAATAAAAAAAGGTTTTCATCAACAAAAACAAATAAAAAAAATAATTATTTTCCAGTCTTTTCATTCTCATGCAGACAGCGGTGGGCGGTATACGGTGTGTAATCTTGTATCAGAATTGTCATTTTTTTTATTTTTTTTCATTTTTTGTTTGCAAAAAGAAAAAAAATTGTTTATAATATACTACACATTACAATAGGAGGAGGAAAAGTAAATGAGTAAGCGTCGAGAAGTCAAAAAGATCACGATTGTGATGGAGGGTGGGAAAAACAAAGTCTTCGATATCGAAGGTGGTGATCAGTTACCCGTGGCGATATTTTTCGCAAACCCTGGAGTTTATGAGATTTTAACTCCCTTTTACAACGGGAAAGACATTAAAATCAAGAAGGCGGATGTAAAGGATGAGTGGGGCAACAATATTACCGATAAGATTTTTGGCCCGGGTGCTCCAGACGACAAAGAAGTGAAAATTGATGCCGCTGTGATTAATGACCTCTGGACTACCGAAGATGACGATCAGCTGCAGAGGTCTATGGTATTGAAAAAACCCAGATGCCCATTGGAATAAAGCAATCGAAAGCAGAAGGCTGAGTCTTTGTAAAAAAACGAATGTCCGAAAAAATGGAGAGGGAAAGATAGAGAGGAATAAGTAATAGGAGAGACTAACAATATATTAATCATTTATATAAGGAGGAAAAACAAAATGAATAAGCGTCCGGAAATCGAGAAGATTACGATTACGTTAGAGTTTAAAGGAGGGGGAAGCAAAGAAAAGGTGATCGATGTTAAAAATCCTTCGGAGGATTTGCCCGAGGCCGTTTTCTTTGGGAACAAGGGTGTTAAAAAGATTCTACCTATATTTTACGTCTTTGAAGACAAAGATGTAGAAATGTCCAGAGATGAGGTAGAAGAGAAGTGGGGGAAAAAGGTTGCCAAAAAGATTTTTGGCGACAAAGCAGAGCCCGCTAAAAAACCCGCTGAAAAAGAAGAAAAAAAACCAATTGACAAAAAATTCATTAGAGATATCTGGGATACCCCGGGTGATGATGGGAAATTGCCGGTGATGTTATTGAAAAAGCCCAGATGTCCATTGGAATGAGAACGTTGGAAGTTGAAGGCTGAAGCTGGTGTAAAAAAACGTATGTACGAAAATATGGAGAGAAATAAGCAACATGGGGTATTAACTAAATAGCTCAGAATTAAAACGACAGTTATAAGCTGTGAATATAAAATCTAAATAGGAGGAGGAACAAAAAATGAGTATCCGTCCAAACGTCACGAGGATTACGGTAGATTATGTAGGTGGGCAGAAAGTGTTCAATATCACTGATCCTGATGTAGATCTGCCCGAAGCCATCTTCTTTAGGGACACGGGAGTTACAAAGATTCTACCCATATTTTACGTATTTGCCGACACACCCACAGAAATGTCCAAAGCAGAAGTAGAAGCTTTATGGGGGTCAAAGATTGCCAACGCGATTTTTGGCGCCAGTGCACAGCCTACTGACACAAAGATAATTGACAAACAGTTTATTGAAACAGCCTGGAATACCCAGGATGAGAGTGGGAATTTGCTGCCCTTGATAGCAAAGAAACCCAGATGCCCATTGGAATAAGTTGAAAGTTGAAGGCTGAAGCGCTTGTAAAAAACAGATGTCCAAAAAACGGAGAGGAAAAAAGGGAGGGGATACAAACATTAAGATTAAAAGTAGAGATGTATCGTACATCCGTATTTGGAGAGGAACAGTAACATGGGGGATTAGCAAAGTAACCTGGAAGTAAAACTGTAATTGTAAGCGGTGAACCTGCCTCTTGAGGCAGGTGAAGAGGATTTGTCTACCTTTTCGGCGGGATACTGATTCCCTTATCTAGTGGTGAAAAGTGGAGAAGATTCCGGCTTCAGGGTTGAAAACCTTTCAATTCATTGATTTTGTTTATTGAAGCCGGGATTTTTTCCATGATGTTCATGTTAAGGCCTTCCAGGTAGGCCAGGTCCAGCCCGATAGGGAGTTCAGTCGTTGTAGTGGTGCTGTTGGTTTCACTGCGTTTGACGGCATCTGCAATATGGACTGCTGTTACCGATGAGAACATTTTGTAGTAATATTCGCCAATGCTGTGGTGATATGCAGCTGTTTCCACGAGAATTTCCGGGAGTCCCCACAGGGCCAACAAATAGGCACCTAATTTTCCATGGCTGACTCCCAGGATTTCTTCCTCCACTTGAAAGGAAAATGTTTTCACCTGGTCCAACCTGTGCTGAGACTGGAGATAACGGTCTTTTATTTTAAAATACAAATCATTAAATTCCGATAAAATAATGACTTTCCCGATATCGTGGAGTAGACCTCCGATATAGGCATCATTAGCTGTTGTTTTATCATTGGTGATTTCCATGGCGATGATTCGTGCATAATGGGCAACAGCACAGCTGTGGTTAAAGATTTCATCTAATTCTTTTCTTGAAAGTCCTGTAAGGTGGAATTTTGAGAAAATTTCCAATGAAAGTACCAGGGCCTTCAATATATCCACTCCAATCATCGTAATCGCATGGTGAATACTTTCAATCCGTTTTCTTATTCCCAAAAGGGGTGAATTAACCAATTGTAATATTTTAGCTGCGATTGCCGGGTCTTTTTTAATTATTTTGGCGATCTCTTTCAGTGAAGAAGTAGATATCGCCTGGAGGAGCTGCAAGTGAACTTCCGGCTGCGAAGGCAGCGACACGATTTTGTTTACCAGTTTATTCAGCTTACTGTCTTTTAAATAATCCCGTAATGACATGACCCGGCACAATGTGTGTTTTAATGCCTGGGGGTCCACGGGTTTTACCAGAAATTGGTGTGCTGTTCCCAACACTTCGATTAGTGTTTTCATATCAGCGCTTTCGGAAATAAAAATACGTGCTATCTTGGGGTGGTTTTCCCTTACAACTTCAAATAATTCTATCCCACTGATACCGGACATGTTAATGTCAGAGATTACAGCGTTATACGATTTTTGCTCTATTTTTTCCAGTGCGCCCTCAGCACTGGAAACGAAATCCATGTCCCATTCTTTTCTCATTTTGAATAGAACCCGTTTGAAACCGTCGAGTACGTCTTGATTTTCGTCCACAAAAAGAATCGCTGGCCTCATTTTTAACCTCCATTCTCCGCCCCTTTACCATCAGCATCCATACTTCATAATTGGTATTCTTAGTCGTATGCATATTTCCCCCGAAATTTGCAGTGTACCTATACGATGCATAACGTAAAGCGTACAGTGTACACAGTACAGCGTACGATCTGGAATGTAAAGGCAGCTTTTGCACTGGAGACTTACCTCTCATTTTTCTTCCCATCGTTGTTCCATCTTGGCAGCAAGTATAATTATAGAATAAAATGAAGGTTTTGGCAACAAAAAAAATGACTTATTTTACAAAAATTTTTATTTTTATTTTTCCCCGGTTGTTGGAAAGCGAATGACCGCTGACCGATATGTTTTACGATTCCTGGATTCGTTTTTTTAATTCTTTGATTTTCTCTCTCAGGTAAATGGCCCGTTCAAAATCCAACCGGTCTGCTGCGGCTTTCATCTCTTTTTCAGCTTCTTTAATCATTTTGGGGATATTCTTTTTGGGAATATGTTTGGTGTCTTTCAGATCGACGCCGCTGTCCGGGATGGGTTTGATAATGGTTTTGGGTTCGATATGGAATTGTTGATTATATTCCATTTGTTTGTTTCGTCGTCGTTGGGTTTCGGCCACGGCATTTTTGATGGAATCGGTGATGTGATCGGCATACATGACCACGTGGGAATCCAGGTTTCGTGCTGCCCGGCCAATGGTTTGGATAAGACTCCGGGCATCCCGCAGGAATCCTTCTTTATCCGCGTCCAGGATGCCGATAAAACCGACTTCCGGGATATCCAATCCCTCCCGCAGCAAATTAATACCTACCAGTACATCAAATTGTCCTAACCGCAGTTGGCGGATCAGTTCGGTTCGTTCGATGGTATCGATTTCTGAATGCATGTACCGGGTTTTGATATTCTGTTCCGCCAGGTACTCGGTCAACTCTTCGGCCAGTCGTTTGGTCAGGGTAGTTACCAGTATGCGGTTGCCTTTTTTAATGGTGTTGTTGATTTCCCGGATCAGGTCTGCCATCTGGCCTTGAGTGGGTCTAACTTCTACTTTCGGGTCAACCAGGCCGGTGGGTCGGATAATCTGTTCCACCACCCGGCTGGATTCCTTTTTTTCGTAATCCGCGGGTGTAGCGGAAACAAAGACTACCCGGTTATTTTTCAAATACTCTTCAAACTCGTCAAACCTTAAGGGGCGGTTATCAAAGGCACTGGGTAAGCGGAACCCGTAGTCCACCAGGTTTTTTTTGCGGGTGTAGTCGCCCCTGTACATGCCGTGCAATTGGGGGATGGTTTGATGGCTCTCGTCGATAATGATCAGGAAATCATCTCCGAAATAGTCCAGGAGGCAGAAGGGTTTTTCTCCTTTCTGTCGTTCATCGAAATACACGGAGTAGTTTTCGATTCCTTTGCAGAACCCGGTTTCCTGGATCATCTCGAGGTCATAAAGCGTGCGTTGTTTCAACCGGTGGGCCTCTACCATTCCCAGTTGGGGCAGCCGTTCTTCCAGTTCTTTTTTGATGCCCTCCACCGCCATGGTAATCCTGTCCTGGGGAATCACAAAATGCCGGGCCGGGTAGACAAAAAGATACTTCAACTGCTCTTTTGCCTGACCGGTGGTTTTATCGATTTCTGTAATGCGGTCGATCTCATCGCCGAACATCTCGATACGAAAAATATTGTTAAAATAACCGGGAATAAAGTCGATGGTATCTCCTTTTACCCGGAAACGACCGGGAGCCAGTTCTATTTCGTTGCGTTCATACTGGACAGCGATCATTTTTTTAAGTATATCATTCCGATCGATCTGCTGCCCCACCTTCAGTTCGAAACCCAACGCCCTAAAATCTACGGGATTACCCACGCTGTAAATACAGGAAACCGATGCTACTACAATCACATCTTTTCGCGATGCCAGCGATGCTGTGGCGGCCAGACGCATTTGTTCGATTTTGGGATTGATCTGGGCGTCTTTTTCAATGTACTGATCCACCTGGGGGATATAGGATTCCGGTTGGTAATAATCGTAGTAGGAAACAAAAAACTCTACGCGGTTCTCCGGGAAGAATTCTTTAAATTCGTGGTACAACTGGGCGGCCAGGGTTTTGTTATGGGCAATCACCAGTGTGGATTTTTGCAGGTGCTCAATAACATGGGCCGCGGTAAAGGTTTTTCCTGAGCCTGTGACTCCCAGCAGGGTCTGGGTGGATTTTTCCCCTTTGAGGCCGTTGTTCAATTTTTTAATGGCCTCCGGCTGCGAACCTTTGGGTTTGAAATTGGATATCAATTTGAAGTTTTCCATTTTTCTGACTCTTCAATCTATTACTTCTACGTTTGTTTCAAGACTGCGCTAGAAACAAAAACCACCTGCGGTTGTCCAATTCCAGGAGAGGCAAGACAATCTTCTATTCCAGCAAATCCTTTTTTCTCAATAACCGGCTGTAGGTGATGGCAAAGCGGTGCGCTTCATCACGAACCTGCTGAAGTAACTGGAGCGATTTGCTCTTACGACTCAGTACCAACGGCTCATCCGTCCCGGGAACATAAATCTCCTCAAATCTCTTGGCAATAGAGATAGTAGGGATTTTTAAGTGGAGCTTTTTGATTTCTGCCGTGGCAGCATTCAACTGCCCGATTCCCCCATCGATAAGAATTAAATCCGGCAGCTCCGTATTTTCATTCTTCAAACGCGTGTACCGGCGCTGTACTACCTCACCAATAGCTTTAAAATCATCGATGCCTTCGACTGTTTTTATCCGGTAACGGCGATAATTACTCTTATCCGGCAGCGCATTGCGAAACTGCACCATGGAGGCCACCATAGAACTCCCGGATATATGCGAAATATCAAAGCATTCAATGATAACCGGCATCTCCTGCATCTTTAATTTATTTTTGAGGTCTTTGAGTTTTTCCATGTCCCCAAAGAAAGTGATTTCAATATTCTTTAGCACCAATTCCAGCAGTTGTTTCTTTTCTCCCCGCTGCGGTACAGTAACATGGACGTTTTTTCCTGCTTGCATTTTAAGAAAGGTGACAACCGGATCGCTAATCCCTTTGGGTACAACCAATTCCGAAGGTACAGTATTCTCCGAGTAATACCGCACCAGGAACTCCTGGAAAAAGTCGTCATCCGGTGAAAAGGAGTGATAATCGAATTGAAAGGCTTTTTTGTTCTCCAGCGTGCCCTTATAAACATTGAAGAGCGCCAGGTAAACCGTATCGTTTTTGACCAGGTAATGAATGATGTCCTCGTTGTACTTTTTTTGCCGGTCCATGTTTTGTTTTTCCTGGAGGCGTTTAACCGCGTCGAGCTGGTTGCGCAGCTCCAAAGCATATTCAAAATTCAACTCATCCGCTGCCTTTTTCATGTCTTCGCTCATTTGTTTCACCAGTTCCCGGGAATTTCCTTTCAACACCATGCGCGCCCGCTTGATTTTTTCAGCATATTGCGATTCACCGATCTTCCCGATACAGGGTGCATGGCACAGGTTAAGATGATGCCGCAAACAGGGTTTCTTAGGCATGCGCTTACAGGTGCGCAGTTGAAACGTTTTGTTCAACACCATCAATACATGATCCCTGGCTGCCGCAGATACAAAGGGACCGAAAAATTCACCTTTTAATTTCATGTCTCGCTGCCTGGCAATCACCAGCCGCGGGAACAGCTCATCCGTCAACCGGATAAACGCATAACTCTTGGCATCCTTAAGATCGATGTTGTATTTGGGATTGTTCTTTTTGATAAGCGTATTCTCAAGGATTAAAGCTTCCACTTCGTTGTCCGTGACGATAAACTCAACAGAACGGATTTCACCCACCATTTTTTCCGTTTTCGGGTCCAGCACTTTTTTTTGAAAATAACTCTTCACCCGTTTCTTCAAACTCTTGGCCTTGCCAATATAGATGATCTTACCCCCCGCATCAGAAAAAATATAACACCCAGGTTTATCCGGCCCAGCGGCTAGATCGATCATGTCTAAATGATCCATTGTTTTTTATTTATGCCTTCGGCGACCAGGGGGCGCTTTTTGAAAAAACTGCCCCCTGGACCCCCGCAAAAACTTTTAATTCACGGTCAGTCATCGTACCACGCTTCAGAGGGCATTTCCCATTAGCGCCACTTTACTTCTTACCTCGTAATACAGTACCTTAAACCGTAAGGTGTCAAAAACCTCTGGTTTGTAATTTCGGTCATTGTAATTTGGAATTTGGAATTTGTAATTTTCATCTTTTCTTCTCTTCTTCTTCGTGTCCCTTCGTGTCCTTCGTGTCCTTCGTGGTTTCAACTAATTTCTGCAATTGGGCATTGGTTTGTTCAATACCTTTTTCAAGAATGCCCCGGTCTTGCTTCCGGGAATATCTGTTAAAACGCGAGGAGGACCCTGGGCGACAATTTGACCGCCGTCATCACCACCCTCCGGTCCCAGGTCGATAATATAGTCCGCGGATTTGATCACATCCAGGTTGTGCTCGATCACGACAACGGTATTACCTCTGTCTACCAGGTCGTTCAAGACTTTTATTAGTTTTTTTACATCATGAAAATGAAGCCCGGTGGTGGGTTCATCCAGGAGGTAGAGGGTCCTGCCTGTGGCTTTTTTGGACAGCTCGCGAGTCAATTTGATTCGCTGCGCTTCACCACCGGAAAGGGTGGTGGAACTCTGACCCAGTTTAATATATTCCAAACCCACACGCGCCAGGACATGCAGTTTATCCCGAATCACCGGGATATTTTTAAATAACTCTTGTGCTTCCTCCACGCTCATAGCCAGCACATCCGCAATGCTTTTGTTTTTAAAGCGAATTTGCAGGGTTTCCTTATTGTAGCGTTTTCCTTTGCACTCTTCACATTCCACATAAACATCCGGCAGGAAATTCATTTCGATTTTGATTACGCCGTCGCCAGAGCAGGCTTCACAGCGTCCGCCTTTAACATTAAAGGAAAACCGGCCCGGCTTGTACCCCCGCAATTTCGCCTCTGATGTTTCCGCAAAAATCTTCCGTATTTCATCGAATACCTTTGTATAAGTAGCCGGATTACTGCGGGGTGTTTTCCCGATGGGACTTTGATCGATAACAATGACTTTATCAACAGGCTTATCCAATACAATCTTTTCATGTGCACCGGCCCTGATTTTGGAATGGTGCAATTTCCGCATCATACCTTTGTACAAAATTTCAGTCACCAGCGTGGATTTGCCGCTGCCGGACACACCGGTGACCAATGTCAAACAGCCGATGGGAATTTTAACATCGATATCTTTCAAGTTATTTTCTTTGCATCCTTTTAATTGGACAAACGTGTCCGACTTTCTTATCTCTTGGGGTTCCGGGATGCAAAGCTTACCAGCCAGGTATTGACCGGTCAACGATTTGGAATTTCCTTCGATCTGTCTGGGAGTTCCCTTTGCCACGACCCACCCGCCGTGAAGACCGGCACCCGGTCCCATATCGATCACATAATCGGCCTTGCGGATGGTATCTTCATCGTGCTCCACCACAATCAACGTATTGCCGATATCCCGTAAACGGCGCAAGGTATCGATCAGCTTCTGGTTATCGCTCTGGTGCAAACCGATAGAAGGCTCATCCAGGATATAAAGCACCCCCATTAGATTAGAACCGATCTGGGTCGCCAGCCGGATACGCTGAGCCTCACCGCCGGAAAGTGTGCCGGCACTGCGGGACAACGTGAGATAATTCAACCCCACTTTGTCAAGAAACTGCAGCCGTGCTTTGATTTCCTTTAAAATCTGGTAGGCAATCTGAAGTTCTTTTTCCGTAAACGAATAATTATCAAAAAAATCAACAGCTTGCTTGATGGACATATCCGTCACATCGATGATAGACATATCGTTGATTTTTACAGCCAGGACCTTTTCTTTAAGACGTTTGCCCTGGCACGCCGGACAGGGGGAAATCCGCATAAATTTTTCCAATTCCCGGCGCCGATAATCCGATTGAGTTTGTTTGTACAATCGCTCCGATTGGGGCAGCAGCCCTTCCCACTGCCCTATATGCGACCAACTGGCATCACCGTTCTTCATACTCATACTGAAACGAATCCGCTCCCTGGACCCATTCATTAACACATTGTACTGCTTTTGGTCCAGGTCTTTGATGGGGGTAAACACATCAAAACCGAAATGCTTTGCTACAGCTCCCACGTACTGGCCCCGCCAGCCGTCAATGGCGTTCCGGTATATCGCCAGCGCACCGTCGGCAATACTAAGACGTTTATCCGGGATAATCAAGTCCGGGTCGAATTCCATTTTGATCCCCAGACCGTGGCAGACTTCACACGCACCAAACGGACTATTAAAGGAAAACATCCGGGGCTGAAGTTCTTCGAACACAATCCCGCATTGGGGACAGCTCATCTCTGATGAGAAGATATGTTCGTTGTTATCTTGATCCAACACGATCATCAAACCTTTAGATTTCAATAAGGCATTTTCGCACGCTTCTGCCAATCGCGAGGTATCGGTTGTTTTGACCCGATCCATAACAATTTCGATATCGTGCTTTTTATAACGTTCAAGTTTGATCTTTTCATCGGTACGGCAAATGGTTTTGTTGACCCGAACGCGGGCGTAGCCTTCTTTGTTCAGATCGCTAACCAGTTTTTCATAGGTTCCTTTTTTTTGCCGCACAACAGGGGAGAGAATAATGACCCTGCCGTCCATTTCCCGGGAAATGCGTTCCGCAATCCTCTGGGGAGATTGGGCCTCGATTTTGATATTGTGGGTAGGACAATAGGGCGTACCGATACGGGCGAACAGCAATCTCAGGTAATCGTAAATCTCCGTAACCGTTCCTACTGTACTCCTGGGGTTTTTGCTGGTGGTTTTTTGCTCGATGGAAATGGCAGGGGATAGACCTTCAATGCTGTCTACATCCGGTTTATTCATCAGTCCCAGGAATTGGCGAGCATAAGCGGACAAGGATTCCACGTACCTCCGCTGCCCTTCGGCGTAAAGGGTATCGAACGCCAGGGTGGATTTGCCGCTGCCGGATAGACCAGTAATTACAATAAATTTATCCCTGGGTATATTTACATTGATGTTCTTCAGGTTATGTTCCCTGGCACCTTTAATCAATATATTTTTCATGGTTCCAACAATCCACTTTAGGGGTTAGTTTACCAGAAATCCAGGGTAAAGTAAACCGTCCAGATAGTTTAATTTTGGAGTGATAGAGTAGTGCCTGCCTGTGCGTGTCGCGTGTCCATAAGGAGCACGCAGACAGGGAGTAATGGAGTAATGGTAATAGAACTGTCCGGACCAAAGGAGATTGGCATGATCCCCAAAAGAAAATTAAGAAATTTTTCTAAATAATTCTTTTAGATTTCTTTTCCAATACACCAATACTCCGACACTCCATTATTCCAGAGTCAAAATTAAAATTCCAGACCACTTTTTGATTTTGTTTTTTTTTGTAAAATATGGTATAAATAATATGCAAAAAGAAAAGTGATAAATGACAAATTATAAGGTAGAATAAAAATGAGTACTCGAAAGGAGCCGAGAACAAAGAAAACTTTTCGGGTTAAAGTGGTAGAAGGAGATAATGCCTACCCGGGAATTGTAACCAACTGTTCAAAAAGCGGTATGTCAATCAAGACGGATCACGTTTTCCCCACTTTTAAAGTCGTCGACGTGTTGGTTAAGATCGGTCAGAAGTTGGTTCCAATAAAAGGAAGCGTGCGCTGGGTCCACGAGGGTGTCGAGCCTGAAAACCCGGACGAAGACCAATACAAAAACGAAATTGGCGTTGCCTTTCAAAATCCACCGCCGGAATACTTGAAACGCTTTGAATAGGAGGCACAGCAGGATTCGATGAAATACGAAAAAGTCGATGAACAGACCTATGTGATTTCTTTAGCACCGGGTGAGGAAATCATTGAAAAACTCAACGAATTTTTAGAGCAGGAACGCATTGTTAATGCCTATTTTTCCGGGATTGGGGCTGTTAAACAGGCAGAGCTGGCCCATTACCGGGTGGATTACCAAAAATACTCTTCACAGGTGTTCGAAGAACCCATGGAAGTGGCAAACCTGACCGGTAATGCGTTTCTATTTGAAGGTAAGCCGCTGGTGCATGCCCATGCCACCCTGGGCAGCGAACGCTTTGAAACCGCTGCCGGTCACCTGGTCAAAGGAGTGATCTCAGGAGCCTGCGAAATTGTGCTGGTTAAACTGGATTCAGATCTTCAAAAGCAGCATTCCCTTAAGATTGGATTAAAGCTATTGAGTATTAGTTGAGTGGTTGAACCTTTCTTTTGTTTTAGGGATAGGGAAGGCAATTTTAGTGCCATGCATTTTAAAATTTCTATGTCCTGTTTTTGGGACAAAGATCCGTTTTTTTCAGAAATAATTGGGACATTTTTGCAATGATACGCCCTTAAAAGCATGGTATTAAATATGCTAGATTTTTGCAGGAGGCAGCGCAATGATTAAAAAGATGTCCACTGGTATTAAAAACAAAACAAGACATTATAAAAAGCATGAAGGCTGTGGAAAACTGATTTACCGGCAAAAGAAAAGGAATATGACGTTTTTTTATGTGGCAGCATTTCTGATTATAGCAGACGTCGTGTTCTGGAGTTCTTTGGATAGAGATACCTCCTGGCTTGAAGAGATAGAAGAAAAAATAATGGCCTTTCCCGGCGATATTAAAAAAGGCGAAATAAGCAAATATAAACTTATTTCCAACCAGCATGACAAAGAGAATGGGGTTTCCGGAATAATAAATGAGATAAAATCGCTGGACATTGATAGGAAAGAAATGAATACCTCCCTGGATACAAATGTAACAGCATTCTCAAATCGATTTCATAAAAATCAAAAGAAAGGGGATATGGAGATAGAAGCAGAGAACTGGAGTGATGATGAAGAAACAGGAAGCATGGATGACCAAGAGGCAGGAATACCCTTAAGTAACGGATGTGGGCAAAATATGGTAAATCCGTATTCCAACAATGAAATGAGAAGGAGAATGAAAGAGAACATCATGCGGTACAACCTTGAGCATTTGGAAGACCCTTTACGGGGATACCCTCTAACTCCTCGGACTGTTTCGCTTACTTACAAAATAAAAGAGGTCAAACAGTCCATGGGAAACCTTCCTGAAGAGCTTGAAAAGAGTGAATTCGCTTTGAAAATTATCCTGGAAAGAGAAAAGGCTTCGAAAGTAAAGGATGCGCGGATAAGACACCTGCTGAATAGGATAGAACAATTGAAAAAAACGATGAATTCCAAACAAAAAGAAATTTCCCGGCTAAAATCAGAGCTTATCAGGGAATATGAAAAGGCTGTGGAATCTCCATATTTTGTTGGGCCCGTACCCTGCTCTCTGGATCTATATAGGTATTCCTATCGAGAAGAGCCAAACCAATCAAAGCCTCATATGAAAAGGATCCCCCAAAATAGTTCCTTCAAAAAAGAAAAACCTTATAAGAGAAGGAAAACAAGAGTTAATGTTAATACAATCACATATTCTCGATCTAAGAGAATAGGTATAAAAACCACTAAAACGTTTCAGCCACCTTCCTATGCAAAGACACGGATTGGTTCGGCTAAAGTCAGCGTAAATCGGAAGAATCCGGTTACTGTTAACAAGGCTCCCCAAAGCATCAAGAAACCACACGTGCGTACAAAGACAACTCGTTATGGAATGAATCCCCTGAAGAGACAGAAATAAGACGCTGTGGGGCTTTTTGGATTTTCCGACTGTCACCTTTTGCCTTACGGTACCTGGACAACTTCAAATGGTTTTATTCATGTTAAGTGGGATATAATTTATCTGTCACTTAATACGCTTAATACGTTGACAAGGATACGCCCCTACATACGAAAACTTGACGGTGGATTTAGGAATTTCAAACAAACCTATTTACATTCAATTAATTCTATGATATAATTATCATCTAAAAGGCTTTTTAACCCTATTAGCACCAATCATCAGAAAGACAACAAGAGTTAAACTAAAATTTACACCAATATAAAAGGAGGCGTTATGAAACCCAAGGTTCTCACTAAACAATTACTGTTAAACAAAAAGACCATTGCCAGTCTGGTAAAAACAGAGTTGAAGAATGTGCAGGGAGGACACGACACCAGGCCGACATGCCCTATTCTCATTTCTGTTTGCCAGCCGTGCAAGGAAACAATTCCGTGCTGACCTATTGATCTATTGAAGAAAAAAGGTCAGTTCAAAAAATCAAGGCCACTAAGGAACGTATACCAGGCTGACATAGCTATCGCTTTGTCAGCGGCGTTTTTTTCTTTCCTGAGCCGTTCCCGGTTGTGAAAGAAAAAAGGTGTTTTCCGGTGTGGCCTTTTTTTTAATTTTAAAAGGATAGGGGGGTGCGTCTCAACAGGTTGTCCGAGAATTCATCATTTGATAAATGATATATGTCAAATGACAGCGGAACAATGTAGTGGCTTGATTCAGAGGCTGTGTCATAATCCCAAAAAAGGATTAAATGTGGAATTGGGGCGAATACAAGATTCGCCCCTACAAAGGTTTTCCAGGCGGACGTAGGAGTTCGGCCGGTATTTCGTGTTCATCCTCTATTATGACACAGTCTCTAAATCAAACCCCTACGCCTGTATTTAGGTCTCGGACAGCCTGTCAACTAAACAATTTACCTGGCACTTAATACCATTTTGTGTTACTTTGTGTCCTGGTGCCTTTGCGGCCATTTTTTTTTACTTTTTACTTGAATATTACTTTCAAATATGATATTCATTATCTGTAAAGAAAAAAATATTAGAGCAAGAATTGGTATGAAGGTAAAAGGCGTGCCAAAAGTGAGCAGTAGGCTCGTGTCCCGAGAATTTAAAAAGAGTTTTAATTAAAATATTGGGGTAAAAAAATGTCAACTATCATCAAAAATAAGTTTAAAAATGAACACGACGGTATCATAAAAATAAAATGTGATACTAAAGAAATTACTGGGTATGAAACAATTATGACCATTGACCTTTCAGCCAGCAAGATAATGGAAGTATCAAATGATAGGCACTATTGGCCCGAGAATATTTATGCCTGGTCTGATTCTTCGAGAGTGGATATAGAAGCTGACTATAATTGCGACTTTAATGATGAACAATATAAGATTAAACCAAAGACGGGCGTTACTTTTTTCACTTTGAAACTTTCGACGAACCTTGGAAATAGTAAGCTTGGCGGCGACCCCGATGAGACGGTAACAGTGGGTGAAGAACCCCCACAAAATGAGAAGGGTAAAAAATGGGATGGTGATTGATAAAAACCGGGAAGATTTTTTCGTCACGAAAAAAATTGTTTTATTATTCATGCTTCAACTCTTAGGGGCCCTTTTTTTCGGACCTCTAAACGGGTATGGAGAAAACGGCGCCTTAACGTTTTTCAAAAATTACACTCCTGGAGAGTACCGCATGCAGCCCCAGAATTGGGATATCCTGCAGGACAAACACGGCATTATTTATGTTGCCAACCAGGGCAGTTTACTGGAATTTGACGGCGTCTCCTGGAAGGATATCGATATACCGAACTTAACCGCACGATCCCTTGCCGTCGATGACAGCGGGACAATTTATGTCGGAGGTAAAAGTGAAATCGGGTTCTTAGCACCCGGTCCAAAAGGGGCCTTAAAATATAAATCCCTGCTCCACCATCTAGCGGTTACTAAGAAGAACTTCGGCCCGGTATGGCGAACCATTAACACAAAAGAGGACATATATTTCTGGACCTCGAAATTTTTGTTCCGCTGGGACCCGGCTGCAAAACAAATGAAAGTATGGGAGGCGGAGTCGGTATATACCGCTTCTTTTTCTTGTAAGGAACATTTCTATATTCGGCAAGAATCAATCGGGCTCATGAAAATGATAAACGAATCCCTGGTTTTACTGACCGGGGGCGAAAAATTTGCCACAGTTAAGCTTTACATGATGGTACCATACGGCCCCGGAACCGGTAAGCTGCTGATTGGAACCAGGTCAATGGGTTTTTATATTTTTGACGGTATCACTTCAGTGCCGTTCCCTACAGGGGCGGATGATTATCTGAAAGAAAAGCAGTTGTATCACGGTATCCGTCTTTCATCCGGCGATTTTGCACTGGCCACCCGCCTGGGAGGACTCGTCATCCTGAATGCAAAAGCTAGATTGAAAGAAATCTTTAACAAGGCCTCCGGCCTGCCGGGTAATAATGTCAGGTATGTTTTCGAGGATTTCCAGGGGAATTTGTGGCTGGCCCTGGATACCGGGATAACCAAAATCGAATATGCATCCCCGTTTTCTATCTACGATGATAAACGGTCGAATCTTCCGGGCATTGTTCTTTCTGCTGCCGTGCACGGCCCTCATCGGCAGATATTTGCCGGAACCACCAGTGGGTTATATTCACTGGCCCCTGAGGGAAAATTTCTCCCCGTTCCCGGCATGTCCGGTATTTGCTGGTCCCTGCTCCCCACCGGGGATTCTCTTCTAGCAGCAACCGGGCAGGGGATTTTCCTGTTAAATAAAAGCAGCCAAAAACGAATTATTGAAACTTCCTCATTTGTTTTATCACGGTCACGAAGGGATACAAACCGCATCTGGGTAGGAACACGTTGGGGCCTGGCTTCGCTGTACCTGGAAAAAGAAAACAATCGCTGGATAGAGGAATGTAAATTTGAAAAAATAGCTGAAAAAATAGGAACCATCATTGAAAACAAACACGGAAGTTTATGGTTGGGCACTGAAACCGGAAGCGCCATAAAGGTCGAGTTTCCAATCGAGGGAACGGTAACCGAGCCTGTTGTGACCCGTTATGGTCCCGGACAGGGCCTGCCTCCCGGTGAAGTTCATGTTTTTTTTGCAGCGGGACATGTCATATTTGCCACGAAGAAAGGAGTATATCGCTTTGATGAAAAAAACCGGGTCTTCAATCCCGACCCCATTTTTGGAAAAAAATTCGCGGACGGCTCAAGGAGTGTTTTCCGCATTGTCGAAGATAATAACAAGAATATCTGGTTCCATTCCAAACGGAGAAATTTCCAGGCAGTACCTCAAGCGGACGGGACCTACAAAATAAACGAAAAAACCTTTCGAAGGCTCCCACCTGCCCAGGTGAACGCCATTTATCCCGATCCGGGTGGGGATATTATTTGGTTCGCCGGGCATAACGGCCTGGTACGTTACGATACAACAGTAAAAAAGAATTACCATCATGATTTCCCAACACTGATCCGAAAGGTATGGCTCAATGGCAACCTGGCTTTTGACGGTTGTAAATACAAAACAGGTAATGACTCCCGGGGTCTTTTTCCTATTATTGATTACAAAGACAGAAACCTTCGTTTCGAGTTTGCTGCGCCTTTCTTTGAAGATGAATCAGCAACACAGTATCAGTGTCTCCTGGAAGGATATAACGAAGACTGGACTGCCTGGAATAAGGAAACCAAAAAGGATTACACCAACCTTGATGCCGGGGTTTATACCTTCCGCGTCCGGGCAAAAAATGTCTATGAACACGTGAGCGAGGAAGCGGCTTTCCAATTTAAAGTCCTGCCCCCCTGGTACAAGACATGGTGGGCGTTTTTAATTTATGGCCTGGGGTTTCTACTGCTCATGTTCCTTGCTGTAAAATGGCGCTCAAAATACCTGGAAAATGAAAAACAAGAGCTTGAAAAAATCGTAAAAGACAGGACAAAGGAAATCGAAGAGCAAAAACGTCAACTGGAAAAACAAACCGTCCAATTGGCAGAACAATCCGAAAAACTCAAAGAGATGGATAAAGTGAAATCCAGGTTCTTTGCCAATATCTCCCATGAATTCCGTACGCCCATCACATTAATCATGGGACCGCTGGAGCAAATGCTCTCCACCTGCCCTGGACATGACCGGGTACAAAAGAAAAAATTGAGAATGATGCTTCGCAATTGCCAGCGCCTACTCCGTTTAATCAACCAGTTGCTGGAATTAGCCAATTTTGAAAGCGGAACCATGAAATTGCAAAGCCGGCCTCGAAATATTATTCCTTTTCTAAAAGGTATTATCGCTTCCTTTGAGCTGCTTACCGATCAAGAAGAATTGGATTTGATATTTCATGCGGAAGAAGAAGATATAACTCTATACCTGGATGATAGGAAGATAGAAGACGTGATTTGTAACCTTCTTATCAATGCGATAAAATATACTCCTGCCCTGGGGAAAATTACAGTTTCCTGCGTCAAGGATCCCACAAAAAAAGTAAACTACCCTTCAGGATCAGTGAAAATATCGGTTTCCGATACCGGCCCGGGCATTCCCAGGGAGAAATTGGCCGATATCTTCGATCGCTTTTACCAGTCTGAAAGCACTTATGAACATTATCCCAAAGGCTTTGGCATTGGGCTCGCTATTGCCAAAGAATTGGTGGAACTCCATCATGGGGTCATTAATGTCCACAGTACCGAAGGTCAGGGAACAGAGTTCATTATTGAACTCCCATTGGGTGACCGACATCTAAAACCTGACGAAATTATAGATTTAATTGAAGAATCTGTCACTCCTTCGGGACCCGGTAAAATTCCTGCCCCCGATATGGTTAAGGCTGAAAAAGAGGAAGAAGAACCGGAAGAGGAAATAGAACAGGAAATAACAGTGGAAGAAGCAGCAAAAGACATCATCCTGGTGGTAGAAGACAGCGTTGATATGCGTGACTATATAAAGAGTTCCCTGGAACCCCAGTACCGGGTGGTGGAGGCGATAGATGGCCGCGATGGCATTGAAAAAGCCCGGGAAATCATCCCGGACCTTATTATCAGCGATATTATGATGCCCCAAAAGGATGGGTATGAATTGTGCCGGGAATTGAAAAACCAACGGGACACCAGCCACATTCCTATTATCCTCTTAACCGCCAAAGCAGCAGAGGAAAATATTATCCAGGGATTGGAAACCGGTGCCGACGATTATATCACCAAGCCCTTCAACACCAGGATATTGTGCGCCCGCATCAAAAACCTGGTGGACCTGCGCCGCCATATCCAGGAAACCTTCCACCGGGAGATGACCTTGAAGCCGGTTCAAAAATCGGTATCACAGATCGATAAAGAGTTTGTAAAGGATTTACAGGTAGTGATAAACAAAAATATATCGGACCCGGAATTTAACGTAGAAGAGTTGTGTAAAAGGCTTTACATGGGGCGCACCACGCTGTACCGGAAAATCCTGGCCTTAACCGGTGAACCGCCAACGGAGTTTATCCGGTCGTACCGGCTCAAACGGGGGGCGGAATTACTGAAAAAAGGCATGGGTTCGGTACTGGAAGTGGCCTTTGAGGTGGGGTTTTCCAGTGCCAACTATTTCAGCAAATGTTTCAAAAAGAAGTTTCACCAATTGCCTTCCAGCTTTCAAGCCTCTGAGGCTAAAAAAGAATTATGAAAATTGGTCCTTATGCCTCATGGCTTATATATTGGAGGTAAAATAATTTACCTGGCACCAATCTTGTTCAATGTATTTGAAATATGAATCGACGCTGTCCCATTCGGTTAAATTTTTCCCGTCATCCGTATCTGACATCACCTGGATCGTTTCTTCATTGGGAATATTTTCTTCAAAAGGCAACGCTTTAAAAACCTTTACATTTTGAAAAAACAATTGGATTGCCTCGGCGGTTGAGATTCCAAGAGATTTAAAGATCGAATCCACTTCTTTTTTCAACGCCAGTTCCACTTGTATTTTAATGGTCGCTGTTTTTGCCATTTTTTCACCTCATATTTTATTGGAGTCATATAAGGACCATTATATATATAATACGAAAACATGTATTTGTCAAATAAATTTATTAAAGCAACCGGAACCGGTGCGCAAAAACGTAAAAAAAGGAAAAGGGGACAGGGAAAAGGGAACCTAAATGTCACAAGCATAATCTGTGCCAATTGCCGGATTTTTTCTTTTTAAACCGATTTCGGAACAAAATTACCCGTTTGAAACATTTGTTCACTTTTGTCCCGCCGGCCGGAACAATTTTATCCCCCATTTCGGAACCAATTGACTCACTTCAAAATCATTTTTGTACCATTATATAGGCAGATGGTTGGAGAAACCAAACTCCAACCATCGCAAATCTAATATAAGGAGGACATTTAAAATGGGTCATTTAAAAGATGAGAGTTTAAAAAAGTGTGTTTCCCTGTTACGGGAATTTATCCATGAGTCGCCGACCGGCAAAAAAGGAACCGCCATGTTGGCATTGGAGCACCTGCAAAAGATCACGGCAGGAACAGGGGGTTCAATCCGGACCTGTGCCACCCGGCCCAGGGCCTAAGGAACACCATAACCTGCTAATAGAAAGCTTTTGCAGGGAGGGGCTGGCAGCCCCGGCCTATAAAGGGGGGGGTTCTCGAAAGGAGCCTCCCTGGCTGGCCGCCGGAAACAAAATAGCTGCTTGATTTTTTCTTCATAATAGGTTAAGATATTGCTAACGTGAGTAAACATTGGTTTCGGATAATCTTACGTACGTTTGTTTATCTTTTAATTTCCGGGGTATCGTTTACCTTAATGGCATTGGACCCTGATAAAAGCATCACTCAATACGGTGTACGGAAATGGAATACGGAAAGCGGGCTGCCCTCGAATTCCGTTTATGCCATCCGGCAGACGCAAGAGGGATATCTATGGATTGGCACCCAGGACGGACTGGTTCGTTTTGACGGGATTAATTTCGAGTTGTACACCACCAAAAACATCCCCCAATTAAAGGGCAATGTAATTCGGGCGCTTTACCAGGACCGAAACGGCACCTTGTGGATCGGTACCGATTCAGGCGGGCTCACCCGGTACAAAGAGGGAGAATTTACGACGTACCCCATCACAAAATATAAAGCCCTTTACAGGATAAGGGCCATCGATGAAGACCGGTGGGGCAACCTCTGGATTGGAACATTTACCCGGGGATTGACATGTTTAAGCAATAGTAAATTCACTACTTATACGACAAAACAGGGATTGCCTCATGACCAGGTAAGATTCATATCTAAAGATGCCGATGGCGACCTCTGGGCAGCCACGGCCGAAGGGATTGTCAGGGTGATCAAACCCGGGATTTTCCAGGAATATGCCCCGGGAAACCTTTTGCCTGATATAAAAACAACCTGTCTTTATGAAGTGGACAGGGGAAATCTCTGGATAGGGACCGGCGGCGGCGGGCTTATCCGGATGAAAAACGGGAAATTCACGGTTTATGGAGTCGAAGCCGGTGTGCCTGGTCCCATCATTAATTACCTTTATAAGGATAGGCAGAAGAATCTCTGGATAGGAACAGACGGGGGGGGACTGACCCGGATGAGTAATGGGATATTTAGTACCTTCCCCGGTGCGGATGGACTGGCCGGCGGCTATATCTATTCCATATATGAAGACCGGGAAGGCAGCCTCTGGGTAGGAACTCTCGACTGGGGACTGCACCAGTTAAAAGATAGTAAATTCACCACCTATACCACCAGTGAAGGCCTGGCCCATGATTACGTCTATTGTGTCCGTGAAAGCCGGGAAGGTGGTCTCTGGATCGGCACCAAACAGGGATTGAACCGGTGGAGAAACGGGAAAATGACCACGGTACCGGCCGACGGCCGGGGTTTATTAAACAACCCTGTTTTGTCCGTATATGAAGACCGGTCCGGGTATACCTGGATCGGCACCATAGGTGGTTTACACCGGTTCAAAGACGGCAAGCTGATGACGTTGACAAAAAAAGACGGTTTATCCGATAACAGTATAAATTGTATATATGAAGACCGGCAAGGCATTAAATGGATCGGCACGGAAAACGGTTTGAACCGGTTCGATAGTAACAGCGGCACATTTATTGTATTCACCGGCAAACATGGATTGTGCAGTAATTTCATCGAATTTATCTTTACGGACAGCCGGGGGAATCTCTGGATCGGCACGGATACCGGGCTTAACTGTCTAAGAGACGGGGGTGTTACTGTTTTTACCCCGTCATCCGGCAGCGAGAGCAACTATTTCCGATGTGCTTACGAGGACAAGCGGGGGACCCTCTGGTTCGGCAGTGACGACGGTCTTATCCGGCTCAAGCAAAAAGAAACCACCCTTTTTACTGTTCAAAGCGGTCTCATTGAAAACTATGTATATTCCATACTGGAGGATGAGAGCGGGTATCTCTGGCTGGCGGGCCGGGCCGGGATATCGCGGGTCAGGAAAAACGAGTTAGAGGATTTTGCCCGGGGGAAAATCCGCCAGGTTCGGCCGGATTGGTACAATGAAAAGGACGGGATGAAATCAGGGTGGTGTACCCATGCCGGTTGTAAAACCCGGGACGGCAAGTTCTGGTTCCCCACCGGCAGGGGGGTGACCATGATCGATCCCAATCATATCAAGCCTGATCCTCTTGTACCGGTCCCGATCATTGAAAAACTCATCGTAGATGGCGAAGTATTTACAATAAAAAGTTTTTTGGGGGGTCCAGGGGGGCGATTTTTCAAAAAAGCCCCCCTGGCCGCCGGAGGCATCCTGGAATTAGCCCCGGGGAAGAGGCGGTTGGAATTTTATTATACGGTATTGAGTTTTATCCATCCTGAAAAAATACGATTTAGATTAAAATTACTGGGTTATGACAGTGATTGGGTGGAAGTGGGAACCGCGCGCAGTACGATTTATACCGGTCTATCGCCGGGGCGGTACAGTTTCCGGGTGATTGCCTGTAATCCTGATGGTATATGGGATGAGACCGGTGCTTCTTTTTCTTTTTATATGCGGCCTTATTTTTACCAGACGGTCTGGTTTTATTTTTTGCTAGGAATGTTGGTATTATTGGGTGGATTTTCTTTTTACCGTTACAGGATCAGACACTTGAAAGCCAGGGAAAAGGAGTTGAATGAGCTGGTGCGGAGCCGCACCGTTCAATTGGAACAGCAATCCGGGAAACTCAAAGAGATGGACAAAATTAAATCCCGTTTTTTTGCCAACATTTCCCATGAATTCCGTACGCCGTTGACATTGATAATGGGGCCGTTGGAGCAGATGCTCACCGGTCCCCGGGGCGAGGATAGAGAGCAAAAAAAGAAAATGCGGTTAATGCTCCGTAATTCCCGGCGTTTGCTGGGCCTGATCAACCAGTTGTTGGCACTCTCCAAATTCGACAGCGGCACCATGAAACTGCAAGCGGCCCGGCAGAATATCGTGCCTTTTTTAAAGGGGGTGCTGCATTCTTTCGATTCACTGGCAGTGCAAAAGGAAGTTGAATTAATATTCAAAACCGAAGTGGAAGACATTCCTCTTTACTATGACACGGAGAAGATGGAAGAGGTTATTACCAACCTGCTCTCAAATGCCGTTAAATTTACACCCGCCGGGGGGAGGATAACCCTGGACGTCAAAGTCGAGAAAGCCCTATCGGGCACGGAAGGGCAGGAATACCTGGAGGTATCTGTTTCAGATACAGGGCCGGGGATTCCGCCGGAGAATCTGGTACATATATTCGATCGTTTTTACCAGGTGGACAGCACCTATGAGCATCATCGCCAGGGAACCGGCATTGGGCTGGCCATTGCCAGGGAAATCGTCGAGCTCCACCACGGCGTAATCGAAGCGGTCTCTCCCCGGGACGAAACCATGGGGACCCGGTTTGTGATTCGGCTGCCCATGGGCAAGGCCCATCTCAAACCCGAAGAGATCGTGGAATCACTCCCTGTTCCGCCAATAAACAAAAGTTTTTTGGGGGTCCGTACCGGCGGGGCGATTTTACAAAAAAGCCCCCTGGTCGCCGAAGGCATTAAGTCAACAGATGATGCAGAAGAATTCGGCAAAGAGCCGGAAGCCCATGAAAAAGACATTATCCTGGTGGTGGAAGACAGTCCCGATATGCGCGAGTACATCCGCAGTGCCCTTGAACCCCATTATACCGTGATGGAAGCAAAGGAAGGGGAAGAAGGGCTCCGGCTGGCCGGGGAAATCGTACCCGATCTTATTATCTGTGATATTATGATGCCCGGGCTGGACGGTTTTGAAGTGTGCCGGACATTAAAAAACGATATTGCCACCAGTCATATTCCTGTCATCCTGTTGACCGCCAAAGCAGCCGAGGAAAACATCATCCGGGGCCTGGAAATTGGGGCTGCCGATTACATCATCAAGCCTTTCAGTACGAAGATATTATGCGCCCGCATCCGCAATCTCATCGAACTGCGCCGCCACTTCCAGCAAACCATCAAACGGGAGATGACCTTGCAGCCGGCCAAAATGCCGTTAACCTCCATCGACAAAGAATTTTTAAAAGATATGCAAAAGGTCATTAACGAGAACTTATCCGACCCGGAATTCAACGTGGACCAATTGTCCCGGAAGCTATATATGAGTCACTCCTCGTTGTACCGGAAAATTCATGCATTAACCGGTGAAACCCCGGTAGATTTTATCCGTTCTTGTCGGCTCAGGAGGGGGGCGGAGTTGTTGAAGAAAAAATCCGTTTCTATATTGGAAGTCGCGTTAGAAGTGGGATTTTCCAGCACCGCTTATTTTACCAGGTGTTTTAAGGAGAGGTTTCACCAATTGCCGTCGGAATACCAGGCGGCAGAGATGGAAAGATAAAGAGCAATATTCATACCATTTAGCCGATTTTCCTTTTTCCCGTGCATTTTTGTCTGAAATTTATATTGGTGGTCTAAATTTTATATTCTTCCGGGCATTTTGGTCTAATTTTTATAGTCATTTTGATCTGGATTTAACATTTTCATTTTCATTTTTATAGCATTATATTGGCAGATCATTTGACGAACTGAAAAATCAAATGATCGTCGGCCTTGATCGGAGATTAAGGCTGTGTGGTCTGGTTGTTGGAATTAGGAAATTGAAATATGCCGTTGGCAATAAGGCATATGGAAGTAGGAGGATATGATGATGTTTTATAATGGTGCACCGCCTTAGCAAAGGCAAAGCCATATTAACAATAGGTGTGTGGTTTGGTGTAGCGGATGGGTTTTGAAAGTTTGACCTG
>JABAOF010007763.1_pt1 | contig 25322 bp, 26 predicted proteins | sample 7062171 | NCBI WGS metagenome assembly JABAOF01 (sample SAMN14538628, study PRJNA623070) | marine sediment metagenome | biome: marine biome [ENVO:00000428]; feature: marine pelagic biome [ENVO:01000023]; material: deep marine sediment [ENVO:00002113] | place: India: Gulf of Khambhat ...
TCTCTCGTCTCTGGTCTCTCTTCTCTCGTCTCTAGTCCCCAGTCTCCAGTCTCTCCGGGTCCCCCACCGCTTCCGCCACGTCGCTCAGAGACACCAGACTGCCCCATATATCGGGGAACTCATCTCAACTGGTCTTTCAACGTCAAGAGAGCGTCCATGGAGGATGACGTGGTCAGATGTATTGGCGGGACACCTTTACAAGCGGACCGGTTCATTGCATACTACAGCGTCAGATGACGATCGTCGGAGCACCCGATGCCTGAAAAACCCCCCAACCCCCCCGAAGACTGGCTCGTTTCGATCCGAAGAGACCTCCACAGACACCCGGAGCTCGGCTATGAGGAGAAGAGAACCTCAGAGCGAATTGCAGGCATTCTGTCTGAATTGGGTTACAGAGTTCGCCGCGGTGTTGCCAGGACGGGAGTGGTCGCGACCCTGGGAAATCGCAAGCGGCCGTGTTTGGGACTGCGGGCAGACATGGACGCCCTTCCGGTCCAGGAGATGGAGACCCCCTTTAACGCCTCTTACCGATCCGTCAATCCGGGTGTGATGCATGCCTGTGGACATGACGCCAGTGTGACGATTATGCTGGGCGTTGCCAAGGTTTTGGCCGAAAATCCCGGGGTTTTGAGAGATTCTGGGATTTGTGTGAAGTTCCTGTTCCAGCCGGCTGAAGAGGGTGGCGCCGGGGCCAGGCAAATGATGGAGGAGGATGCCCTCGAAAATCCAAAGCCGGCCGCCATCGTGGCCGTGCACATGTTTCCAGATCTGGAAGTCGGATGGGCCGGTCTGGCAGAATCCGTCAGCCATGCTTCAGCGGATTCCTTTCACATCAGGCTCATTGGGAAGGGAGGACACGCGGCGCGTCCGCATCAATCCCGCGACCCCATCGTGGCGGCAAGCCAACTGGTCATCCAACTTCAGACGATCGTTAGCCGTTCGGTCGACCCGCTTGAGCCGGCCGTCGTCACCATTGGGCGAATCGCCGGAGGAACGGTCAGGAATGTCATTCCCGAGGAAGTCGAGATGGAGGGTACCATCCGATCCCTCAGGCCCGAGACGAGACAGCTCCTCTGGGATCGGATTCAAGCCGTTGCGAGGGCCTGCGAACTCGGCTTCGATGTCCGCTGCGTGGTCAGGCGGGAGGAGGGTTATCCCCTCTGTGTAAACGACACAGCGGTGTCGAAGTTCCTCCACAAGGTCTCTTCCCAGGTTTTGGGCAAGCATCGAGTCCAGATCCTCCCACCCTCAATGGGTGCCGAGGATTTCTCCTATTTTGCATCCGTGGTCCCTGGCGCCATACTGCGTTTGGGTTGTGCGAATCGCTCAAGGGGCATCTGCTGGGATCAGCCCAACAGCTCAGAAATTGGGTTGCACAGCCCGAAATTCGACATCGATGAGGCGGTATTGGGAATCGGTGTCCGCATCCTCACGGAGGCAGTTATGCAGGCAAAAAGCCTGAGCTATTTTCAGGGCTAGTATCACGTCTCAAAGCTAATTTGTGAAAATCACACCAAAACTGATCGTGCGTATTAAGATGTCAAAGTTTAAAATTCGAAGCACGAAATTCGAAATCCGAAACAATATCAAAATTCAAATTTTCCAATTCTCTAAACATGTTTGGCATTTTGGTCATTTGATATTCGGATTTGTTTCCCGCCTCGGGCGGGATATTCGACTTTCGGATTTACAATGTCGGTTCTCAGGACACCATGGGATCGGGTGAATTATGCAAGTCATGACTGAGACACTGCACGAGCTGGGAGGCACGATTTCAGTCCATATGGCACGGCCCAGTGTTCCTTCCTACCCCGTGGGCAGCTTATTTGTCGGTCGACAAACCAGTCAGACAAAAATCGAGCCCCACCCCCTGCTCTTTAGCACGGTGGTAGGCCAGACGAGCTGTCACGAGGTCTTCGAGTGCGAATCCGACAGACTCAAAGAGCGTTATTTGATCGTCCCCTGTCCGGCCAGGCTTCTCTCCCGAGACGATTTGGCCGAGATCGGCGTGGATGCTTTCTCTGGACAGCTCGCCCGCTCTCATGGGAATGAGCAAGTCCCCAGCCTCGGCCATACACCCATCATAGGTATCCACAACGATTCTCGCCTTTTTGACCGTATCGTCATCGACCTCCCGCATCTCCGGCGTATAGGCCCCCACGGCATTGATATGGGTTCCGGGCTTAAGATCTCCGCCGCTAAAGACTGGCTCAGGGGAGGTTGTCACGGTGACGAGGATGTCTGATTGGGTCACAACGTCCTTCGCAGATCCCGGGATTTCGACGGGAACCTTGAGATGCTTGGACATGACTTCGGCGAAAAATTCTGTCCGCTCCCTGACCTTGTCGTAGGCGACGATCCTCTGGATCGGCCGAACCACACAGACTGCCTCGGCCTGAAAAGGCGCCTGCGCCCCGGTCCCGATAATTCCTAATACCGGTGAATTCTTCCTCGCGAGATACTTGGTGGCCACCGCTGAAGCAGCCCCGGTTCGTATGCCAGTCAGAAAAATCCCATCCATCAGGGCGAGAAGCTCTCCCGTTGTTGGATCATTCAGGAGATAGGCGGCCTGAACGGTGGAAATCCCCCGCTTCAGGTTCTCTGGAAAGACCGAGACGAGCTTGGTTCCAAAGGCGTCTTCTGTTTTGAAGTAGGCAGGCATAAATAGAAAAATGCCCTCCCCCTTTTCGATTTTGATTGGCATCCGTACCGGGGCGAAACAATGGCCTTTCTGGTACGCATTGAAGCCATTTTCAACGGCGTCAATCACTTCGGCCATCCTGAGAAGCTGGCTCAGGTCACGACGAGATAGGACAATGGGCATCTTTCCGGCCTCCGATCCCTGTGTCTCCTCGAGGTCTAGGACGTCCAAAACGTCACCGCTTCGTCCTAGACCACTTCCTCCTCGATGACCCGCCTTCCCGTCAGTACCCGCTCGAAGCTGAGGGGACTCAGATCGACGGTTTGGTACCGACCGAGACGGATCAGTTCGGATATCCCTTTTCCAATGGCAGGGGCCTGTTGAAATCCATGGCCGCTGAAGCCGATCGCCATGTAGAACCCTTTCAAATCTGGATGTTCTCCTACGAGGGCGTTGCTGTCCAGCCGGTTGATCGCGTAAAGTCCGGCCCATCCCCGGATGAGTTTGAGCCGGTCAAACACAGGGATTCGCTGGGCCAATATGGGCCACATCGTGTTATGAAAAAAAGATTTGTCCACCGTGAAATTGAATCCTGAAGGTTCTTCGAGAATGGATTTTCCGGTCATGATGATCCGGCCGGTCTCATGCCGAAAATAAAGCCCGGTCACATCAATGACCAAGGGAAGATCATAATCAAAGATTTCAGAGGGCTGGAACACGAAAACCATTCTTCGCACGGGATCGACCGGCAGCTCGACGTCGGCCATGCGACCCACTTCGGCGGCCCATGGGCCAGCCGTATTGACGATAATGCCCCCCGCGTAGCTCTCTCCCTTCTTCGTCATCAGCCCGGTCACTCGGTTTTTCTCTTTTAGAACCTTCGACACTTCGTCGTTAATATAGGTCACCCCGAGCCTCCGAGCCTTTTTGGTGTACCCTTGAAGGACCCCATACGGGTCGAGGTAACCATCCCCTGGGCTGAAGGAGGAACCGACGAGATCGTCAGCGTTCAGGTGAGGGGCGATCTTCAAGGTTTCCTCTGGTGAGAGAAGCTCCACATTCACCCCGAGATTGGCCTGAAATTCATGGTGCCGCCTCATGAGGGGCCAGTTCTTCTCATTGGCCAGGAATAGATACCCCCTTTGCTGGAACTCGGCGTGGGCTTTCTCTCCATTGACCGCCATGGTCTCATCGAATCGCTCATAGAACTCCACCCCGTACTGGGAGATACGGATATTGACCTCGGTGCTGAACTGTCTCCTGATGCCGCCGGCACTCAGGGTTGTTGAGGAGAATTCATAGGTTGGATCTTTCTCAAATACAGCGACCCTGCCGGTAAATCGGTCGTTTATGAGGTTGTAAGCGAGACTCGACCCCATGATACCTCCACCGATGATGAGAACATCATAGGTCAATGGCATAGATCACCTCTCTCGATGCGCTTGATCGTGCTCAAGGCCCCACGTCGAGTTCAGGTAAGGATGTTTGGAGCAGAAATGGGCTAAACTCGGCGATTGAGCGCTGGCGTGAATGAACGTTCGATATATAGAAGAGAGAACACCCCATGTCAAGCAGAAAATACCCCGCGCTTCTCGCCCCGATATTTCAGTGTTCAGCGGCGGAGGAGAATCTGCTGAACACCGAGCGGATGATGATATAATGAGACAGGGACGGGACGAAGTATCATCGAGAACAGTCCTGATCGGGTGCGGAGGCGACAATGAGCAAACTGGGCGTAATTTCTGATACCCATCTGCGGTCACCCGATGCCAGTCTCGAGCGAATCCTACAGGAGTCCTTTGCCGATGTCGATATGATCCTCCATTTGGGTGATTACGTCGATTACAGTATCGCGGCTTATCTCATGGAACACAAGAAGCTCATCGGCGTTACGGGGAATATGGACCCGCCAGAGATCAGAGAAAGCTTTCCACCCAAGCGGATCTTAGAGATCGCGAATCTCAGGATCGGAATTATTCACGGCTGGGGTGCACCTTTCGGATTGGAGCGGAAGATTCGAAGAGAATTCGATGACGTTGATGCAATTGTCTATGGCCATACGCACAGGCCAATCAATCACCGAAGGGGCGGGATTCTTTACTTTAATCCGGGGTCGCCGAGTCGTTCCATTTTCGGGCAAGGGACCGTTGGAATTCTCTCCATAACAGAGCATATTCAAGGCCAGATTATTCCTCTCTGACGATCCACACTCATTGAGATTTCCTATTCAAAGAGAACTCCCGTGAACGGGATCGGAAAATCCGTTCAATTGATACCGCTTTTCCTTTCAGATACTTGGAGACGGTTGTGAGAAAATCGTATAAGTCTCGCTGGGAGAGAGTGAGATAGAGATGAGATGCTCATGCAGTTTGTAGCTTAAGAGGAATAAGCTTTTGATATTAAATGTAGTATTTTATTTCCCGTTTTCAAACCGCCGAATCGATAAAGTCCTGCCAACGCTTCCGGTCTTTATCTCCTATTTCGGTAAAGAAGACCCCGGCTGAGAATGGCTTTGACGAAAACCAGTGGGATGCCTCATCGTGCCAGACCACCCTCCCCGTGGCGTTGATCGGCTCATTTCGCATGGGAAGCTTGATTTGGAGGGAGAGTTTCATGTCTGGCTCCATAGCCCGGACAAAGAGGTTGAGGCCGTCGACAATGAGCATGTGGGTCTGGAGACAGATTCCCTGCCGGGAGATATCCCGGCTTTCCCCCTCGATAAGGCGGGAGACTTCTCGATCGTTGGAATCCTTCAACTGGAACAATACCGGGACGGTGCCCTTAACCCTCAAAAAGCGTCTTCGTTCCACGTCTCGGTATGCCTGGCTCTCGGTGGTTGAATCCATGCTTCCCTCAAAAAGCGAGAAATCCTGAGAACGTGCTCGCGGGTCCGATAAGACCCAGGATCACCTCAGTTTTTTGACGATTTCGATGACCTTTTTGTTCTTCGGGTCCAGCCTCAGGCAGTTCTCCAAGGCCCCCAGTGCTTTTTTCTTTTCGCCCATTTTCAAGTAGCTCAGTCCGAGATTCAAGTGCGCGTCCTTGAGGTACCGGGGCTTCAATTTCACGACGGCTTCGAATTCCTCTGCTGCGAGGACGTAAGCCTTCTTTCTGAAATAGAGATACCCGAGGTTGAAATGGGCATCGGGAAAATCGGGATTCCTTTCGATGGCTTTCTGATAACTCAGTATGGCCTCTCGATGTCTTTTCATCTTGGTCAGGAGCCGTCCCATCTCAAAAGGGGCTTCGACCCCCCGGGGGTCCATCTGAGAGGCTCTCCGAAGGTCCTCCAGTGCCGACTCTGGCGATTTGTCTTTGTTCGCCATTCCCCTGAGGAGAAAAGCCTTGGCAAATGGCCGATCATATTGCGTTGCCAGTTGAGGATCGACGGCGCGGGCATCCTCAAAAAGGCGGATGGCGCCCTCGAAGTCCCCCTGAGTGAGCAGGAGAGACGCTTCGCCGATTTTGCCTTGAAGCGGCGAATACTTCTCCTCGACATTCACCGAGGCCGCCGTGCCTTCTGGCGTCGCTCTCTGGGTCTCGTGCAATCCGAGACGTATTGGCGAGAGATGGATCATCCCGTAGACCGCCAAGGAGAGAATCCCAATTCCGCCGAGTCTCAGAAGAGTTTGTCTCAGCCCGGGCACAAGTCCTTTGAGACCTTTCCGGGGTGAGATATTTTCGACTCGAGATGCGTGAATCTCTCTTCGGATTCGGTCCCTTTCATGGTGCCTGACCAGAGCAGCCTCCTCTTGAATCTCTTTTTCCTCCTGTTGAATTTCTTCGTTGAAGTTCTTTTGCATGTAGTTTCTCAGATCGGATGGGCTCAGATAGGCTCGCTGGTCATCGAGATAGCCGACGAGCTCCTCATAGAGCTCCTCTGCCGTCTGGTATCGTTTGTCCGGATCCCTCTCAAGAGCCTTCAAGACGATGGCGTCGACCTTTTCAGGAATCACGGAGGCGAGTTGAGAGGGAGGAGAAATACTGGAAGACTTGACTTCTTCAATCAGTCTGAACTCGGACTCCCCGCGAAAAATTCTCTGACCGGTGAGAAGTTCATACAGGACAATGCCGAGCGAGAAGATGTCTGACCGCTGGTCGACTGTCCCCCCCATTACCTGCTCCGGTGACATGTAGGGGATCTTGCCTTTGAACACGCCGGATTTTGTTTCCGAACTCCGGAAGGCGGCCTTCGCAATACCGAAGTCAACCAGCTTCACCTCTCCTTCATATGACACGAGGATATTCTGGGGGCTGATGTCCCGATGAATGATGTTCAGTGTTTCATTGTCTGTTCCCTTCTTTCGGTGAGCATAGTCAAGGCCCATGCTGGCCCGGCTTATGGCGTAAAGCGCCAGATTCACAGGGAGGCCCTGGGCCTCATCTTGGGTCCGCATGACTTTCAGGCTCTTTCCCCAGACGTATTCCATAGCCAGGTAATATGATTCTTCGAGCTTTCCAAAATCGAAAATTTGGACGATGTTTTCGTGGGTGAGCTGGGCCGCGATCTTGGCTTCGTCGATGAACATGGAGATGAAGTCTCCATCGTTTGAAAGGTGGGGTAAGATTCTCTTGATGGCGAGCATCTTTTCAAATCCCTCCACCCCGACGCGCCGCCTGGCTCTGAAGAGCTCGGCCATTCCTCCGTAAGCGATCTTCTTTGCCAGGTAATAATCTCCGTACTCTTCAATGGTCAGTTCGTCCGAATTCTCTGCGGCCATGGACCGAGTCCTTCTCAATGCGTTCCAGTCTGCTTAAGCCAATCTGGCCTTCCACCGAAAGCAGAGGATACGGCCAGAACCAAAGAGAAGGCCGCGAGGCCTCTCTTCGTCATTTGGGCCCGACAGGTTCAAGATCGAGGGGCTTCGATTTCCGTTTCGGGGGATTCCGCCGTTTCTTGAGAGGTGTCATCCCTTTGAGCACCCGCTCAATATCCGACATGAGGACCGGAACGACCTCCTCAAACGCCTTGCCGATCTGTTTGACCATCGTCTGCCGTCCAGATTTGACGATCGACTTGACCTTCACACTGTTGTGAGAGTGATAGTCTTTCGTGAACAGTGTCTTCCGTGGCCTGCTTTTGAGAAGCCGTGCAGAAAAGGCAACATCGCCATGAATTGATCGGCCGAGAAGCCCTACCCTTTCGATGTAACCATGAAAAGAGTTCAGAACCAGCTCGAGGACCAGGCCGTCTCGATTCTCCGCCCTGTCAACCTTTTGGAATAGAAAAGAGAGTGCAAACTCTCGCTGAAGCATTTGCTCAACCATCTGCGGGATTGGCTCCATCCAGAAAGTCTCATCCGTTTCGAGCAGGTGTTTTTTGGGGGAACTCCGGTCGGTTTTGGACCCCCGGTCATCGAGGATCTTGATCTGAAGGGTTTTGTCATATTGTCTCTTTGCCCGGTACTCCGAATAGGTGTAATTGCGGTAGTCGTTGGCCAGGGTGTATGAGCGCTCAGCCAGGACGTCTGAGCTGAAAAACAGGCCAGCCAGCGCCGACAAAGACACCAATATGCCGACTCTCCAGAATCCTTTTAGCATCACTATCCTCATCGGCAGAAAAGCGTTTAAATTGAGTGTCAAAAATTTGGCCGGAGGTTTTTCGTTCGGGATTCTCCAAACGTCGCCCGCCCCCGATTCAAGCACAGTAAAGGGAACGAAAGCCGGCCTGACGGAACGCAGAGAAGATCAGAATAGCTCTCGAGTTCCTTTCTCAAATTTCATCCTCGGCCTTTTGAGGAATTCTCTTTCCCGGTCCTCCCTCTGTGACAGCCGTTTCGGAGGCCGCCTCTGGAGACGATTCAACTCTCCACGGGCTGGGGGAGCACGGAACTCTCGATCCGCAGGATTGAAGAATCTCATCGCCTCTCCCGACCTGGGGCTTGCATCATCCATACCAAATCTCTTCGCCATTTCGCTGAAAATCGACGTGTCGAGTCCATCTGACCTTGGCCCAGGAATTGCTACGGGAATGTCTGATTTTCGGCAGTAAGCAAACGAGAGGAGTGACACGTGGCAGAGAGGAAACGGGCGTTTGTTGAGAGAATGGGAACGGTCACCATCAACATGGAGGAGTATGAGCAGGCCGGCGTTGACATTTCGGTTTTGAAGATGGTGATCAGCAAGATCGAGGATCTGCCACCGCTCCCGCTTATCGTTCAGAAGGTCCTCAGCCTCACCCAGAGTGAAAATGCCGATACCGATGAACTCGCAAAGGTTATCTCGAATGACCAGGCTTTGACGGCGAAGCTTCTTAGAGTCGTGAATTCCCCTTTTTATCACGTCTCCACGGTGGTCAACTCCATCCCTCATGCCGTCGTCCTCCTGGGATTTCGTGGGATTCGGGATTTGGCGCTGGGGCTCTCAACCGTTGAGATGTTTGACGAATCACACAAAAACCAGTCACTGCCAAGGCAGAGGTTCTGGGAACACTCTATTTCCTGCGCGCTCTGCTGCAAAGCCTTGGCTGATCGAGTTCGATACAGAGACCCTGAAGAAGCCTTTGTCGGCGGGCTCCTTCATGATATCGGCAGGATCGTGCTCAGCCAGTTTTTTTCAGGGTCCTTCACCGAGGCCATGAGAGAAGCGCATCTGCGGAAGCGCCCGCTCGTGGATCTTGAAAAAGAAGAGATCGGCATCCCCCATACCCTGGTGGGCAAATTACTCCTACAGAAGTGGAATCTTCCTCCCTCACTTGCCGATGCCGTGGAACGTCATCACAACCCGATAAAGAAGGGGGCTGGCACATCTAAGATCGATATCCCTCTGATCATCATGGTCGCCGACACGCTGACGAAGATCGCCTCCATCGGTTTTGGAGGCGACAGGTACATCCACGGGATCGAGAAGAATTTCTGGAATAGCTTACCGACTCAGGAGAAAGACTACGTCAGCATCATTTCAAGCCTATCGGATGAAGTCCAAGAGATTAAAGGATTCTTCGGAATAAAGGATGATCTGCCCAAGACCCAACAACCCGTTCCAGAGCGAAAAGAAGGTGACCTCCTTCGACTCGCCTACTATACGAAGGATGATTTAGAGTCTTTTTCGCCTGCGAGAACGACACTTCAGCGGTTTTTCGAGGTTGAATCCTTCCCACTGGACGGAGATATCAAGGGAAGCCTTGAGCAAACAAAACCCGAGGTCATGTTTATCGATTTATCCTCTGAGGAGAGGACGGAGATGATCTCTGAGATTCTGAAAGTCTACCGCAGTGTCAGCGATCGTCCGCTGATTCTTCTGCTTTCCAGGGATGTCTCGAAGGAAACGCAGGAGAAGTCGGCAAAGATTGGCATATACTTCCTCACCACCCCCTACTGCCCAGAAGAACTCGTCAATTGTCTCGGACAGGTCAACCTTCCGGCGTAGTATACCCTGACCCTGGTACCCCATCGCCTCTTCATATGTCTTTCAGGGGGCAGAGGTTCCCGAACCCCTGCCAGATCTTCACTCCGATTCCTTGACGTTGCAGAGAACGTTTGGAATGGAGAGGAGAGACGAGAGACCAGAGACTAGAGATTAGAGACTGGACACGAGAGACTGGAGATTGGAGACTAGAGATTAGGGATTGGGGACTGGAGACCGGAGACTGGGGATCAGAGATTAGAGACGAGAGACTAGAGACTGGAGACTGAAAACAAGAGACCAGAGACGCGAGATTAGAGACTAGAGACCAGACAATAAAGGCTAAGGGACAAACACTAATTGACCAATGACCAATAACCAATAACAAGTAACCAATAAGGAGTACATTTCCTCGAACCTTCTGCTCCTCTCCTTTGTCCTGGGAGCGCAGAATTGGCGAATCGCGATAAGGGTCATCCCGTGAGTTTGGGAGCGAAGGGATAGTTGGTGTCCATTTGAGAACTTGCGGATAATAGAAGAAATCCTTAAATTGTGAAACATATCCTTCGCGAAATAGGGGAAGTCCTCCTGAAATCAGAGCTCGAAAACACCTTGCCACGAGCGCGGGCATGGTAATCTGCTCAAACCGTCTCAAAGAGAAGAAGGACAGACGGTTTTTTGCTCCGATCCAGAGGGCGTCGTCAAAAACCATACATGCGAACCTGACATGTCCAAACACGGAGATTCTCTTTCAATCGGTGGAAAAAGATACGACGTGATTGTCGTGGGAGCCGGGCCTGCGGGTTGCAGTACTGCGATCTTTCTCGCGAGGAGGGGTTACGATGTTCTCCTCGTCGATCGGGCAGAATTCCCCCGGGACAAGACGTGCGGTGATGGGCTGAGCCCCCGGGCGATGGAGGTTCTGAACCGGATGGGGGTGGCTGAAAAAATTGAAAACTCCACCCCTTGGAGAATCGATGGGGTCGAGTTTTTCTCTCCAGCAGGTCAGAGGTTGCGGACAGAATTTCACCACGTTGAGGGGATACGGCACCATGGCTATGTCTTTCCGAGAAGAGATTTGGATCTTTTGCTCTTTCAACATCTCCGAGAATGTTCACGTGCCGTCGTTTTGGAAAACCGCCGAGTCGTCGATTTGCTCTCTGATGGAGGTATGATTTCAGGGGTCAGAGTCCATTCCGAGAGAGGGCCAATGGATTTCATTGGCAAGGTCATTGTCGGAGCGGATGGAGTCCATTCGATCGTGGCTCGAAAAGCTTTTTCCCAAAAAGCCAACCCGAATGGCACAGTCCTCGCGGTCAGAGCATACTTCGATCATGTTCAGGGGCTAGATCACTATGTTGAGGTTCACTGTGAGAAGTCTCTCCTGTCGGGTTATGGATGGGTTTTCCCGACCGGGCAGGCCTCGGCTAACGTCGGCATCGGGACCTCTTACCGCTCTGGGATCACGAAAAAAGACATGATGAGGTTGTTTGATGCTTTCTTGAGGGAAAACAGTTCGATGCGAGAGAGATTCAAGAACAGTCAGATTATCGAGAGCTCGATGAGAACCTCTTTTGTTCCACTGGGGCCCCGCCTGTCCAGGCGGGGTCACGAGAATGTCCTCCTCGTTGGTGACGCTGGAAGTTTTGCCGATCCATTAACTGGCGAAGGGATTTATCAGGCCCTCCGGAGCGGCGAATGCGCGGCCCAAGCAGTGGCCGCGGGATTCGACGATAACATCGCCAGAGTCGGTGACATCTTTGAAAGTCTATGGAAAAAAGAATTCAGGCGAGGGGAATACATCCTCGGATATCTGATCCAGAGATTCGTGTTCGGTGAGTTTTTCTTAAACCTCAATATCAAAAGGGCCCTTAAGAATCGTCGGATGGCTGAAACACTGGTTGCGATTCTTTGTCATAAGAAATCCAAACTCAGACTGCTCCTCTGATTCATTTCCATGGGAGGGCTCACCCCTCATCCGGTTCATCCCCCCCGGGACATTAAATAAAGAGGGAAACGGGCCCGCTTCGTTCTAAACCGCCTTGGGAATTTCTCCGGTCAGATTTCCATACCCCGCGTGTAACCCACGGCCCGTCGTGCGGAAGAGTGCATTGGCATAGTGGCTAATGAGGGCGGTGTTATTATACCAACAGGTGCAATTCCTGGTGGATCCGATTTCTCTGCGAACCTTGTGAAAGGCGTCTGAATTCCAGATCGTCTCAAAGTCGTGCTCTCGGATGGATCCCACCCGTGTGTGCTGTTCGAGACACGGAAAGACATTGCCCCAGGGATCGAAACGGACCATCAGTACTCCAGCGTAACAACGGTGGTGGGGAAATCCGCCGTTCCTCTGGAGACTCCTCAGAAGGCCACGCATATAACCGTCTCGCCTGAAAGGCGTGCCATCGAGTTGTCTGGCCAAACGGTGTGGGTCGATGCCAAACGATCCCTCGGACAAACCTGTATAGAAAGCATCCCGACAGAAATGGGCGGGTTGAAGCAGGACATCATCCACGGCTTCCTTCCATTTCTCATAGTAACGTCTGACCTCATCGATATTGCGGTCAGAGACGGTCATTCTCACCCGGACAAGGGGTCTCGTTCTCCGGGAGGACGCAACAAGCGCGTAGATACCTCTTTCGACCCGCTGAAAGGAACCAGGAGCCCCTCTGACCGAGTCGTGAGGGCGGGAGGTCGCCCCATCGAGACTCACGGTGACACATGAGATCCGGGTGCGAACCAACTGATCCGCATTCGATTCGAGTAAGATGCCGTTTGTGCATAGATTGACAGACATGCCTCTCGCAAAACTCGTTAAGATCGCAAAGATGTCCTCTCGCAAAAGAGGTTCCCCACCGGCAATGCTTATTTGGTGAACGCCCAGATGCCGAAAAACCCGGGCGAGCCTCTCATATTCCTCGAGTGTCAATTCCTCCTTCCGCAAGTCCTGCCACCGTTGGCACATCTGACACTGGCAATTGCATCGATAGGTCACATCGAGCTCGGCCATATAGGGTCCCGATGCGGGTGGCCTCCCACGATTGGTGGCGACAATATTTCGCCTCGAGCGCCACAGGGCCCCCACAAATCGCCCTGAAAGAAGCATACGACGATAGGGCCAGAAACGGTTGAATCTCATGGATACTTGTTCCGTCCGGCTTTCGTGAAAGCCATCCCCAAGGGGTATAGACGGATGCCAAATTACTTTTCGGCTTGTTTCTTGCTGAAACGTCTTGAAATTCGCGAGCTATTTCCGATCACTGTCAGGCTGCTCGCGANNCCAGAGGAACACCAAAGGCATTGTAAAAGAAGGCAAAAAAGAGGTTTTGGCGAATAATTCGCATCGTCATGTCCGAAAGATCGATGATTTCTATGATCCGCGCTGGATCCTCTGTCATGATATGGATATCCGAAGCGTCCTCGGCAATACTCGAACGCGTTCCCAGGGCGAATCCCACATCCGCTTGGGCAAGCGCTGCCGCGTCATTGATCCCATCTCCCACCATGCCGACCCGAAAACCTCGCTCTTGGAGTTTCCTGACGACTTCCACCTTCTCGCTGGGCAAAACGTGCCCGTGGAAACTGTCGATCCCCAATTGAGCGGCAATAGACCGCGTCGTCTCCTCAGCGTCGCCAGAAACCATGCAAATGTGGGCTCCTCTGGAGCGCAAGGCGAGAATAAGCTCTCGGGCATTCTCCTTGGAGGAGTCTCCGAAGGCCAGAAAACCCTGGATAGCTCTCTGCCAGCCGAAAAAGACCACCGTTGCCCCCTTGAGTTCGCAAAGCCTGGCCTTCTGTTCGAGTGTGGCAGATCGATGGATCCCCTCCATGTCCATGAATTTTCTGTTCCCGACGCGTACCTCAGTCCCCTGAACCACACCTTTGACTCCGAGTCCGTCGAATGCCGCAAAACAAGTAGCCGGTTCGATTTCTATGGACGCTTCCCGCGCGGCTTGGACGGTTCGTCTCGCCAGAAGATGGTCCGAATGGGCTTCCACGGATGCCACGCGAGCCAAGGCTTCCCTCTCATTGCCGCCCACGGTGAAGACTTCCTGGAGGGAGAAATCTCCCTGTGTCAAGGTTCCTGTTTTGTCCAAAACGAACGCATTCAGATCCTTCCCGCGTTCAAGTGCTCCCGGGTCTCGAATCAGGATCCCCCTGGCCCGGCCAGCCGCCACGGAACCGACCTTGGCCAGAGGGGTTGCAAGACCCAAGGCACACGGACAGGTAATGACCAGCACTGTCACAGCCCGTAGCAGGGCCTCTTCCATGGCAACGCCGTGGAGTCGCAGATAGGTCATGGTCGCCCCAGCAACGATGAGAATCACAGGGATCAGCCACCCAATGATTCGGTCTGCAAGATGCTCCATCGGATTTCTTTTGCTGAGTGCCTCTTGGACGAGTTGAATCATCTGTCCCAGCGCACTCTCAGGTCCCACCCGAGTGGCTTGGAGGCGCAGCTCTCCCCCCATGAGGCGAGATCCCCCGATGACCTCATCGCCGGGCTTTTTCCCTATGGGTTTGGATTCGCCTGTTAGGATTGACTCATCCACCTGGGCATAGCCTTCGATCACCATACCGTCCACGGGAATCTGCTCGTCCACCAGGGCGAGGAATTCATTGCCGGGTTCGACGGCCTCCGGCGATACCCACCGCTCTCTCCCATCTATCAACAGGCGCACTTTTTGGCTCGCCAGTCGGTAGAGCTCCGTGATCCCCCTCGAAACCTTTTCCCTAGCCTCTGCCTCGATATACCGACCGAGCAAAACCAGGGTCACAAGCATGGCGGCTGTATCAAAGTAGAGGTGGATACTTCCCCGGACCAATTGAATGAGGCTGTAACCGTAAGCCGATAGGGTTCCTATGGAAATCAGGGTGTCCATGGAAGTGCTGAAATAACAGAGCCCAACAAATGCCCTCTTGAGGATCGGGTACCCACCGTAAAAGACCACCACGGTGGCAAGAAGCCAGATGGGATACGAGAGGTATTTGATTGCCCCTTGGGAGAGTTCGAGAAAGAAACCCGAATAGAGGGCAAAGGAGATCATCATCAGATTTGCCGTGAGAAAGCCGGAGATGCCCAATCGCAAGAGCAGGTTCCGTCTCTCCTCAGAGCGTTCCCCTGAATCTCGGAAAAGCGATGCACGGTAGCCCACGGTCGATATCCTGCCAAAGATGTCCTGAGGGCTCAAAACCCCAGGGAGGTATCTAATCTGAACCCAATCCGACAGGAAATGGACGCGAGCTTCCAAAATCCCCTCTGTTCTCCTCAAAACCGCTTCGATGAGCCGCGCACACGCGGGGCACCACATTCCCGCGACCGTGAAGCTAAGGTCCTGAGCATGGGCCACTGCCGATTCTTCCCGAGAAGCCACCCGATTCGGGTCAGGGAGATCGATCTCCGTCTGCCGAGAGATGAGGTCGGCCTCGTCTCGAGGGATGATGCCCACCTCGACACAAGTCCGAAACAGATCGGTCTTCCGGAAATCGATTGGTGCGCCTTCTGGACAATTGAACAAGAGCTCGAAAACGTACTGACACCCTGGACAACAGAACTGTCGCACGTCTCCCCCGATGGTCCGTTTAATCTGGGCGCGACCCACTGGGAGCCCACAGAGTTCGCACCGGTCGCGCGGCCTTTCGGCTGTCGGCTCCGTGAATCCTCCAGCTGAGACGAAGCTCCTCGGAGACTGTTCAGCCAAGAGCTCGAACCCCCTTAAGAATCAGGACCAATCCCATGAAGATGACCGATAGCGCAACAACGCGCTCTCCCATCAACCGCACCTTGACTGAAAGGATGGAAGTCGATAGCCCCAAGAAAAAGAGCATAGGGACCGTGCCGAGTCCGAAAAGGACCATCGTGAGAAAGCCTCCCACAGGCGTTTGCGTCGTCGCAGCCTTGATGATCATGGCAAATGATAGCATGCACGGGAGAAACCCAACGGCAAGCCCGAGAGCGATCTTGGATCCAAGTTCTCTGGACTGGAGGCGCCTGTGGAGCCAGCGACCCAAGAGGGGGGTTCCGCTGAGAGAGGGGGTCGTTAGGGCCAGAGGTAGCGGCAGGACTCTCAGCAGAAACAAGCCTACGAGGATCATGGCGAAGCCGCCCAGGAGGGTCACAATCCCTCGGAGGTTGAGAAAAATCGCTTCTATACGGGTCAGGTGAGCGATTCCCCCAGCCAGTGCGCCAAGGGCACCATAGGTCGTGAGGCGACCTATATGGAAGAACAGATGGTGCCAAATGCCCAGCTGCCAGACCGGTGGTTGGCCGATTGTCGATGGGTTTCCGGGGCTCTTGAGTTGAACCGAATAAGCCAGTACGAGGGGACCACACATCCCCACACAGTGGAGGCTCCCGGCGAAACCGACCACTAAAGGAGCGACAAGATCGAACACCTGGCTAATTCTCCTCTGAGTTCTTGGCAAGAAAGCGGATGTAATGGACGATGGCCCAGCGATCCGTATCGGCTGCCGTATAACCGAGTGGCGGGTGTCGTCCGATGCCAAAAGTGATTGCATAATAGAGCTCTGCGTCAGACTGTGCCTGAATATACTCGCTCTTCAGGCTCGTGGGCAAAGGATAGAAGCTTTGCCCCACGGTCCCGTTGCCGTCGGCATTGGGTCCGTGGCACATGATACAGAAGTAACCATAGGCCCGCTTTCCCTGGTCGACGGATGTCCTTTCGTAGGTCAGGGGGTTCTCGAGATCCTCGAGGTCCGTCTCTCTGATCACCTGCAGGCCGCCGTGGATGGGAACCGTCCCCTGGACCATTTCGGGCATCGATGTCTCGTAGGTGCGCACCGATTCCTGGTCCGACATCCGGCCATAATCACAGCCCGAGAGAACCGTAATGATAACGATTAGGGAGATGGTGTTCTGCCAGCGTATTCTCATTTTTCTCCTCTCATGGCAAGCTACGGGTGCCCTCCTGTGCCTCGTGATCACGTATCCGCTAATCGGCGACGTGTTGAGGGGTCGGTTCCGCGTATTCTGTGGCGTATGGAGATTGGCCCGGGATATCCTCGACGACCCCGAAATCCCAGTTCGGGGGACCTTTATCGCCAACCGAAAAGAAAACGAAGAACCCCCAGATGAGAAACAGCAGAACCATGGCCACGAGAATGAGCCAGCTTCTCAGCGTCGCTTTTCTCTCTCGATCGGTTGGTTGGCTTCCCAATTGGATGTCCTTCCCCTCACTCGCCCCCATAGATTCCGCCGATGATCCGTCCGCTCCGATCTCCCCTCGTCAAAAAGCTCCCCCGCGAAGGCCAACGACGATGAGATAGCCGAGGGCCCAAATGATGAAACTCACATAGATGAAGATCAAGATCGGGGGAATCCGATTTTTCTCCACCTGGAGCCCCTCTGGGTAGTCCTCCGTCTCATCCAGTCTCTTTCGTCTCCCTCTTTCCTTTTGGTAGCCACTGAAGGCCAGATAGATGAGAATGAGTGCGGTGAGGCCGAGGAAAACCAAGAGGACCACGTATTGGAAATCGAGGAGCGTGAAATATCGCATCAGCCTGCCTACCCTCCCAGACTCATCAGCGTCAGAATCACCGTGGTGGCCATCGCGGCGAGTCCGATGGCAATGACAAACAAAAGGGCATAAACCTCTCCTGTCGGTCGCGACGGATTTTCAGGCTGCACCATTGGAAAATCGTCTCTCAATGGCAGGTAACGGGCTCTTCCCTGATCCGAAAATTGGCCCGATTTTAGCGCCCAGAAAAACACGAGGACGCCCACAAAAATCCCTGAAGCGGTGAGCGCCATCCAACCGACGTAAAACATGAGTTACTCCTCCTTCCTCGGTCCCTCATAAGGAGCGTCAATTCCTCTGGGTTCCTGATCCGCATCGGTCTCACCGATGAAGTACACCGCCACGTAGTTTCCGACGTCCCAGATCTTCTCAGACTCCAACTCGCGCTTGAAGTAAGGCATGGCCGTTCCTGTGATTCCATTCATAATCTGATAGTAAAGGATACCCCCTGAGACGCCTCTTCCCTTCAGGATGGTGAAATTGATGGGCGGAGGATAGAGATAGGGCTGAGCTGGCCCCATTCCATCGCCGATCGGTCCATGGCATCCGATGCAGAAACTCTGATAGATCCGATGCCCTCGCTCGAGTGAAGCCGGCGTCGTGGGATAGGGATTGGGCAATTTTCTCCATGGCTCGGGAACCATGCTATGGAGCCAGGCCACATTGGCATCCGGACCCGCATCATAAGCCTCGATGGCTTTCCGCTTCCAGTAACGCTGTCGCTTCACTCGAAAATCCGCGTCCTTGTACCCCAGGCTCTGCATATAGGCAGTGAGCGCCTTGATCTTTTCGGTACCGAGAAATTCAAAAGGCGGCATCAAAGATTCCGGTCGGGTGTACCTGGGATTGATGAAATGCGCCATGTGCCAATCGTCCGGATGTTCGCCCCCTTCTTGCGAGAGATCGGGGCCGGTTCGCTCCGATCCCAGCTGATGGGGCCGATCGTGGATATAGTCTCCGGCCTGGGCCACCCTCTCCGCTCCGAGTCCCCAATCCTGGTAGCGGACGTATTGGGAATGGCAGTAGGAGCAACCGTTCTCGATATATATCCTCCGACCCCATTGTTCGAGGGAGTTTCTCGGCCGGTGGATATCGGACGGGAGATTGCTCTGTGTATAACCCGGCAGGAAGACCACGACAAGAATGACGACTCCAAAGATGATCAGGCATCCGCAAATCAGGATCGTCGGTGTCATCCTCATGATGTCTTCCCCTTCGGCCCGTAGAGGGACATGAAGATATTGTATAAGCCGATGATGGCGCCTCCCACGATAAGGATTCCTGCAGAGGCTCGAAGGACCATGTAGAGATGGATCTGGGGTAAGACCCGGTAAACGACCTCGCCGTTCAACCAGGCATTCCCCTGGATGAGACCCGCCGTGGTCAAAATCACAAAAAAGCCAGTCATTCCAATCAGTACCAGCCAATACTGAATATCGGCCAAGCGCGTGCTGTATAGAGGCCGGCCGGTCACCCTGGGCAGGATGAAGTAGACGCCCCCCAGGGCAGTCATCCCCGCAAACCCAAGAACGCCGACATGCGCGTGTCCCACGACCCAATTGGTGAAATGAGTCAGCCGTTGCACGGAGGGAAGTGATTGCAGAGGCCCTTGCAAACAGGTCAGCAAATACCAGACGCTGCCGGCGAAGACGAACTTCCCACCAATATCCGCATGAATGTTCCCCAGTCGGCCTCGCATGGTGAGCCAGAGGTTCACCAGGACCGTCAGGACGGGAATCAACATGCCGACGCTGCCCGTGACGGCGATCACCTTCAACCAGGTCTGGACAGGAGCTTGGATGATGTGATGCGTCCCGATATGGGAGTACATAATCAGGATCGTCCAGAATCCAATAAGCGACAGGGTATGGCTGTACAAGGGAGTCCGACTGACGATGGGGATGACATAGTAGGCCACGGCCACGGCCAGTGTTGTAAAGAAAAAGGCGATAATATTGTGGCCGTAAAACCAGGCCAACACCGCATCGGGAATTCCGATGATCGACCCGGTCTCAGGGTTCCAGACGGCGTTACCGAAGAAGTAAGTGAAAAAGGTGAAAACAAAGGAACCGACAACATACCAGATGGATACGTAAAGAAGGTTCTCCTTCCGATGCCGGAGGGTTTGCAGAAAGTTATAGAAGACCAAGGCGAGAACGATGAGGACCCCAATGTCGATAGGCCAAATCAGCTCGGCATACTCTCGGTTCTGCGTGTAACCCAGAGAAAGCGTGACCACACCCGCTGTGATGGCCAGGTTCCATAACCACAGCGATATCTTTCCGATTCGCTCGCTATGGAGCGGCGTTCGGAGGAGTGTGGGGACCAGATAGTGGGCAGCTCCGACCAATGCACTCCCCACAAAGCCAAACATGACCAGATTCGTGTGAATCTGACGAATTCTTCCGAATGCGATCCACGGAATATTCCCGAGGAGTTCTGGGGCCACCATCTCCACGGCTCCGATGAAGCCTGCAAGGCTCCCAGCCACCATCCATGCCGCAGAACTCAGCAAGAATCCTTTGGTTGTTCCGTTCGGTTCATCCTTCAGGAAATTCAATTCAATGAATCCTTTCGATAAAGCGAGACCGAGGCATTGTTTCGAGCTTTTGGGGAAATCCTCTTGTTCCCTGAGCGACATTGCGGGAGAAGGGACAAGCGGATCTCCTTTAAAGATCAGAAGTCATAAACCAAATATACGAATGACAGAAACCCCTTTCACACCGAATACGAATGCATTAAATGTCTTCACATTGGTTTTTCAGGACAATGCCCAACTGCTCTCTCTCGCCCGCTCCCCTTCAACTTTGCTCAGGACAGGCCATTCGGCCCTGCTCAGGGTTGCCTGAGCCCACAGAGTTCCCAAGAGATGATTTTGAGCCTGGCCTGATTTTTTGAGAGGAAAAATGAGGCCACCCACTCCACCCCTTCGGGGCCATACAATACAGATTTCATAACGAATCGCGTGGTGGTACCCAATCAATTGATCCATGCGAAGCGTTGACGCTCTTGACCTGACTCGCCCTCTCAGCGATTCAGGTCGAAACTCAGAGATCTCAGTGTACGCTGCGAGAAATAAAAACTGACTTCATGCGCCTGCATTAGTTATGACACGCCAACCAGCAGTCCAATTGAGCCTTCTCTCTCTTGTGGCATTCGATGCAGAAACCCATCTTAAATTCGATCGGCATCAGACGATCCATCTCTTTCACATTTCCGTGGCAGACCGTGCAGTCGATTCCACGGGCGATATGCCTCTGATGGTTGAATTGAACATGGTCCGGCACGTAGGCGATCCTGATCCAAGGGATTGGCCTCTTGGTTTCGTAATGCGATTTCACGCGGAGGATCTGGGGATGCTGCGAAATAATATACCGGTGACAATAAAGGCATTTCTCCACCGCCGGAATCCCCGCGTTTCTGGATCGGTCCGCATAGGGATGACAGAACCGGCAGCTGATCTGCTTTACCCCTGCATGGATCCGGTGGCTGAAATAAATGGGTTGTTTGGGGCCGAGCCCTCGACTCGGATAAACAGCGTAAAAATAGAACATCACCACGAGGAGGAGGATCGATACCCCCACCCAAATATACCCTCTTTTCGTGTGATCGGTCTGCCTACGCTTTCGAGTGCTATCTCTCATCATCGTGAAAACTGAATATTCCTGCCAGTCAACGGGTTTATCCGCTGATCTCTACTCGGCTCGTCTCGACGGTTTCGCGAAACAAGGGATCCGAGACAGGAACCAGTGGAAATCTCCTCAGAAAAGCGGTGAGGCTCAATGCCATAAGCCCGAGAAATCCTGCGGTAATGAGGATTTCCAGGATACCGATGGGAAGTTGCTCCCCTCTCCAGAGCGAAGGGGCCACCAGAAGCAGCCGTTCGAGCCACATCCCNNGAGGGGCACAGGCTTCATCTTGATCTTTCGACTCAAGAGGACGACAAAGGGAATACCGAAGGAGACGACGAGAACAGTCCAGGCCAGTGGTTCCCACGGGCTGGTTTGGACGCGAAGGATGACGTATCGTGTCTCCTCGGCGAGATTGCCATACCAGATAACCAGAAACTGAGAATAGAAGAAATCGCCTGTCAACAGGCAAAAACCGAACAGGATCTTGCCCAAGTCATGGAAGTGTTTTGACCCGATCAGCGATTTCAGACCCGGAGCGTTCCTAAAAAGGCCCGTGAGGATAATCAGAGCCGCAAGGCCCGTATAAAGGCTACCCACAAAGTAGTAAGCTCCAAAGAGCGTACTGAACCAGTGAGGGTCGAGTGACATGATCAGGTCGAAGGCGATCAGCGTGAGAACCAAACCATAGAGTAAACCCAGGACGGGAGAGAGAACCGTCTGAATCCGCCATCGCCTGTCAATCCGGCTGTGCTTTTCCCTCCCACCCCCTGCATCGGGTGTGGAGTCTGTTCCCCGAGAGAGCGCCTCCATATCTCCACGAATGGAGACAAATACAAGGATCAGGGCCACGGCTGTGAGCAGGAAAAGGCTCGCGCCATCTCTGGCAAATAAAAAACCCACATTCAGCCAGGCTTCCTTGCCCTGAACGGGTTCATGAATCCAAGGAAAAATATCTTCTCGTCCAAAGTAAAGGGCCCAAAAAAGCACAAAGGAGACTGGCAGAAAGGCAGCTGGAGCCTCAGCAAAACGTTTGAGCGGACGTGCCCACCGCGCCTTGGTCAAATTCAGGATGGCAACAAAGACCACCGCACCAAACGCAAGGCCAGACCAAAAGGCATAATTAACCAGATAGGCCTGCCACGCCCGCTGAGCCTGAGGTCCAGAAATCCCAATCAGAAACGCACCCCCCCCTGCGATGACCAACAGGAGAAAGAGAATCATCCAGGGCCGCTGATTTCCCTCCAGCCCGGACTTCAGGCTTTCACCAGAGATCTCACCCGTCGACCTCATGAACCTCCTCAGCACCGGCTTCCTTCAGAAGTTGAGAGACCCTCGGCGCCTCACCGACAGGACACTCGATAGAAACACCGAATCGGTCTTTCGTGAATCGCGGATCATAATGGTCAGGCAACTTTGTCCGTGGGATGCGACTTTTCATCAGCATACCGATCAAATTCCCCCCGATACCCAGCAGGATGGTGAATTCAAAACCAACGATCATAAAGGGGATCCAGGCCACAACCGGCCGGCCGCCAACAATGAATTCCCACTGGAGGGCAGTGTATACCGCTAGACTCATCCCCAGAGCCAGACCCATTATCCCTCCCATTAGCGTGAAAAAACGGACAGGACTCGGTTTCGCGTCCAGGATTTCCGCAAGTTCATGGCAGGGAGTCGGTGAGTAGACGGTGTCTACCTTCACCCTGGCTCTCTTTGCGGCCTCGATGGCATGCAACATGTCATCCAGAGAGGAAAAAATGCCGATCAAAGTTCTTTGACCCGTCATCGTACCTCACCACTCGGAAAGCACCTTTTTTCTCTCATCTCCCCCTCACGGGCGGCGCCAGATGCTCCTTGACCTCAGTCATGGATATGGATGGCAAAAATTTGACGAACAAGAGAAACAAGAAGAAAAACAAGCCAAAAGAACCGAGCAAGATACCGAATTCTAACCAAGAGGGGCTGTAAAGCCCCCATGAATACGGGTCGTACTCGTGTGCCACTGAACCGACAATGATCACATATCGCTCAAACCACATCCCAATGTTGACCAGAATGGCGATTCCAAAGAGGCTGATGAGGTTGGTCCGAACCTTTTTAAAGAAAAAAGCGAGCGGTAGCACCGAATTGAATAGGACCATGATCCAAAACTGGGGGGCATACTCGCCAATGGCCCGCCAGATGAATGTGTCCCTCTCAACCATGTTTCCACTGTACCAGGCCGTGAAATANNCAATACCATGGCCAGTCCCGAATGAATGGCACCCGCCACAAAGTACGGGGCAAAAATCGTACTGTGCCATCCCGGCACAATGGCCAAGGCGAAATCCCAGGAGACCACACTGTGAACTGATATCACCAGCGGTGTCGCAAAAGCCGCGAAAAATAGGTAGGCCGAACCGTAGTGTCGCCACTGATTGTGGGAACCGAGCCATCCAAGGGAGAGGAGCCCATAGATTTTACGCCGGAGCCCATGGGCGCGGTCACGAATGATGGCCAGATCGGGGATGAGACCGGTATACCAGAAGAGAAAACTCACGATGAGATACGTGGAAATGGCGATCATGTCAAAGATCAGTGGGGATTGAAAATTCGGCCATAGATTGCGTTGGTTTGGGTATGGAAGCAGCCAGTAGAAAATCCAAACGCGTCCTAAATGGATAAAGGGAAAAAGTCCGGCCACAGCAATGGCAAAAACCGTCATGGCCTCGGCACTTCGAGCAATGGCTGTGCGCCAGTTTGCCCTGAACAAGAAAAGAATGGCAGAGATCAGGGTACCCGAGTGGGCGATTCCAACCCAAAAGACGAAATTGACAAGATACGTGCCCCAATTCACCGGATGCATGACACCTGCCGCACCGAGACCCGTCAAAATCTGATAGGCCCAACAGGAAGCACCCAACAGGATCCCGGTAAAGGCGATCCCGACCAGGAAAAAGTAGGATCGACCAGGAGGGGATAGCGTCCTGAGAACCTGCTGATCAACGTTGCTGTAAGAATAGGTCTTCATGGGCTATGTCTTTCTCAAACCTCGGGTCACCCTCTTCAAATAGATGACAGCCGGTTTCGTATTCAGATGGCCCAAAACCTGGTAAGCCCTGGGGTCTTGGATCAATTTCGAGACTCTGCTTTCGGGGTCCTTCAGATTGCCGAAGATCAGGGCCTCGGCTGGGCAGGTTTGCGCACAGGCTGTGGTGAAATCTCCATCTCGGACCTTTCGGCCCTCATTCTTTGCCCTGTTTCTGGCTTCCACGATTCGTTGGATACAGAAGGAACATTTTTCCATCACTCCCTTTTGCCGGACGGTCACGTCAGGGTTGAGCTGCCAGGTGAGTGGTTCAGACCGTGTGAAAGTGAACCAGTTGAATCGACGAACTTTGTAAGGGCAGTTTTGCGAACAGAAACGTGTGCCCACGCAGCGATTGTAAACCTGATTGTTGAGACCCTCAATACTATGGTGAGGGGCAAAGACGGGGCAGACGGGTTCACAGGGCGCTGCGTCGCAATGCTGACAGAGCATGGGAAGGAATCGAATATGGGGTTCCTCTCGCTCGAAATACCGTTGAATCCGGAGCCAGGACATCTCACGCCCTTGTATGACCAGATTCCTCCCGACGATGGCGACGTTGTTTTCGGCATGGCAGGCAACCACACAGGCCCCACAGCCGATACACCGATCCAGATCGACGACCATCGTCCATCGATACTCAGGATGCCGGTGGGGAGGATAGAAATCTTTTCGGGGATCAGACCCTTCAGGAAGTGGCACGTCCAGATGAGGCCGTTGGCCCGCCGTCTTTTCTTTTCGATAGTCTGCTAAAGTGACCGTCTGGGTGAGACCTCGCCCCTGTTGGTGGAAACTCCCATCGGTGTTCGCGACCAGAAGGCTTTTGCCCCGTTTCTGGAGGGTGACGCGAAATGGGGGTCTTAGAATTCCTCCGGAAACGTTGTCAACGTCTGGGGGGAAAAGATCCATGGGGTTCGCAGGAAGACCGTTGGCGAATCGCCCGTAGGCCGTATGCCCCTGTCCGATCGGCATCGCAAGGGTATCGGTTGACACCGTAGAAATCGGTAGGGCAGGAGCCTCTAGGCTACCGTACAGAGATCTGATCTGAAGGAGGTCTCCCTTATGAATATCGAGCTTTTTCGCCGTCTCTGGATGAATCT
>JABAOF010009651.1_pt1 | contig 25290 bp, 21 predicted proteins | sample 7062171 | NCBI WGS metagenome assembly JABAOF01 (sample SAMN14538628, study PRJNA623070) | marine sediment metagenome | biome: marine biome [ENVO:00000428]; feature: marine pelagic biome [ENVO:01000023]; material: deep marine sediment [ENVO:00002113] | place: India: Gulf of Khambhat ...
TGCGGAAAAGAAGGGTTGCTGATCGAAAAAACGACTGTGACGAGATCTAAAGGCAAAACCTACACATACAAGAAACTCTACGTTGCTCATTACCTGCAAAATGGCGTGTCCAAGCGCGGAAAAGTCGTCAACCGCGTGCAATGGTGCTACATGAACAAGCGACATATCGCGGAATTGAAAGCTAAAGGCGTTATTACACAAAATGTTACACAAAACAACGGCAATTTTTGTGTAACACCAAAAAACCCCGATTCAAGCTCTAATCAGCGAAACATTGTGAAACAATGGTGGACGGGGCGGGATTTGAACCCGCGGCCTCCACGATGCCAACGTGGCGATCATACCAAACTGATCTACCCGCCCAAAGGACGCCACTGCTGAAATTTAACCTGCAAAATTAGCCTATAAGCGTTTCTTTAATAAAACAGGTAGCAGATCAGTTCAACTCGTTTCTGTCTTTCTACAAGATTTTCATTACCTTCAATAGTGAGCCCCACATTAGCAGTTTAGTAGAAATACTGTGCAAAATTGGAAGGAGGTCTTTTCTCACAGGACTTTACGATGAGGCGAGGTTGACCAAGGCGTGCTTAACAAAGTGGAAATGGCTTTCAGAGCCTACGATCCATGCTTCGCGTGCGCAACACACTTTGCAGTAGGGCAGATGCCGCTAACCGTTAAGGTTTATGACAGTCAGAAAAACCTATTGCAAACCCTACGGCAGTAAACCTTTTCTTTCCTTTTTCTAACTTCTAGTTTTTGTTGGCGTTTCAACTTGGTCAAGAATGGGTATAACCTTCATAATATTCTAGAAAAGTGGTTGGAAGACGCAGAAAGAGTTGTAATAGCTGGTATCGGAAACCCTATTCGGAGGGACGATTTTGTGGGCGTAAAAATTGTTCAAGGTTTAGCTGGAAAAGTTTCAGAAGAAGTCATTTTACTTGAGTGTGAGACTGTTCCCGAAAGCATCATGCACGAAATAGTAGACATTAAACCAACCCACCTTCTCCTCATCGATGCGGCGATTCTTGGTCTGAAACCGGGTGAGATACGGCTTGTCTTTCCAGAACAAATTGCTGCTTTTCCAGCAATCACAACTCACATGTTACCCCTTCGCATTTTCTGCGAGTATGTTACAAAAATGACAAAAGCTAAAATCGCTCTATTTCTTATTGAGCCTGAAAACACAGATTTTGGGGAAGGTTTAACACCGAAGTTGCAAGCAATAGCTGAGAACGTTAAAGTTATGTTACAAAAAATCTTAAGCAAAACAAGCTAAAAAAGAAGTTTTAAAGAACTTCTTTTTCTCACTTCTTTTTCTTTGCTTCTTGGAAGAGTTTCTTTACTGCGGCGATTCTTGCTTTCTGCGCCAACACATCACTTGTCACTAGTGTCAATGCTTCTTCTGGACACCACTTTATGCATTGTGGTTCACCTTCATCTTTGCATAGGTCACAGACGTGCACGACTTTGTTTTCTGAATGTAGCATTATCGCGCCGTAGTCGCAGGCTTCAATGCACCATCCGCACCCGTTACACTTGTCCATATCTAACATAATTGTTCCTGTTTCATCTGACTGCTTTAAAGCGTCGCGTGGGCAAGCGGCAACGCACGGTGGATCTTCGCAACGTCTGCATGTAACAGCCATGTTGGCTAGTTGGTTAACGCGCACTACACGTATGCGTGATTTCAGCGGGTTGAATCCTTTTTCCTTCGTCCACGAGCATATATACTCGCAGATTTGACAGCCTACACACTTTTCTGGATCAGCAGAAACGAATTTTCGTTCATGAATCTTGACCATCTGCCCTCAAGCCTCCCCTTTCCCTTTGACAATTTCGGATAAGCCTTCCATACCCAAATCTTTTAGCGTCGCCGATGTGGGTATGCCCTCCTTAGTCCATCCGCGAGATTCATAGTAATCATCCAAAAGCAGGTCTAGTTCTTTCTGTTTTACCACCGCGCCATTCACTGGTCCCTCGTCAGGTATAGGCATGTTCATAACTTTCCAAGGTAAAGTATCATCTTTCCTACCCAAGCCTTCTCTGATATTGATTAGTCTGGCAAGCGTGTTTATTCTTGCACCTGACTTGTCAAGTTCTTTATCAGTCATTTCAATGCCTGTTACTAAATTGTAGAGCTTGGCCATGTCGGAAAGACCCTTGTAGTATGTTCCACGTGAGAACTTGCAGACTATAAAAGAATCAATTAGCGCATAGAGGTTTTCCATGTCCCTGACCATCTTGCCTCTGCCTTTCTCCGCCTTCAGTCGGTCTACTTTGCCTTTTACATCGAAGGCATAAGCTCCATGTCTATTGTGATCTGCACCGCGGAAGGAAACTGCAAAACCTAAAGCTGCAGTTTTGAGGCATCTCAGGTCGTAACCTGTGACTTCTAAGCCTTTAATGTGCTGAGCAAGTTTCTCGGCGCCTTTGCCAATTTTTTGTCCTGCACTTCTCACACCGTCAGCGAGTATATTTCCTATACCCTCTCGCTTTCCCATTTTCTCAAGAAGCTGGATCAGTGCTTCGGAATTACCGAAATTAGCTTCAATTCCGCCTAGATCTTTTTTGGATAAGATGCCATTTTCGTAGCAGTCCATGGCAAAACCAACCGTTACTCCCGCACTTATGGCATCCATGCCATAGTAATTAGCTAATTCCATGCCTTTAATTATGGCATCTAAGCGGTCTATCCCGCAGTAGGGTCCCATTGCCCATAGTGTTTCATACTCCATTCGCGTTAATGTACCCTTATAGGGGCCTTCTGGAATTACAACTTCGTGTTCACAGCGCATGGCACAAGAACTGCAACCTATTATTTTCGCTACGAACTTTTCGTTAAGGATTTCGCCGCTTACTTTTTCTGCTTTTTCAAAATGCGCGTTGTTGTAGTTGCGTGTAGGCATACAAAATAATGAGTTGTGAACTAAAACGTTTTCAGCGGTTCCCAATGTCCGATATTTCCGTGTCGCGGGTCCTTTCATTCTCTCATGAAACTCTTGAACCATTTCCATGAACTCGTCTGATTTAGCTGGAATTATGTCGTTTGTCCCACGAACAGCGATTGCTTTCAGGTTTTTGGAGCCCATTACAGCGCCCATGCCTGTTCTTCCAGCGGCTCGTGTTTTTTCGTTTATTATACAAGCTATTCGTGAAAGCTTTTCTCCAGCTAAACCTATGGCTGCTACGCGCACATAATAATCTTGAAGGTCTTCTTTTATGGCGTCCTCAGTTTCTGAGGGTGATTTACCTGAGAGATTTGCAGCATCAAGAAGCTGTACAGAATCGTCGTCTATCCAGAGGTAAACGGGTTTCTCGGCTTTGCCATTAAGGATGACTGCGTCATAGCCAGCTCTTTTCATTTCTGAGCCGAAGGTTCCATGCGCAACTGCTTCACCGATGCCCAATGTAGCTGGAGATTTTGCAACGAAAGCATGACCGTTACCAGCCGTGGGAAAAATTGTTCCTGATATTGGACCAATCGCTAGGACAAGAGGGTTTTCTGGGCTTAGGGGGCTAACACCTCCCTCAGAGTTGTCCAGCCACAACCTCATACCCAAGCCTATACCGCCAACATACTTCCTAGCGTAATCCATGTTTAAAGGTTCAATACGGGTTTTTCCCGTGTTTAAATCAACATAAAGAACTTTTCCAGCGTAGCCGTGCAAACACTTCTTTCCTCCATGTTTGTGGATTACATAGTCAAATGAAAACTATATTAAGTTAATGGGTTCCAATTTTAAGGATTAATGGCTGATCATCCACTTTCTGCACATTGACTCCCATAGTTTTGTTCAGACTTCTTTTGAGACTTACAATACCTCGTAAATTGTTTGTAAGCTTTATTCAACGTTGCACTTGAGAGAGACAATAATTCAATTGATTAAAAAAATATAAGACAAACAAAGTGTGGTAGCCATCCTCCACTGGTTTGCAACTAGCCACCATTGAGCAGCAAGTATGATATAGTGAAGTTTGGCACTTGGTGTGATTATTTCCAGCAAAAAGTGCTATATGCTTATTAGCTTTGGATTAGGATTAACCGTTGATGAAAATGTCTCTGGAAGGTTTTACCGAGTACAAACGTAGAGAATTCTGCAACGACGTAAAATGCCCAGTGCAGATGAAACTGAACCAGCAAAAAGAGAAATCCGAAGAGTACGAGAAAATAAGAAAGACCTGTAGCAACGCTTGTGTCTACACGACTTGGCAGTTTCATCACTGGCTTATAGAAAAAGGGTACATAATAATTGCTAGCCAGAAAATAGAAGGCAAAGACAGTTTTTTCGCATCCATAGATGGGGATTTGCTCGAGTGGGTTGACAAGCAAATTCAAAGCGGAAAGTACACTAGCAGAAGTAATCTGATCGAAAGTATATTGGCAAAACAGCTTAAATGATGTAAGCTTCAGTGATGTATCTTCGCATAACCCATTGAATCTGGAAGTAATGTGCTATTCTTGCAATTGAATTTTTCATCAAATCTATCCATGCATCTCTCTGCCGATAAAAAGTCGGTGCAATCAAGTATTCAAGCTTGCTGTACAAGTCACGAAGCTCAAGCTCTTTTCTTCCCTCTTCAGTAACAAACTCTTTCGGATGTGGACCAATCGACCAACCCGTAACCCCTTCAACACACCCTTCAACCCACCAACCATCCAGAACGCTAAAGTTCACCACGCCGTTGTGAGCTGCTTTCATCCCGCTGGTTCCAGAAGCTTCCATAGGCGGAACAGGAGTGTTAAGCCAAACATCAACTCCTGACGTTAGCTTACCTGCAATTTCCATGTCATAATTTTCAAGATAAACGATTTGAATCTGATCTTTCAACCTATTGGCATAACTATGGATTTCTTTTATCAACCTTTTACCATCAATGTCTCTTGGATGCGCCTTTCCAGCGAAAACCAGCTGAATTTTTCCGCTCTTATTCACGTCCAGAAGCCTATGCAAGTCAGAGAAAATCAAGGTTGCCCTCTTGTACCCTGTAGCTCGCCTAGCAAAACCTAACGTCAACACTTCAGGATCCAGGTTAACGCCTCTATTTTTTTCAACAAAATCGATAAGCGCAGTTTTCGCATCAACATGAGCATCCCAAATTTCCTGACTTGGAATTTCCAAGGCTCTCACTAGCAAAACCGGCTCATTTGCCCAGCTTGGAATGTACTTGTCAAAAAGCTCCCTGAAGAATGGGCAAGTCCAAGTGTACGAGTGAACTCCATTAGTTACAGATCTGATATAGTAGCCCGGAAACAGTTTCCTTGAATACTCCATATGAGCCTTGGAAACTCCATTTACATACTTGCTCAAATTCAAAGCCAAATAGGTCATGTTCAAATTATCCTGCCCAGCATACTGCTTAACATTCAATATCAAGTATTCTTTACCGAGCACCTCGTCAACCATATTATAGGGGAACTGGTCAAACGCAGCCTCAATTGGAGTATGAGTCGTAAAAACACAAAGTGTCTGAACCTTTTCATCGTCCATACTCTTCTCTTTTAATAATTCAAAGGTTAAAAGAGCAGAATGTCCCTCATTCATGTGATACTTCTTAATCTTGAAACCTAACTCCTTAAGAAGCTTCACGCCGCCTATTCCGAGCACAATCTCCTGCTTAAACCTGTAACGCTTGTCACCACCATAAAGGCAATCTGTAATTCTTCTGTCTTCTTCAGCGTTGCCTTCCACATCAGTATCCAAGAAAAGTATAGGCACCATTCCGCCAGTGGGGCTTTGATACTCGTACAGCCAAGCTTGAATCTGCACTTGTCTTCCTTCAATTGTTACTTTCGCTTTCTTCGGCATAAGAAATAAGGATTTAGACGGGTTCCATTCGTCAGGTAACTCTTGCTGTTCTCCCCGTTCCGTTAGCTTCTGCCTGAAATATCCCTTCCTGCTGGCTAAGGTCAATGCCACCATCTGTAACTTTAAATCTGCACTCGCTTTGACGATGTCACCTGCTAAAACTCCTAGTCCACCGCTGTAAGTCGGAATATCTTTGGTTATGCCAATTTCCATGGAGAAATACGCGATTCTAGGATCTTCCATGAAGTGCTCCCTGCAGTTTTTGCTACAGAAATAGTACTTTTTTCCTCCAAAAGTATCATATGTTATTTTCATTCTTGTAACCGTATCACCTGGATCTATTTGAGTTCCACAGACAGGGCATCTTAACCCGTATTGTGACTTCAAGACACATCAACTCGAATAACCATATTTCCATTCACGAATAATTTAATCGAACTGATAAACCATTCGAAAACGCGGTTGAAGATTTGCGGACAGGAAAAGGTTATTTAATTCTGGAACTAAAGGTTCCGCGGTGAAACATTACATGGATTGGGGAATGAAAAACCGGCTAGCCCATCTTATTCAGAGTGATGGCAGGTCTCTTTTTCTACCAATAGACCACGGATACTTCCAAGGACCAACACATATGCTAGAGAAACCCGGGGAAACCATAAAGCCGTTGTGGAAGTACGCTGATGCGTTGATGATGACACGAGGAGTGCTCCGCAACTGCATTGACCCTTCAATGCCTAAACCTATAATTATGCGGGTGTCAGGTGCAACAACTGTGGTGGGAGAAGACCTAGCCAACGAAAATTTAGTAACTTCCATTGAGGAAATTATTCGGCTTAACGCGACCGCTGTTTCCATGTCTATTTTTGTGGGCAGTAAATACGAACATGAGAGCTTGTCAAACTTGGCTAGGCTAGTTGACGAGTGTGAGGATTATGGGATACCTGTTATGGCAGTTACCGCGGTCGGCAGAGAACTAGAAAAACGTGAAGTCCGCTATCTGGCTTTGTGTTGCCGAGTTGCAGCTGAAATTGGCGCCAGAGTCGTAAAAACCTATTACTGCGCAGAGAACTTTGAGAAGGTTGTTGATGGCTGTCCAGTGCCTGTTGTTATCGCTGGAGGACCAAAAACTGAAACTCAACGTGAAGTATTCGACTTCGTTTATGACGGCTTGCAGAAAGGAGCTGTAGGTGTGAACTTGGGTAGGAACATTTGGCAGACTGAACATCCGGTGGCTGCGATTCGAGCTATAAGAGCTATAATTCATGATAGTTACACACCGGAAGAAGCGCAGACACTTTTTGAACAGGTTAAAGCTGGAACTGCTTGAAGCTACGTTTCTGGTGAACCCGTTTGCTCGCAGCTGTATACTACAATAATAGAGATGTACGAATTCAGGAAATGCCTAAGCCTGAGATCGGGGATTACGAAATCCTAGTGAAGGTCATGGCAAGTGGTATATGCGGCAGCGACGTTATGGAGTGGTATAGGGTTCCGAAGGCTCCCAGAATTCTTGGGCATGAAGCGACAGGAATAATTGAGCAAGTAGGCAGCAAAGTTGTAGGTTGCAGCGTGGGTGACCGTGTTTTCATCTCGCATCATGTGCCGTGTAACAGGTGTCGATACTGCTTGCGAGGGAACCATACAGCTTGCAAGACTTTGCATACGACAAATTATTTTCCTGGTGGTTTTGCACAGTATATACGAGTACCGCGGGTGAATGTTGAAAGTGGCATTTACAAGTTGCCAGTCGGGATGTCTTTTGAAGAGGGGACTTTTATTGAGCCTTTGGCGTGTGTTGGTCGGGGTCAACGGTTGGCTAGGATTCAGAAAGATGATGTACTGCTGGTAATTGGGAGTGGTGTGTCTGGGATACTGCATGTGCTGTTGGCTAAGCATAGGGGTGTTAAGCGAATTGTGGTGGCTGACATAAACAAATATAGATTGGAGTTAGCGGAAAAGTTCGGAGCTGATTTCTTGGTCGATGCAACGGATGATTTGCGGCGTAAATTGAAAGAAGTTAATGGTAGAAGGTTGGCTGATAAGGTAGTAGTTTGCACAGGAGCAACGAAGGCGGCTTTGACAGCATTGGATTGTGTAGATAAAGGCGGTACGATCCTGTTTTTTGCAGTACCAGAACCTTCAGTGAAGGTTCCAGTGCCTATGAACAAGTTTTGGAGAAACGAAATCACGCTAAAAACTTCCTACGGCGCAGCACCAAACGATCTTGCAGAATCTTTGGAGATTTTAGCTGAAGGAAAACTTAACGTTAGGGACCTGATAACACATAGACTAAGCTTGCGGCAGGCCCAACAAGGCTTTAGGTTAATGGCAGAAGCGGGAAAATCTCTAAAGATAATATTAGAACCCAACAGAGATTGATCAGCAAATCTGCATCAAAACACTTTCATTATTCAGTTAATATCAGGCTATTTAAAGGAATTATGAATGCTTTTTAATCTAGTGTATTCAGGTAAATTCCAGTAAGAATTTATCAATTTTTTCCTTTGAGAGAAAGTTGTTGTTTCTTTGATCATAAAAATATATCCTGCCCAAATACAACGTTTTTTTTACGAAGTTTTTTAAGTCAATAAACATAGATAATCGTTTTGTTGAATTAGAGAGCTTAGGGAAACTTAGCGTTTGAGAGTTAACGCCTATATAACCGGAACAAAATTTGATAGGACGGCGAGAGAAGAGGACTCATGAAAGAAAGATCACTGATAGCTACATTCCTTACAATGTTTCTATGCTCAACCTTGAGCGTTGCGCTAACAATGGCGCAGTGTTCAAGATGCGACGGAAAAGGAGAGATAATCTGTTCCTACTGCGATGGTGAAGGTGAAATAACAGTGGAAGAAGGGGCGCCCTGTGAATACTGTTCGGGGTCTGGAACACTGGAGCCTTTAATCATCCTAAAGAGTAGGGCTGCTTGGCTGAACGATGGAAAAATATCTGTGCAAGTCACATACGAAAACAGAGAACCCGTTAAAACTTATGGAAAGGTTACCGCAGAGGTTGAAGTCAACGATAACACTTATACATCCACTTCATCGAGCACTCTATTTCCAGCAAATGAAAATACTCAAGTTTCTCTAACAATAGACGGTATATCATCTGCAGACTACAACACGCTTCAAGAACAGCAAGTATTCTCGACCAGCATCACACTCGAAGCTGACGAGGTTCCATGCCCATACTGCGATGGAACTGGATTAGTACCAGCAACAATACCATGCCCTCAATGTGGTGGAATCGGTTTTATTGAGTGCCCCGAGTGCCATGGTTCAGGAATAGAGAAAGGCACACAGAACACAGAACTGGATATCGGAGGAACAACTTATGGTGTAGCCGCGATTGCCGTGGTTGCTGGAGTTGCTATAGCCGGGTTTGCACTAGTAAAAAAAAGAGGTATGAAGGAAGAAGACCTCAGAAAAATGTCACCCAGTGAATTTCAAGGGTGGGTTCTAAAAAAAATTAATGGCAAACAAGCATCACAAAGCGACATTCGCATGGGAATAGACGGGTATACGCATGCTGGTCAACCTGTTTCAATAAAACAGGAAGATGGAGTCGGCAGAACCGCAATTGAAAAATTTGCCGGTTCTATGGGACGGCACAACGCTAAGAATGGAACGCTAATTGCTTTCAGTTTTGGCGCTGATGCAATCAGAGGAAAAGTTCGAGCTAAAATGAGTTACGGGTTTGAAATACAAATGGTAACTGTTAGGGAGCTGATAGACAGCAGAAATATACCGCTCTAAAGAAAAACAGCGGCAATAAATCATAATTTTCTTTATTCTCTCAAAAGCATTTTTCAATTTCTCGCATTTAAATAAAAACGGATGTTTTGAGTTTTACTTCTAGTTGCGCTATAGGTCCCAATATGCTTTGTATTGAATGCGTTTGATTTAAGACTATCAGACTTATCTTTCAACGCAATTTCTAGCTGAAGCTAATACACTTTTTGCTCAATTAGTTCAATAAGCGTTCCATCCGGGTCTTCCACAAAAGCTATAACTGAACCCTTATCGCTAAGCTTAAAAGGTTCATCAGTTATGGTCACATTTCCTTTTCTCATTGCCTCGATTATCCGACTTATGTCTCTTACTTCGAAAGCAATGTGATCAAACACGCGGTCTTCATAGTCTGGTTGACTGAACTTTTTCTGGTTGCGGTACAAAGTCAACTCAAGCGTAGCCCCTCTCGCTTGAGGGTCTCGGAGAAAAGCGATTTCAGCATCATTCTGAGGTATCTCTCGTCGACTAAGAAGAGTGAGACCAAGGAATCTTGTATAAAAGTCAATCGAGCGATTCATATTACTTGTTCGGATGCTTGTGTGAATGAACATTTGTCATCACCTTCTATTTCATTAGTGCATTATTATTATAAACAAGACGATTCAATATGGTCTAAACTTAGCGAAGCTACAACCTAAAGATTTATTTAGCTAGAGCCGTAGCAGAGTGTTCATCTAATGCCTTATTGACAAGTGCGTCCGCCTTCTGGATATGGCTGTTATTTCTTGGAACACTTTTAAATATGGTTTTCTTGAAGCTTCCGCTCAACTCTTGTACTTTTTTCCACAATTTCAGCAGCTCCGAATTTTTCACGCGGTAATCTCCTGTGACTTGCTTGACGACTAGTTGGCTGTCAAGGTGACAGATTACTTCTTCAGCGTCGAGTTTTGCTGCAGATTCTAGAGCCTCAATTATTGCTTCGTATTCAGCTTGATTGTTTGTCCGGGAGCCCAGGTAACGCGAAGTTGAGGCTAAGACCTGACCAGTTTCCGAGAGGATTAAAAAACCTATGGCCGCCGGTCCAGGGTTTCCCCTTGCACCTCCATCAGAGAAAATTCTCAATTGCTTAGGTATGTTTTTCCCTCGTTTTTTGTTAGTTTTGGGATTATTAAAGTATACGGGATAGGTTTTTTCGTTTTTATTGTTGTCACACCTTCACAAAACTTGACGAAGCTGAATAGTCATAGCTTTAGCTCAAAGAGAAATTGCAATAGCGAGTGGTATTTTGAGATTAGAAAAAAGAAGTGTAACTAGCTCTGTCGCTTCGACCATGCATCTCTTAACATCGAAGCAAAGTCAGCTTCGTCTATCAAGATTAGATTCTTTACTTGTTTCCAGACAGATTGACAATTTTTGTATTTTACGTTCACAATGTTATGGATAATTCTGTCAATTTCCTGTTTGTTTGCTTGGGTAATCTCTATGCCTGCTTTTTCGAAAACTTGCTTTAGATGCCTGAAGTAGCACGTCATACAATAGATCCTCCTGATCCAAGTTAGGTTGTTATTTCTTGAATTTTGCGCCGCATCCTGATATAGCATGCTTAATTATGTTTCAAATAATACTATGATTCTGAATTTTAACTTCATAAGAATTATGGGTTGAAAGGTAATAAAAAGAATTGCTATGCTAAATCTTAGAAAGTTCTACGCATGCTTTATTATTTTAGTACTAGTTGCGGTCCTTGTGAGCTTTGGAGGAGCCACAGTTATCAGCCTCACAGTGAAACGGGGTGAAGAGATAACTCATCATGTTGACCTCTTCCTTGAAGACCGCGTTTTAATCCAAATCAAAGTTATTGGAGTTACCAACAGTTCTATACAATTCTCCCTAATTTTTCCAAACGCTACTATCAAAGATTTCGGTGAGATAGGTAGCTTTCACACAAGCTTTGTTTGCGACCTTGAAGGCAAGTACGCTTTGAACTTTACCAATAATGACCAAACAGAAAACAAGCTTGTAACTTTGAATTACGAGATCGAACATTATATTTTTGGGATGCCACAAATGCTATTTATGGTTATTCTAATCGTAGTTATCAGCGTATTCGGCGTTGCAGTGTTTATGGGATTAAGTCAAAAGCCCTAGCAAGCTCTTGGGTGCAAGAAGCAAGGGTCATTTAAAAGTTTTGTCAGTATCCCACCAATGTTTGATTTCACTTCTTCTCGTCTGATATTGGCTAATATTCAAATAAGATAGTTGAATACAGTTAGGTTAATTGTTGATGTAGGGAAGTAGGAATATCGTGGGAAGAGAATTGATTGATATTGAGCAAATTGCAATGGAATTAGTCCTGACCAATAATAGATTGAAAAAGATGCGATTGGCAAAAAAAATTTTCACAGCTGCGCAGGAAGAAGGAGTTTATCCTTCAAGCATTCATGAGTTTTACATTGCTCGCGGAAAGGGCAAATTCAAAGGATTCACCGTCCCTGCGATAAACTTGAGGAGCATGACTTATGATTTGTCTAGGGCGATGTTTAGAGTGGCACAAAAAATTGATTGCGGCGCTTTTATTTTCGAAATTGCTAGGTCAGAGATTGGTTACACCAATCAGCTGCCAATTGAATATGCAAGTATGGTGTTGGCAGCAGCAGTAAGAGAAAACTATTCAGGGCCAGTTTTTATTCAAGGCGATCATTTTCAAGTTAAAGCGTCCAAGTTCAAAGAGGATCCTGATAGGGAAATTGAAGGTTTGAAGAGTTTAATTAGGGACGCAATTAGCTCTGGATTCTATAATATCGATATTGACTCATCAACGCTGGTTGATATATCCCAACCGGATTTGAAAGAACAGCAACTTCTTAATTTTGAGATTTGCGCAAAGCTTGCGCAATTTGTCCGCGCTATTGAACCGAAAGGGATTACGATTTCAGTGGGTGGAGAGATTGGCGAGATTGGGCACCAGAATTCTACTCCTGGAGATATGCGTGCTTTTATGTCTGGCTTAAGTGAGAGGCTGGGGACGGGTTTGTCAGGCATTAGTAAGATTTCAGTTCAGACGGGGACTACACATGGCGGTGTTGTCTTACCTGATGGATCCATCGCCAAGATCAAACTTGATTTCAATACGTTAAAGATTCTTTCTGAGATTGCTCGCGAAGAATATGGGTTAGCTGGGGCTGTGCAGCACGGAGCATCAACTCTACCTCCAGAGGCGTTTCATAGGTTTGTAGAATGCGAAACTGCTGAAGTACATTTGGCCACCCAGTTCCAAAACATAATTTACGAATCAAAAGACTTCCCGGTTGAACTGAAGAAAAGAATTTACGAGTGGTTAAAAGTCAATTTGATAGGGGAGGCTAAACAAGGGGAGACTGAGGAACAATTCTTTTATAAGACTCGAAAGAAAGCGTTGGGTCCCTTTAAGGAGGAGATTATGAAATTGCCACAGGAAACTCGTGATGCGATCGCTGCGGAAGTTGAGAGCACTTTTAACTTCCTTTTTAGGCAACTTAATGTTGCGAATACTAGAGCAATCGTCAGTGAATATACACTCAAGAGATAACGTGAATATTGAGAAGTAAACTTCACCAAGAAAAACTTAATTTACAGTCTATTGAAGCAGATTGGGAAAATTGTTGAGGGACTCCGCTTAACTTATTTTTTCAATAGTTCTATGAGTTTAGGCATTAAATCGCAGCCACGGTCTAAAATTCCCAAGCTCCCCTTTGCACAATCTCTTTCAGTGAATTTGCTCGTTTTTTCGTCTGTTATTTTGCCGCCCGATACAAGTAAGGGAACGGGCGTATCGCTATGCACTTTCAAAGCGCAGGGTGTTGCGTGGTCACAAGTTACACAAAACATGTGATCTTTGAGTGCGATTTTCTGAAGTAGTGGTCCGAAGAAGTGTTTATCGATGGCGGAGATTATTGCGGTTTTTCGGTAGCAGTTGCCATCGTGAGCAGGCTCGTCAGGACCTTTAAGGTGAATATAGAAGCAGTCATAACTAGGTAGTATGTCCAGTAATTTTTTTACTCTGATTTCGCAGTCTCTTTCAAGGTCACCTGAAGGTGGTGGAAGCAAAGTTGACGGCATGCCAGCCAAATGAGCTATTCCACTTTCCGCTTGCATATCCGCAAGAGCTGCGAAGTTAACTTTATAGCGTTCATTAATGTTGAAAAACTTCGGTAGCTCACTGCTTGCATCCCGTGTCAGGATGCAGTTCGCTTTCAATTTGCCTTCTGCAGCTCGTTTCTTGTTTATTAAGTGGTTTTCCCATACCAAGTGAGTTTTTTCGATAAACTCGTTTACTAGGTTAGCTGCGTTGCGTGCTTCTTCAGTATCCTCCAAGGGCTCACTTTTTTTTAGGATCATCTCAGCGTCGGGTGTGGCTATGCCTATACCGTTAACGAAAGAATAAGCAGGGTCGCTGTTCGATATCTTGCCTGATAGACAGTTTGCCTTGCTCTTGAGGACAAGAACCGCACGGTGACCAAGTGTACTTCTAAATTCGAATGTTGCTGGACACGATTCCAAAGTTATTTTCTTGTTGACAGCGTTGCTTAGTTCTTTAGCTTCCTCAGTTGTTAAGGTTCTTCTTACTCTGCGGTCGATTATTTCTTTTCCTTTGCCTAGAGTAGCAAAATTACATCGTAGTGCTAAGTCGCCGTCTGAAACGTCAAGACCAGCTCCTACTGCCTCGACTATGCCTCTTCCAGTGCTGTATTTGAACGGGTCATAACCTAAAAGAGAAATTACCGCTACATCGCTTTCGGGGGCAACACCCTTCTTAACGGTGTACATTAATCCTGTTTTTCCCTTTTTCGCGAGAAAGTCGAGGTTGGGTGTTTCAGCTGCTTCTAATGGCGTTTTATTTCCTAACTCAGTGATTGGTAAATCGCCCATACCATCGATAGCAACATATATCAGCTTCAACGCAGGAGTGTTCCTCCCCAAGCAGAGTTTTACTCTATTTAGAGGCCATATTTCTTTTTTGCGTTATTAAGATACGTTTCTATAGGAAAAGACTCCTTCGATTTTGTTCACAAAAAATAGAATTATACTCAAAGAATGGTGGCAAGAAACAAGGACTTCTCCTACATTATATGGTGTCTCTGAATCCTGATAGGACATCTTTGATTGATTGGATCAGGGGATGCTTCACTTTCTCTGGGGCTTCCAGTTTCTCAAGGCGGTTCACCCTGAAGTATATGGGTGGGTGCGGGTCTAAACCCAACCATTCTTGAAATCGGAATGAGGGGGTTCTCTCATATAGTAATCTTTGGAAGCCGATTTTCTCCAGAGCGCTTGCTAGGATTTCGGGTTTGCCTATTTTTATGGCTGATGTAAGGTCTGCTCTTGCTTCGAAGAATTTAGCTATAAAAAATATTACTGACATTACGGCCCAGAAGTAGACAAAGAATAGGAAAGAAGAGAAGATGAATGGGAAAAGTGGAAAGAGTACGTAAAATCTGAAGAGGAACTCTGCTGAGGTTAGCCCGTAGAGAAGAAGTGGGTCTCGACCTTTCAGGTGCCCGAACTCATGGCCTAGTACGCTGATGACTTCTTCTTCTTCAAGTTGAACTAGCAGTCCGGTGGTTATCAGAACCACGCCGCGACTTGGACTGGGGCCGGCAGCTGCTGCGTTCGGAATCATGGTGTTTGAAACAACAATTTTAGGCACTGAAAAACCGAATTTGTCAGCTACTCTTTTCACGAGTTCGTACACATTCACCTTTTTGGCTGAAAGGTTCTCTGGCTGACATGTTATGCCATGTTTGTTGAAAATTTTTTGTGCAGCAGTGCAGTCAATTTCGCCGCGTTTAGCTATAATTTCGTCGTAGACCTGCTTTTTTATAGCCAATACTTGGTCTCTAGGTATGGTTTGCTTTAAATTATCCTGTTCTTTGATTGGCAAATTATATTTCAGGAGGTGTATTGCAGGGTTGGCTTTGGCTATATGCCAGTCAGCTGTTCGTGCTATGAAGTTAGCTGAGTAAAAGACGAAAACGAACTGCACCAAGATGAGAACTATTGGTGCAATCCAGATGGCTTCTGGATAGAGAAAAGTTAGGGCTAAAAAAACCAGTGTGCCTAAGGTTATGAATACGACGAAGAAAAGGATTTGTGTTTCAAGAAATAAGCGGCGGAAGGATTTTTCCTGTTTTTTAAGGGTTTCTGGGACTATGTCTTCGCCTTCTCTCCAAGCGAAGTATAATGTTGATTTTCTGGCGTATTCTTCGAATATTTGCACTGCAATGACAACGTCTTGTTTTGCTTCTTCCATGGTTGTTTTAGTAGCCACCAAGTCTATAGGCACTAGCTTGATTTCTATTGGTTGAGTTCCCTTGACTTCTACTTTGAGAAGTTGTTCTCCCTTATCGCCAAGAACAATATAGGAAAGGAAAGGAACGCCGTGTCTCGTTTCTCTGGAAAAACTTGTAAACCGTTGGGTCTGAGGAAGCAGGTACTGCTTGTAAATGAATGCAAAAAGTTTTTCCACGTAACCAGATGGAAGTTCAGTAAATATTTTGTGATAAACAGCTGCAGACATTCTGCCTCAAATCGAATTTTGCTTGTTTTGAATTCAATAGGACTCTTTTTAATAACCGTTTAGGTAATGTGCAAGATTTTATATTATTTTCGAATCTATGTAACTGAATAAACAGAATCGTTTAAAACTGGTTACTACACTGCGTCTCTCTTATTTTGTTTAAAACTGAAAAAACCTGATTGTGGCTTGTGCAGAACATTGAAGTGAGTGACTTCATTATATAACTTGTATCTAGATAATTGTCAGAATTGCCCGTTCTGGCAATTACTTAAGACACCCTTTCCCAACGCTAGTCTCACTAAATGAAAGGAGAATAAGAGAAATGGCTATATCTAGAAGCAGAACTGCGACTTTAACGATTTCTTTGATCTTGATGTTTGCTATGACAATTTCAATTGTTGCTTTGCCACTTGCTAATGCCCAGATGCCACCTACACTGAAAACCTATCCCTACATCGATGTTACTCCCAACCCAGTAGGAGTGGGGGAGGAAGCACTGATTCGTTTTGGAATTTCACAGCAACTTGGAAGAGTGAGTGAAAGTTGGTCAGGTCTAACAGTGACCATTGTTACTCCTACCGACGGAACCATAGTGCTGGATAATAACGGGCCAGGGTATAGGACCGACGCAACAGGAGGAACCGCGTTTGATTGGGTTCCTACCGAAGCTGGCACATACGAATTGTCTATGCACTTCCCTGAGCAATATAACCCCTATGGGTATTTTGACTTCGAGAGAGGTACAATGTTCCCAGATACCACGTTGATGCTAGAAAGCACTAGTGAAACGATTGAGCTTGTTGTAACCGAAGAGCCTAGGGTACCCTATCCTGATCAACCTCTGCCTACAGAATATTGGACACGTCCAATAGATCCTCAACTCAGAATATGGAGTGTAATCTCAGGTAACTGGAGGGAGAGAGGCCCAAACTCCATTGCATATTACAATGACGACGCGCCAGAAACCGCCCACGTACTATGGGCACAACCAATAACTACAGGTGGCTTAACCGGAGGTTTATGGACCGATGTTCCAGCATCATCTGAGACAGGCGACGCTTATGAAGGCAAATGGGCCAATTCAATAGTATTGAATGGAATACTCTACTACAGAGAACATGATGTTGACCTCAATTCCGAAGACGTTACCGTTGCAATAGATTTGCACACTGGTGAGGAACTATGGCGGATAAAAGATATTTTCGATTATGGACAAGTCTACTACTGGAACAGTTACAACTATGACGGTGTATACACTTGGCTTGTTGATCAAGGCGGCGGACGCATAGACTTCTATGACCCATATGATGGCAAATGGATGTACGCTTTCGAGAACGTTCCTTCAGGCACTAGAAGCTGGGGACCAAGCGGCGAAATCCTCATTACTGTCGTGGACTTCCAAAACGGCTGGATGGCTCGATGGAACCAATCGAAGGCTGGACACGCCCACCTACTTGCATCAAGTGACCCATATACAAATCCTGATTGGGGCAGTTGGGGCACTCAAGTTTACGGACAAACATGGGATGCCAGCGACCCGTACAGCTACGATTTTAACGTATCAATACCTACTGACTTAACATACAGCACTTCCTTCTTCAGTCCCATACTGATCGTTTATCCTGATCGCGTGATGTCTGTATTCTTCAATCAAACACATGTAAGAGTATGGGCATTGAATCTTGCTGGCAACAAAATGTTCGACAAATGGTGGAATGCACCATCTGAATGGCTAGACGGCTATAACACTCTACACTACGGCGCTATAAGCGAGGAAGCTGAAGACGGCGTTCTTACAATCTGGAATAAAGAACTCAGGAGACATTATGGTTTCAGTACGGAAACTGGTGACTATCTATGGACGACAGAATCTGAGCACTACTTAGACTGGTACGGATGGGGCAATGTAGAGCACACTTGGTTCAACGCATACGGTCACCTTTACTCTGTCGGTGTCGGCGGCATACTATATGCCTATGACTTAGAGACGGGACAGACCGCATGGACCTACGAAATGACTGACGATTTCAATGAACCTGTCACTGGTCTTCGTTGGTGGGGCTGGATAACAGTAATTGCTGACGGAAAAGTCTACTTGGGCACTTTGGAGCACTCTGCGGAGCAACCTCTGCCGCGAGGCGGACCATTAATTTGCCTCAACGCCACTACAGGCGAAGTAATCTGGAGAGTAAACGGCATGTACCGTGCAACCCGCTGGGGTGGCAACGCAGTCATGGGCGACAGCATCTATGCAACTATGGACACTTACGACCAGCGCGTATACGCTGTAGGCAAAGGACCAACTGTAACGACTGTTACTGCGCCTGATACCGGTGTGCCTTTCGGTTCATCAGTTATGATTAGGGGCACGGTCAAGGACGTTTCGCCGGGCACAAAGAGTCCAGAATTGTCTCTTCGTTTCCCGAGTGGAGTTTCCGCTGTTTCTGACGCAAACCAGAGTGAATGGATGTTATACGTATACAAACAGTTTTCATATGAGCCTCACGAGACATGGGTTGGCGTTGACGTTGAACTCTACGTTGTCGACGCTAACATGAACGCTAGGCCGATTGGAACTGCAACAACAAGCGCCGAGAACGGAGCTTTCGCTTTCGCCTGGACTCCCGACATTCCAGGCACGTACTATCTGTACGCTGCATTCGAAGGCTCAAAAGCCTACTTTGGCTCACACGCCGAAACCGCTTTCGTAGTCGACCCCGCGCCTGAAGCAACACCTCCGCCTACACCACAACCAGAGTCAGTAGCTTTGTCCTACATTCTACCAGGAACCATAATCATTATAGTCGCAATAGTAGTCATCGGGTTGGTAATCATCCTGATGCTCAGAAAACGATAAAAAACTATAAAAAACTCAACTACTTTCCCTTTTTTGTTTCTAAATACAATAAAGCAGAAATAGGAAGAAAAGGCTTCATACATAATTATCTTTATCCCAAGAGTAACTAGTCAAATTTCGACCTTTTTCTTCCATATTTAGTTTGAAAAGCAACATTAAAATCTAGCAAAATAGATTAGTGGATTCCGTTTATTAGTGAAATATTTAAAGGAAAAGCCACAGCAGAAATTCAATAAACTTGTCGTGAGTAAAGTGGGGAGATTTTGAAAGCGAATAGCAGTTTTATAATGATAAGATGTGATTTCCACAGTTATCATAATTGTTTTATCTCTTGCACAAACTGGACCTGTAAGCCAAGCTCAGAATGCCGTCAGTTTTACGCAATAGAAGAATTTAACATTTCAGCCTCCAATAGCACAATCACTTTTGCTGTCAACGGCACCTACACAAAAGCAAGCTTAGTAAATGATACTTGGATATTTACTAATTTACATCTTAGCTACTCACAACCCCTTGAGAAACTTTAAGTTGCCGCTCAAAACTCAAATGTCACAATTAATACATACCGTACATTCAATGCAACTTTCAGAGATGCACTATTTAGTTACAGGGTTGAAGATCAAGGCAAACAAACTTTCAACATTGGTCTTCCCTTAGCCGAAGGAGAATGGAGCGGTCTTCTAGAAGACGATTTTATGGGAAAAGGTGACGGTTGGCAAGTGTCGCCTGACCATACACTGACTATAACGGGTGCCAAATCAAACACAACAATATGGTACTTCGGTTTTCCTGTAGACTTTACTGTTGTTGATGATTTAAATAATCCATTTTACCTGCAACATTCAGTAGCTATCGCCACTATAGTTACCTTGGTTGCAACTTCAATTTTTGCATTCATAATTAGAAGAAAAAATCAAAAGGCTTCGAACAAAACGGTTGGTCACAAGCTCATATGACAATTAATAGTCGTTCGGCACGAACAAACTTGAGGGAACCGCACAGGTGATAACGGAAAACTCCAGCGTCTTAGTACTCTCAATATTTGCTGCTATTGCTTTGATCGGAGTATTCTGCATCTTGAAACTTGTAAAAGACAAGACCAGCAAAGTGAGTACTCTTCGTCTGTTTATCCAAATAATTGCCATAATTGCAGTTTTCATGGGTCTACTTCTAGGACCATTCAACACGCCATTATGGGCACCCTTGGGTCCAGCCCCACGAGACCGATTAATCGGAGCAGATTTACTGGGTTATCAATTTCCAGATGGAATTTCCGTTCCCATCCTTGCATGTTACTACGCATCGGGGAGAACGGTAACTTGCCCCCTTTGGTAAATACAAGCCTATGTTTTCCCTTTTTGGGACTATGCAAGAGGTTACGCTGTTTTCTACTCCACCTCCGGTTTGGAAAAACTATTCATAGCATTCGGCATGACCTCTGTTATGTCCATTGTCTTAGGGAGGTTTTTCTGCGGTTGGCTCTGTACCTTTGGTTTATTTATGGATCTGTTGACAAGCATCCGAAAAGCTTTTGGAAAGCGGCACTTGAATCTTTCTGATAAAACGAACGCTGCAATTGGACAATTTAGATACATCTTAATTGCTATCTTCATAATCTTAAGTGTCATCTTTGGGTCATACGCCATCTTTGGCACCCAACTTATTCCAGGCACAACACCCGGAGGCCACTAGGAACAGAAGCAGGAATAGTAAGCAACATCAACAAGCCATTCTGCCTAGTTTGCCCAATGCGACCACTTTGTGTACTAGTGCTATCCGCTTTGGGTTCCATGGATTTCTCATATATCACTCAAATTACATACGGACCATTTTGGATTACAGGCTCATACCTAACCTCAATAAATCTGGCCATCTTGATTGCTATTACAACTTTGTCTCTTGCGTATAGGCGCTTCTGGTGCAGAATCTGTCCTCTAGGGGGACTGACCGCTCTGTTCAGCACCTTTACTCCCTTTAAACAAATAGCCCTAACACGCCTTAACAAGGAAGAGCAAAAATGCACCAAATGCGGAATGTGCAAACGCATATGTCCAACCCAAGCCACACAAGTGTATGAGAAGAAAGGAGGCGACGTGACAGAATCTAAATGCACGTTGTGCGCGAGATGCGTTGAAATGTGCCCCTACGGAGATGAGTTAACACTGAAAGTCGCTGGAAAGACAGTAATGAAATCAAGAAACTGGCTATAACATTAAAAATGAGACTAAATTAATCTAAAATCAAAGACATTCGCTATCCGCTTCTTTAACAATGAGCGAAGCTATAAATAATTTCTAAGAAACTATAAAGGATATCTTCGAGGTGTAGGTTTTGCGAGTTGGCTTTTTTGTTTGGGAATATCCTCCTAGACTTGTCGGCGGTTTGGGAACTTATGCAAAATACTTAACCCACGAATTCGTCGATTTGGGGCACGATGTTTCTATTTTCACGCTCAACGGCGGCAACTTGAAAACCAGAGAAATTCTGCGTGGTGTAGAGGTTCATCGACCATTAATTGCAGACGCAAGCTCCGTTTTCCCTTTCTTTGTGGTTGACGACTTGAAGAAGTGGGGCACAAACATTCGGCTTTTCAATAACATCTTCATTTACAACATTCTGAGCGCAACAAAATTTCTTAACGAGTTAATAAAAAAAGAAAATTATCATTTTGACGTCGTTTGCGTTCACGATTGGCTAAGCAGCATTGCTGGCCTTGTTATCAAAAACGAATCAAACATTCCAGTAGTCTTCCACACTCACAGTACTGAATGGGGTAGAAGTGGAGGCTTCGGATCCGAGGTGGTGTCGCACTTGGAAGGCGCCATGGCTCAAAGCGCTGACAAAATAGTAACAGTAAGCTACACAATGCAGCAGGACTTGATAAGGCATGGCTGGCCGCAATCAAAAATCAGTGTGGTTTGGAACGGTGTTGACCCTGACCGCTATGATCCTCGCAAAGTTAATCAAGAAGGCGTGGAGAAAACTCGAGAATTGTACAAGGTGCCCAAAGATTGGAACCTGCTTCTCTTCGTGGGCCGACTAACTTGGGTGAAAGGCGTTAGAAACTTGCTACAAGCCATGCCTATCATCTTAAAGGATTATCCAAAAACTAAACTTGTGATCTTAGGCAAAGGCGAAGAACAAGCAGACATTGAAGAAACCGCTGAAAGACTCGGGGTGAAAGAAAACATAGTCTATCGTTTTGATTTTATTCCTGAGAACGAAAGAATTCTGCATTACGCCGCCTCAGACGTCTGTATTTTTCCATCTACCTATGAACCCTTTGGCATAGTCAGCTTAGAAGCTATGGCTCTGGAGAAACCAGTGATTGTAGGCGCACGCGGCGTTGTAGGCTTCAAAGAGCAAGTAATAAGCTCTGGTCCAGACCAGAACGGAGTGCACATTAACGGCGAAAACCCTGCCGATATAGCCTGGGGAATAAGAGAGACACTCAAAAACCCTGAAAAAGCCCGAAATTGGGGCGAAAACGGACGCAAAAGAGTATTGAAATACTTCACATGGGAAAAAGTTGCTGAAGAAACCATCAAAATCTACGAGTCCCTAATTTGAATCGCAGAAGATACTTGGCTAAAGCTATGTAGATAACATTTCAGCCAGCTTCAATAGACGCGAATCAATTATCTTCACCTTTTCACATGATTCCTTAAGCTCTATGTCGGAGATTATGCCATTCCGGATTCCAACCACTTTATTTCCCTGCTCTTGGCACAGCAAGTCAACGGCTCTTTCGGCGAAAAGGCTGGCTAATAGGCGGCTGCGCGCCGTCGGGCTTCCACCCCGTTGAGCGTAACCCAGAATTGATAATCGAACTTCTGAACCAGTGTGCTTTTCAATTTCCTTGGCAATAACAGCAGTATCTCCCACACCTTCGGCGGCAACTATAATGCCCGTTTTTTTCCCTTTGCGAGCATTCTCCCTCAAAACTTGAACAACCTGAGATATTTTGCATTCATCCTCAGGAATGAGGATGACTTCAGCACCCACCGTTATGCCTACATTCAACGCTAGAAAACCTCTTTTCCGACCCATGACTTCCACAATGAAGATTCGCTCGTGCGAAATTGCAGTATCCCTGATTTGGTCTATGGCTTTCACAGCTGTGTTTACCGCAGTGTCAAAACCTATCGTCTCGTCTGTTCCAAAAACGTCATTGTCTATGGTAGCTGGGATTCCAACCATAAGCTTGCCGCTTTGTTTGCTCAGTTCTAGGGTGCCTCTGAATGAACCGTCTCCTCCTATAACCACCAACCCATCCACCTTATTTGCAGTCAAGTTTTCTGCGGCTCTTTTAACCCCTTCTTTTTCTTCAAATTTTGGGCATCTGAGCGTGTGAAGCATGGTGCCGCCCAACTGGATTATGCCGCCTACTGCGCGAGGAGTCAAAGGCTTAAAATTATTTGTAAGCAAACCGTCCCAGCCTCTTTCAAAACCTAAAACTTGCAGTTTTCGCGAATAGGCTATTCGCGTGACCGCTCGGATTGCTGCGTTCATTCCTGGGGCATCGCCTCCCGGGGTTACTAAACCGATAGTTTTCAACAATTAACACTCCATCATTGTTACTATCTGAAACGCTCTAAGCGCGTTCACAAAGTCAAAACATATCTAAGCTTCCAAAACACATAAATCTTTTAGTCTTATCCTAATGGTTTTTGTCGGGAGGTAGCTCAGCCTGGCAGAGCTCTCGAGCTTGCTAATTCGCTTAGCTGGCGGAGATGCTGTAGAGGTCTACCCAAGGTGGGCTTCATTCTAGCCTGCACAGGCCACAGATACCGAGCTGTCGCAGGTTCGAATCCTGCTCTCCCGACCAAACAAATTTTTCAAAGAACAAGCAATAAACTCAAATCCTTAGGGACGTACGCATTCGGCTTTGGGTCTGTATGGAGGCTTTGTTGTTCGCTTTCGCTTGTGGTATTCACACTCGTTAACTCGGGCTAATAGCCAGCCTTTGTCTTGATACTCGCATCCGCAAGGCAACTTTACGGTTTTAGCCTGTTGCTTTTCCTCTTTCTTCGTCACTTCTATAAACATCCGCCGTTTGGTTATTCAAAGTAGTTGGGGTGCCTAAAATGTGTTAGCTGAAATAATTAACATGCAAATGGGTCTCCACGCACGTTGTGGTAGGTATATGAAACCGCCGAGTTTGAGTGAGACACTTGCCTTGATTCAGCGTTTATTATTCATGTTTTAACTACTCTATTTGCTGCAATCTGCATTAGTCTGTGCAGCCTATTGCTGATTAATGGGGGCAAAAGTTTTCTATACTTTTTTCTTCATGCAAACTGCGATAATAAATATAGTTACTATTAGAATTATGAAAGGGGTGTATGGCTCCAGCAACTCCAAATAGTTTACTACTTTTTCATTATCCTCAACGTTTTGAGTTTGTTGATTGAGGTTTTCTACATTTAAGTTTTTGAAAGCAACTGCGCGGTCTGTGTTGTTTGTCAGCAATATTACTAATTTACTAACGTTCATTTCTTTGTTTTTAGTTGATAATCTTTCTATAACTGTACCGTTAAAGTCATGTACTTCGGCTGTCACTTCTTCTTCGGATATTTTTGCCATAACCTTATACCACTTGTTTTCTTTAATGTAGGCAGATGTGTTGATAAAAGCAGTTTCCTTTCCAACAGAAGAGTTTATCTCAGCCACTTCATAGGTATCCAAACCTTTAACGTTTAAACTGTAATTGTTTCTACCAGTGTTTTCCAGTATGAAACCGAATTGATTGTTTGTTTTTTGCTCTATATCGTATGGTAACCTTAGTGGTTGGAAGCCCTTTGGTATCACAATTTCTTGCAAAGTCTCTTTTGTTTCTCCTTCTCTTGGTATCGTTGTAATCTGGCCGCTTTTCATTATAGTGAATTCGCCAGTAACCGAAATTCCTAGTCCTGACAATTGGATGTCAAAAAAGTCTTCAACACCTTGCCTGATGTGAAGTTCGTGTCTGGCAATGTAAGCGCGGCCAAAAGTGTAGAAAAAGTTGGGACCCTCAAACTGAATTATTGAATTTGGAAACCCAATAAAGACTGTTAGTATTTCGCTGTCTGCGCCAGTGTGATTTACGTTGCCGCTCCAGCTTGTACGTACGTGATATGTGCCTGTAGAGTTGAAGTTCCAGCTGAAAGAGTAGTTTCCTAGGGGGTCTGTTGCCGTTTTGCCTGCGTTGTAGGAGATTCCGTCTTGGCTAAAATATACGGCAATAGTTTCATTTGGGTACGCGGGTGAAAGCGACCCTGAAACTTTAAGCGTTCGCTCTTGAATGTTGAAGTTTGAGGGTTCTGAAGATAGATTTATGGATATTGAAGACGA
>JABAOF010018624.1_pt1 | contig 25282 bp, 25 predicted proteins | sample 7062171 | NCBI WGS metagenome assembly JABAOF01 (sample SAMN14538628, study PRJNA623070) | marine sediment metagenome | biome: marine biome [ENVO:00000428]; feature: marine pelagic biome [ENVO:01000023]; material: deep marine sediment [ENVO:00002113] | place: India: Gulf of Khambhat ...
TTCGTTAGTTTGCCTATCCTTCAAAGGCTGATTAATACCAAAGCCATCCCGCAAAGACTAAAGAAGGCGTTTCTGGGGGCGATAACCACATAATTTTTTCAGGGGTTTTCTCGGGTGATAACCAGATAAGTCAACCCCTTCTTTTGTTGTCATCGCACTAGTAAATCTGCCAGGCATAAACACCTCACAGTATATTTTGTGGTCTTAACCCTGAATTTTGCAAAACAAACCTGAAGCTAGTTTTGTGTTGAAGTTCATTTCTTCCTAATCAGCAGTGGCTTTACAGATGCCGAGGAGCTGATCAAAGATATCATTTCGGGAGATTATTCAGGAACTCTATTCTCTTCTTCTCGATCTCATCCTTGTCTTCTCCTACCCACAAGAAATGTCCACCATGGACTTCAAAGAGTTCAGCATGTGCGATATTTTCTTTTAGGTATTCAGCGTGGTGCCACTTAACGTCATTATCCATTCTGCTGTATATCAACAGGGTAGGAAATGATATCTGATCAACTGGAATTACGTCGATTTCGTCCATCAATCTCACATCATGAATTAACCCCTTCTTCCTATGGCTTAGTGGCAAGGTTGTATTGGTTAAATCCCGTACCCACTTCTTTCTGACTTCATCATTTGATACTAACTTCACGAAATCATCCAGTTCACTTTTCTCATACAATGTTTCAAGTTTAAGAACTGCTTTGAAAATGGCAGCAAAACCGATCTTCATGAAAACCGCAGTTAACCATCCCGATAAGTCATCCAATCCTCTCATAAAAAAGAGCCGTGCCCATCCATCCAGCATTCCCTCACTGCTATATTCTGATGCTACTCCAGCCTCCATTATCAGTCCATTAACTCTCTCTGGATATTTATTGGCGAGGAATAGAGCAACAGGTCCTCCTGCAGAGAGTCCATCAACCACTACTTTTTCGATATTTAGACTATCCATCAGGGCTACACAGAGGTCAGCTTGTTCTTCATAAGAGAGGGGTTTGAAAGGAGTTCCAAGATATCCCGTTCTGGAGGGAGCCAAGATGGAATAGCCATGTTCTATTAGATATTCAAGCATGAATCCCTGATCAAAGCCACCGGGACCGCCATGTAACACCAAGACGGTTGGACCCTCTCCTGCAAGCTTGTATTCTATCTCACCAAGCTTGGTTTCAGCTATGATTCCATCTTTCAATGTTGCCAATAATCCTCTTTTCCAAGCGAAATATCGGAATATGATGAAAACTAGGAGGATGAAAACGATTCCAAGAGTGATTAGTAATGCATCTAGTGCCATCTTTGGCCATTTGTATCAGAATTCGTCTAAATTAAATCTTCCCTACCTATGATAATCAATTGGATTCCTAGTTCTCCTAGGAACATGTGATGGCTGAATCCATAAGAGAGAAGGACAACTTAGGGGGGACTAAGAGCTCCAAGGGTCATGAGTATTTGATTGCGTGTCTCAAAATGCGTACCCCATTCTCTTGCGGTCCGCAACAATACCATGAGCCCCCCTATCCCTATACCATATCAAGACTAAACTCACAGATTTTGACCAAGACCATCCTGACGAATTGCAGGATGACAAGGGGTTAATTGTAGTTTCTCAGGATAAGAAAGTTAACCTGCAAAATTTGTCCTATGCTAGTGCGTACCCGCAAAGACTAAAGAAGGCGTTTTCCTGAGTAGTGTTAAGTGTATTCGAAAGGTTGATAGTAATTGACGAGTTCAGCGATGTTTCAACTTGCAGAGACGAAAGCCAAGGAAGCCTTGGTCTTAGACCAGCAGGGCAAGCGGTCTGGAGCCATGTCTAAGTACATAGAAGCGGCAGATATCCTTGTACGTGTTATGAAAGTCTCGAAGAATCCTCAACTTCGTCGAATTGCCTTAGAGCGCGCGGACCAATATGTAGCTCGTGCCAAAACGTTGCGCAGTGCGAAACTCCCTGCGGGGGGTCCTGTTCCGGATTTTGAAGGCGTGGAGATTGTTGATCAAGAGGATAAGGAGTTGCAAGAAGACATCGATAGTATGATCATCAAAGAAAAGCCTGATGTCAAGTGGGAGGATGTGGCCAATCTTGAGGAGGCGAAACAAGCGCTTCGAGAATCGGTCATTTTGCCTTTATTACGACCTGATTTGTTTACGGGGGCTCGGCGTCCATGGAAAGGGGTTTTGATTTTTGGTCCTCCGGGATGTGGAAAGACCCTGATTGCGAAAGCGGTGGCCAATGAAGCGGGATGCACCTTCTTTAACGCCGATGCTGCTTCCCTTGTTTCCAAGTGGTTGGGTGAATCGGAGCGCTTGGTGAAAAATCTCTTTGCGTCAGCTAGGAAAGAGCAACCAGCGATTGTGTTTATGGATGAAGTTGATGCACTCACCGCTGAACGTGGTGCTGATCAGGTAGGTGGTGAACGCCGGTTGAAAACCCAATTCTTGATTGAAATGGATGGAATGAAGAGTAGGAAAGGTGACCATATTGTCGTTTTAGGTGCAACCAACCGTCCTTGGGATCTTGATGCAGCATTTCGTCGACGTTTTGAGCGGAGGATTTTGGTGCCTATTCCAGAATTTGAAGCCCGCGTTCGTATCTTTGAGATTCATACAAGGGGCATTGATTTGGCTCCGGATGTTGACTTTAACCTCCTTGGAGAAAAAACAGATGGGTATGCTGGGTCAGATATTGCGCTCATCTGTCGTGAAGCTTCTCTCCAACCAATTCGTGAATTGGACGCGTCGGGTGCAATTCGAGACAAAGAAGTTATGGCCCGTTCTGTGAATCTCCAAGATTTTCTTGATGCCCTGAAAAACATCCGATCAGTGGTGTCACCAGAAGAACAAGCCAGGTATATTGAATGGGATAACACGCATGGTTCATAGGGGATAGAACGTGTCGAAGGAAAAGTCCAGGGAACGCGCTAAGGAGAAAGAGAAAGATGAGCTGCGTGCTGATGTGAAGCTCACCGAGGAGGACTGGATTGACCTTCTGCAAAAGACACGTGAGCAGATGGCGAGTGTTGAGCAAGCGGATGAAACCGCCGTTCTTGTAATGCCTGTAACCGAGGAAGAAGAGAAACAGCTTGAGGACTTAGCCCGAAAAGCCGTTGAAAAACTCGGTCGACGATTTGTTTGGATTGCAAAACGTGGCCGATATGGCTTCATGTTTGTGATTCCAACCTCAGAAGCAGATATCGAACAGTGGGGTGCCGAATGGGCAGGTTTTACCGTTGACTATTGCCGAGAAATGCTAATGCATATTGTCTCGACTCGAACGCTGGTGATGTTAGATCCTTTCAATGAGATCCGTCCAGATCGAATGAAGGCAGTCAAAATCATTCTTGGGGTTTTAGTGAAAGAAGAGCTGGGGCGATGGATTGATGAAGCCGAGGGGATTATTCGAATTACCTGGAAAACCGATGAAGAATGGGCGAATGAAATTCGTCAGTGGGCATTAAAAACGGGAAGAACCACTTTTACACTCTTTAAACTGAAAGAGTATCGAAAGGATCTGGCAAAGCTACCAAAATCTGAACTTCGGATTATTCTTCAACGTCTTGTGGAACGCAAGCAAGCAAAATGGCTAGATCGGGAACAAGAAGTTGTAGAAGTTCTTGTTTAATATTAGGGCTAGTCTGATTATTCGGCAGGGTTGAGTCCGGGGAAGAAGTATCGTTTACCATGGACAAAAGACTTATCGATTTTTGCTGCACCCACTGATTCGAGGCTTTTAAGGGCAGCATCAGCTCTTTCTTGAGTCCAATTGGTTTGTGTTATGACTTCTTCCAGGGTGGTGAAGCCTGTTCGGCTTGCGACCGAAAGAACTGCGACCTGATCATTGGTAAGTTCTCGTGGAACGAGTTCAACAATTCGGATTCCTGAGGGGAGTTTTCGAATGCCTGGGACTAGCTTAGCATTAGCAAGATTTTGAATGGCCTTTGCGACATCGACTTGGGAGACGCTAGAACGGCGTTGTTTATTGACAATTAACACAATTTCAGCTAGGGTCATAATGCCGCCTGTGGCTTCTCGACGCCGCTTGGCAATATCTAAGATTTGGAGACCGAGTTCATCATAGAACCGTCCTCGACCTGTAAGACGTTCCATTAATCCAGGTTTCTCTTTCATATCTTGAGAAAAGGGAATTCCAGGCATAGTGATTCCTAGTTCATGGGCAATCGTAGCAGCTTTCTCACTATATTCAGGTGAGACTTCTATAACTTCGCCGTAGGTTTGTTCAAAGACATCTGCTTTTTCTCGTAATTCCGATATAGTTTGGAGCATGTGTTCGAGTTCTTTGAGCATGAGTTCGACGCGTTTCTTTTTGTAAGCGGCGTCCATTTCCATTTGTTTTTCAATTTCCCAAAGTCCCATGATCTTTTTCCTCCTCATATTTGTCGTATGTAGTTAAGCCACGTTTCAGCTCGCATAGCGAATCGTCGGGCTTCAACTTCCTCCACATGTTGGGTTAGGTTGTTTCCATATTTAGCCCAAAAGTATTCATACCATTCTTGGGCTTCTAGTGTTACGGGGTGGTCGATGCCGAGCATGGCTTCGGCAAAGGCGGCGACCACATCTAAATCTTCAAGGATATATTCAGCGTTTATGCGTAGATTAGCTTTGTTGATGGCGTTCACCAACCGTTCGCGCATTTCGGCAAAGGAACGCATTGGGTGTACCATCAGCTTTCTTCCTCAACATTTATTCATCAGCCGCCATCTCTCGAAGTCGACGCTTGAAATCGTTTAACCAACGAACTGCCTGAAATTCAAGCTGTTTAGCTTCTTCGGGCATAAGAGTTGCATTGGGATCTCGCCCTTGAAGCTGATTACGCCAATCTTTGAGCGCGACTAATATCCAATAATCCGGTGGAAAGTTCGGATATTTCGTTAAGAGAATGATAGAATCATCTAAGAGAGGCACAATAAGATTCATTTTCGCGACATCGCCGAGTTTGGCAATATCAATCAGCGTGATTAGATCTGAAACAATGTCCGCAGTTTTTGCAGCCATACGAGCAGAGGTTTGAGGAGCCAGTTCGACGGTTTCTTCACCTTCTGGGGCTTGTTCCCCAAGCTGAAGTTTTTCTACCGCAGTGGGAAACCGTTCGGTAATTTTTTCCTCTTCTATAAACTCGTCCCAGGTTTCACCTTCCGCTTCAAGCAGCTGTCGAGTTTTTATGGTATCGCGGACAAGCGATTTGAGCTGTCGCTTGTAGAGGGCAGGTTGTAAATCGCCGTCATCGAATTTCTCGGCAATGCTATCAAGGGTTGCTATAGTTCCATACAATTCAGCTTCTAGTTCGACAACCTTGCCTTTTTTTGGTCGTTTTTTCTCACGCATGGCCATAGCATTCGCCTCTGAAGTAGATTTGATTATGCGTATTTCTCGAGTGCCTTGTCAATTTGGTAGAGCCGTTTCTTGTATCGCTTGTATAATTTGGTATATTCGGTTGATGTAATTTCTGCCGCATCAAATTTCTGCTCAAGATTCTGCAACAAGTCTGAGATGGCTAGTTTCTCACTTTCAAGTTCGAGCTTCTCACGTTCTTTTGCATCCGCAGGAAGGATCAGGGCATCCATCTCGTCTTCATCAGTAACTTCACCGGTTGTAATAGATCCAGTGTCTATTTGGGCAGCCATTCGAGCAATACGTTCGTCGCGATCTTGGACTTTCTTGGTTAATCGTGAAACCTCACGTTCGAGCTGTTGATACCGTTGTTGGAGCACTTCTTCCTTCGGAGGCATCGTCACTTTAGGGGCTTCTCGGGTCGCATCAGGCACAGGAGGTTCACGGGCGAACAGGCCCTTGATACTATTAACCACCTGGTAGACGTGATAATGAGGTTGCCATTGTGTGACTATTCGAAGATGAATAGCCCCAGATTCAGAATCGACTCGAGGATGCTTCGTCGGAGTAAGCATTCGTGCAACTGGCGGTTGAGCTGGAAAGTTTGGAGGTACAATAATCTCGACTAGAAATTCTTGTTTACTTCGTGGTCCACCTTTGATTTTTCCTCGCCATCGGCGAAGATTTGACTCAACGGGAGTGAACGTAGGCGCACGACGATACATCAATTGCGCTTCACGAGCAATCGCCAATTCTTGTTGACTTCTTACAGCCTGTGCCATAGAAACACACCATGATACTTATTTGAATCCTGCTTGTGAGAGCGAGCATTTAATCTTTGGCAACTGGAACCTATTAAGGGCGGTCAGGTTGAACTACTCTTAGTTTTTTGTTTTGTTGCCATGCTCTTTTTCGAGGGGGTATCATTAACAGCTTGTCGGACGGTAACCAGAATGTTGCTTTGAAGCTCACGAAGAAATTCTTCAAAGCGCGTTTCAAAGAGGGTAATCATTTCCTCAAGTCGTTGAACCGCTTGGGTCAATGTAGGAACTAGTTCTTTTTGAAGTTCCCGTAGTTCCTTTGAATTGGATTCGGGCTTTTTCTTTGTCACTTTGTCCATGGTTTTTTCAAAGGTTTCAAATCGATCGACAAGAACTCCTAGTCGTTCAACCGAAGACTCTGAAGCAATGGTATCATCGGCTACAAGCTTCTGAAGTGTTTTGACCTCCCGAAGAAGGGCCCGAATATTTGCTTCCATCTTTAGATTCATCCGCCCGATGTCTGAGTCAAGTAGGTTCAGACCTTTCACTATTCGCTTCAGGGATTCAACAGTAGGCACCAATCCTTTAGGCGTTTTGATGGCTTCAATCTCGATAGCGTATTTTGGTGGATCAGAGGACACGGTAAGATTAACCCCCGAAGCTCTCGTTCAAGTGTACTCACCTCAGACTTTTAAGCTTTGATTTGACTGACAAAATAGCGAAAAACTAGTGGATTTTGCGGAAAACCAACCTACTCTCTTGAATGGCTCGCATTTCCATAGTTTTTTAAGAACGCATCTAGAAGAAATGCCCGAGCGGAACCGACAAAGGGGCAATACCATGACACAATCAGCAGGACGGTTTGTAATTTCATCGGTGAAAGAAATTGGCCGATGGGATTGGACCAAATCAACTGCAATGTGTTGTGTCTGTCGCCTCCAGATCCGTGATGGTGAGCAAATGGTTCATTGCCCGCATTGCGGCAATCCCGCCCATTATCGGCACTTGGCAGAATGGGTGAAGATGAAAGGCACTTGTCCTATCTGTCGGAACCGTATTACCCTACGAAGGTTGAAACCGGTTAGAAAATAGTTGGTGGTTAAAATACGAATAGAAGTTGTACCGGCGATTGGGGGTAGTGACCCCATCGCTCTTGAAGTGGAACCTAATACAACTATTGGGGAGATTCGGAATCGTGTGGCCCAAATGCGCCGGATACCGCCCAACATTGTTATCCTTGCGTATCGTGGTGCCCAGCTAACCGATGAACAGACTGTCAAGAGTGTTGGAATCACGCCTCACGACAAATTGTACCTCATCACGAGGACCGAGGGCGGCTAGGAGCAGCTAAACCAAACGGTTTCGATCTCAGTCGTCCCTCTATTTTTCTCTTTTCTAGAAAACCCTAGAAGACCTCATTCCTAATGCGTTTACCATAAGCAAATCCGTTTTGTAAGACTACCAACCGAAAAGGTCTTTATTACTGACGCAATTGGTATCTGTACTGGGGACCGACTTTTTTTAGGAAGAGGCGCTGTCCACATGCTATCAGAAGAGGACTATTGGGCAAGGTTAGCTCTTGAAGCCAAGAACATGGAAACCGAGGAACCGTCGTTCCAACCCGTTCAGGGCGACCTTAGACGATGGCAGGGATTTTTATTGGGTACTGGAATTTATGATGGAGGCGTCTTCGTCTTACAAATCAATGTTCCTCGTTCTTTTCCCTACGAACCACCACAGGTTCGATTTATCACAAAAATCTGGCATCCAAATATCTACAGGGGTCGAGTATGTGTTGGCATCTTAGGTAAGGATTGGTTACCAAGCATGTCACTAACTGGTGTTGTTGAAACACTAAGAAACCTTATGAATTTTCCTAACCCTGATGATCCATTAAATCAACGGGCGTCACGTGAAGCCAAAAGAGATCCTGTGAAGTTCGAACGAACGGCGAAAGACTGGGTACAACGCTTTGCGGGATGGGATCAGATACAACGTAGGTGAAATTAATCATGGACGATCCAGTTGTCGAAGAGAAAAAGAGGGTCCCGGTATATCATGGAACTGAAAGGTATGCTCGCCAATTACTCCTCGATGACTGGAATCAAGAAAAACTCTCAAAGTCAACTGTCGTTGTAACAGGTATTGGTGCCTTAGGCACCATTGTCGCTGTTGATTTGGTCCTCACAGGAATCGGTAAGGTTGTAGTAATAGATTTTGATACTATTGAACTATCCAACCTTAGTCGCCAATATCTGTTTAATGACGAAGACGTTGGGAAATCAAAAGCCGTTGTTGCGGGACAACGTCTTCGTGAGATGAATCCCGATGTGCAAGTTCTAGCATTAAATTGTGCTATCCAAGATGTTCGACATTCTATTTACGAAGAAGCTGATCTTATTATTGATGGCCTTGATACATTTGAGGCACGACGCTGGTTGAATTCATTATGCGTCCAAAAAAATAAGGTTCTCATTCATGGAGGAATGTATGGTTGGTGGGGTAACGTGCAACGCGTAGTGCCCTTCGAAACGGCCTGTTTGGAATGCCAACCTCTTGTTCCTGCCGAACGTTTACAAAAAGCATGTACGCTACCCGGAGAACGCCGAAAACTGGAGGAGCCACCTCCCAAGTTTCCTGCACTCTTAAGTGTGGCAACCATAATTGCGGGAATTCAGTTCCAAGAATCATTGAAGCGCCTTTTAGGAGTTGGTACTCCCTTAGACAATTACTTGTTTTATGATAGCCTTCATCAACAGTTCACAATCCTTAAGCTTGCCCGAAACCCAAATTGCTTCCTATGTAGTGATCGATTTCGGCTAAAGGGCGAAATTTATGCTGTTGGTCGCAAAGAAACTGTTGCGGAACTGAAAAACCGCTTGATTATGACATTTGGTTTACAAGACCCCAAGATTATCCGCCGCGGAAAAGTTCTCGCTGAAGATCAGATTCTTGGGAAACTGCGTTTTAAAAACAAAGAACCCTTATTTATTATTGATTCAGCCTTAGCACAACCTCTAAAGCTGTTAGCGGTTTTCAAATAATTGGAATAACGGTTAGCCGAACTAAAATTGCGATGATAACCACGAATAATGTTACACTCATTGTGATGAGAAGAGCGGTTTCGGAAGGCATTCGATAACGTTCTCGAATTCCAATGGAAAGAAGTAATGCACCCCATAGCATTGCAACACCTGCTAACCCATATACTGCAAGCCAAATGGGAGCAATATACAAAACGGTCAGATTCGCCATAGTTGTAGGGGGAAGAAATGCTGAGAGTAACCCTGCGGAAAGAAGATTAGCAAGAAGAAAGGGAAAGAGGGCATATTGTCCAATTAGAAATGTTTCAGACAAATGCCCCTCGCGTCCTGAATAGTTGATAATCATATGGATAATTCCAAAATAAAATAGGTTTAGGAGCATGTATAAGAGCGATAGAATTGCAAATACCCCAAAGAAGCCATACAATAAGAGATTCGCCGCGTCACTAACATGAATGACCATGGCAATATACCAAAGTGAAATAACAGCTAGATTGCCAAGAAAGATTAGTGCTGGTCCTCGACTATCAGTTTCATGGGCAATATCCCAAAATGTGACAGCAGGAAATCTCAGGACGCCCCAAAGGCGTTGACGAAGGGTCAATCGACTTTCCCATTGGCGTTCTGGACGTTTCATAAAGGGGAGAATCCGTTCAAATTGCTCAGTTCTGAATCTGTAACCACATTGAGGGCACACGGCATCTTGAGGACCGACGAGGATCAGACATTCAGGGCACCGCAATTTTGACATGCTTTAGTCACACTCGATATCAGAATCTTGTAACAGAAACTTATTTGCTTTCGGTTTTCAAGCCCCGACGAAAGCTTTAAGTTAGGAGCCCTCAATTTTCTTTTTGAAGTGATCCCCGTGTGGTATGACTTTCTCCCAAAGCAGTGATTATTTTCAAAGAACTAGCTACCCCAAATTATGGAAGGGATCGCAACGAAAAATAACCCTTTTCAAGATAATATCTCCTATCAGAGTGGAGGTCCGTCTCCATGATTGATCCTAAAGAAATTGAACCAAAGTGGCAAATGCGATGGCGTGAAGCTCAAGCGTTTGATGCTGATCCTAACCCGCAACGTCCAAAATTCTATCTAACTGTTCCCTATCCATATGCGAATGCACCAATGCATGTAGGACATGGTCGAACCTACACCATAGGCGATGTAATTGCAAGATACAAACGAATGAGCGGGTTCAATGTTTTATGGCCAATGGCCGCTCACGTAACTGGGACACCGGTTGCGGGCGTAGCAAAACGAATCCGTGACAAAGACACAGAAATTCTGAAAGAATATCGTTCGAGCATCGGATATTACCGAGCAAAGAAAGATATTAACTCAGTTTTAACAACCTTTACTGACCCGAAAGCGATTGCTCAGTTTTTTGTCAGTGTTTTTGAAGGCGACTTCCGTAAATTAGGTTATTCAATTGATTGGAGACGAAAATTCACAACCAATGACCCTGAATATCATACCTTTGTAACTTGGCAATTCATCAATCTGCAACAACGAGGGTATATTACTAAGGGTAGATATCCGGTTCTTTATTGCGTGTCGTGTGGAAACGCCGTAGGTGAAGATGACCTACTGCTAGGCGAACACGCTAAGGTTGCAGAATTTATTGCAATCAAATTTCCATTCGAAGACGGTTTCTTAATTGCAGCTACACTTCGTCCTGAAACAGTATTTGGTGTAACTAACCTCTGGATAAATCCCGAAACAACATATTCGAAAATACAAGTAGGAGAAGAAATTTGGTATGTGGCAAAACCTGCCGTCCGAAAATTAGTGAACCAAGGACATCGATCAAAACGGTTAGAAGAATTTTTTGGCACTGATTTTATTGGAAAAATGTGTAAATCACCAGTTGAAGATCGAGATCTTCTAATCTTACCGGCTGAATTTGTCGATGAAGAAAATGCAACAGGTATAGTCTACAGCGTTCCTTCTCATGCGCCATTCGATTGGACTGCACTGCATGATATCCAGAAGACAAAAACAGCTATTCAGGGTTTCAAACTTGACTTTGACTCCGTTCAAGCTATCGAACCTATTTCGATCATCACAATTGAAGGATATGGTGAACACCCCGCGATTGAAATCGTCGAGAAAATGAAAATAAAAAATCAAAAATCCACAGCCAAACTTGATGAAGCAACAGAGATCCTATACAAAGCAGAATTCTACCAAGGTATTATGAAAGAAAATACCGGACCCTTTGCTGGACGCAAAGTTAGTGAAATAAAAGACGAGGTGGTTGCCTATCTTGAAGAACAAAATCGAGCTCTCCGGTTTTATCAACCCGATCTGAAACCTGTCGTTTGCCGTTGTGGAAATGACGTTGTAGTTGCGGTTCTACCAGATCAATGGTTCATCAATTATGGGAATGTACAATGGAAGGCTCAAGCCACAAAAGCATTAGACAGAATGTTCATTTACCCCGAGATGTACCGTCGGTTATTTGAATCCACTTTTAGCTGGTTGAAAGAACGTCCAGCAGCTCGAAAACGTGGTTTAGGCACACGATTACCTTTCGACCGAAAATGGGTTATTGAATCTCTTTCTGACTCAACAATTTACATGATCTTCTATCTAATTATTCATCATATCCGAGCGAACCAGATTACTGAACAACAACTAGATACATCATTTTTTGATTACGTTTTCTTGGGAAAAGGAGAGAAAGGGAAAATTTCAGAAAGGACAGGAATTTCAGAAGAAGTTCTATCCATCATGCGAGAAGAAGTTGAATATTGGTATCCAAATGATCAACGACATACCAGTGTCGGACACATTCCAAACCACCTTTCCTTTTTCATCTTTCATCATACTGCACTATTTCCTCAAAATTATTGGCCAAAATCGATAACTCTCAACGAATATCTAATTCGCGAAGGAGAAAAGATGAGTAAAAGCAAGGGGAACTTTATTCCTTTGGCTGATGTCCCTAGGCGTTATGGTGCGGATCTATTCCGCCTCTATATCAGTCAAATTGGAGACTTGCAATCGCTCGTCGATTGGCAAGACAAAGACGTTTCAAATGTACAACGCCGATTCAAACGCTTGACTCGAATTCTAGAAGAGACTTCAAAAATCCCTGAAACGCCGTTAAACGAATCTAAGCTTAGTTTAATGAGCCGATGGATTCTTTCAAAAATAAACACAACTATCCGAGATGCAACTGAAGCATTAGAACGCCTGCGGTTTCGAAATTATTCCCTTCTGACATTCTTTCATCTCCTAAGCGATGTAGAATTTTATCTGCGTCGAATGAAAAAAGCAAGCCCAGAACGTGACGCGGTGATGCGCTATATTGTCACTCGTTGGGTAAAAATTCTAGCTCCACTCATACCACATTTATGCGAAGAAATCTGGGAGCGACTTGGAAGCATTTCTTTTGTCTCCCTCGAAACCTGGCCTACAATAGATGAACGATTCATCGATGAAAAGATTGAGAAAGCAATGGATGTTGTCTTACACACAATTACAGATATCAAAGAAATCAAAAAATTACTCAAGGGCAAATCTGTGAGCACAGTCCATATTTTCATTAGTCCCTCCTGGAAGTATGATGCCATGAAAAAGGTCACAAAGGCTAACGCGGCTCCAACTATGCAAGAGTTGATGCCCATTCTGATGAAAGATCCAAAAATGAAGAAACGGGGGAACGAAGTTAATGACCTTGTCCAAGCTATTGTGAAGGCAGGGGGGTTTTGGACCTTCGTCGATAAGACAACTGAGAAAAAAGCCATTACCGAGAATAGTGACTTCATTCAATCAGAAACGGGTTTTGAAGTGAATATTCAAGATGGCGACAAACCCATAAAAGACCCCAAAAACCGGGCACCCAAGGCCTTACCAGGGCGACCAGCTCTCTTTTTAGAATAACTTACTATGCAACACGCCGTCCAAATGGTTGTGAATGCTCTGCACTTTCACCTACTGGAAATTCATGTTGACAGCGCGGGCACTTCGCATAACCACAATTACCTATCGTTGCCGATGGGCAATTCCCACAGGCCATGATTCGCCCATAACTAGTATCGAACTGGAAGCCACATTGAGGGCATGCAACAATAACCAATTTTAACCACATCAAGGTTCCTTCTATTGCCGTGTAAAAAGACTTTCGAACGACTAATCTTGCGCACGAGTATAACGAATAAGAAGTATTAATTCAATCACGGCGAGGGTACCAAAGACTGCAGCAACTATTATGACCGGCATACTAATCGTGAGAAAATCGACAGCAGGAGGAATTCCTCCACTAACACCTGTCACAATAACACCAGTATTGTAAGCCATGATTCCAACATAGTCTTCGAGTTCAGAAAAAACAATACGAACCCATACCAATGGAACACCAGAATCTGCTGAGAGCTGTTGGGCGAATTCTCCCGCAGCTTGTAGTTGAGCGACGTCCGAAGCCAATATGAGGTTTATTGATCCATTTTGTAGCGCTTGTTCAACTGCAATTAATTCGGGTCCTGAAATGAAGACGTTTTCATCCTCCATGAGTAATCCTTGTACTTGAAGACTCAAGGCTTCAGCAATATAGGCTTCAGCGGGGAATGTAATAATTACTTTCACATTGAATAGCTGATGAAGTAACTGCAGTTGCATAATAAAGGTCTCGAGCTCAGAAACTTTGGAGACAAACTCTGTAAAGCGATTCTGCCAATATTGTGAAAAGGTCGAATTAAGGGAGCTACAGAGATCCCGCGTGGCATTGGCAATAGCAATCGCGTTTTGGGGTAAGAGCCAATATCCATGAAGATTTTCGTCGTGCGCAGGTTGTTGATTCCAATCCATTGAATGTGCAGCAGAACTGGGATGCCCATTCAGAAGAAGTAACCTCGCTCCAAAGGCTAGATAATCATCTAATGTGATATACGGTTTCCCGACTTGAAGAGCAAGTTCCTCTTCCCAGTCGAAATGCCCAGTTAAGACCAACATGTCAGCGGCGCTAGCCATATCGATGATCTGTTGCGTGAGTGCAAGGGCGTGAGGTTCAATCCCTTCAGGAAGAAGGATCGAAACCTCCACTTGTACTCCACCTACTTCGCGGACGATACCCGCCAATGGTTGTAGAGAAACAGCAATCTGCAGAGCGGGAGTTGTTTGGGCAGAAGTACTTTGGAATATTCCGAATGCACCCAGACTAATAATCATAATTCCGAGAATGGCTAGGATTTGGTTTCGTTGCATTGTAACCACATTCAATTCGTGTCATGGAAGGATTATTAACTTCATAGGCAATTCTTAATAATGCCGAATATTAATAATCTTTCTGGTATTTTTATTAACAAACCCAATTCGTGGTGACACAATGCCAATTATCAGCATCTCATTAAATGATCAGGACCTGCAAAAACTCGACCGCCTTCAGTCATCAGTGGGCTATTCCAATCGTTCAGAACTTCTTCGGCAAGCCATTCGAACACTGGAAAACGAGCTCCAAAACCTCAAGACCCTAACCGGCAAAGTTTCTGCTGTGCTGACTATTGTCTATGGAAAGAAAGGCAAAGGGATTGAAAGCAACTTCTTGCTACACCGTCAGGCTACTCTTATCGACGCCTTACTTCATTCCCATACTGTAAATGGCGAATGCATCGAGGTAATCGTGGTAAATGGCCCAGCTAAAGAAATACGAGATTTAGTGAAAATGTTGAAGGGAAATCGAAAAATTGTGATGGTGAAAGTAGCAATTATTGGAGAGTAGACAACCTATGACAACAACTCGCTTAATCGAAGCAGAAAATCTTACAGTAAAATACCCAAACGGTGATGTAGCTTTGGTTGATGTAACCTTTTCCATTGATTCTTCAACATTCATGGCAATAATCGGACCAAATGGATCAGGAAAAACGACACTTCTCAAAACAATGTTAGGCCTTCTCACACCTACTGAAGGAGTTATTCGTGTTTTAGGATTTAATGCGAAGCGGGAATACAAAGCAATTCGTCGGATGGTTCGATATGTTCCTCAAAGGGACCAAATAGAAGCGACGGTACCCATGAAGGTAAAGGACATCGTACTAATGGGACGATTATTAAAAAAGCCGCCGCTACGTGTGGCTTCCAGGAAAGATGTAGAATTGGCAAAAGACGCCTTGCGTCGAGTAAATTTGGAGCATCTTTGGAAACAGCCGTTTCCGGAATTATCAGGTGGGCAACGTCAACGTGTGCTAGTCGCCCGGGCTTTAGCCTCTGAAGGACAGATTATGATGCTCGATGAGCCCCTGTCAGGCGCCGATCATGATAGCCAAGTTCAAATCGTTGAAGCCTTGCAGGAATACTATGCTGAAAATCAAGTTAACATTATTATGGTGACCCATGACTTAAACCCCATTCACACGTTGGTTAAAGACGTCTTAATGCTGAATCGTACAGTTATTGGAATTGGGCATCCCTGTGCGGTGATGGACCTTGATCTCTTAAAGCAGGTCTATGGACCCTCAGCAAAAATCGTCGAGTTAGCAGGGCACAAATATTGTATTACACACGACTCGGGATTCGACCGCCATGATCACTGATGTAATCAACCTCATCTTAACATCACCGATTTTGCAGCGTGCAATACTCGCTTCGGTACTTGTTGCAATTATTGCAGCAACTACCGGAACCTTCATGGTTTTTCGAGGACTATCGTTTCTTTCTGCAGGTGTAGCACATGCCGCATTGGGTGGTGTTGCTCTGGCATTATTCCTTCAAGCTACAGGAATCGCACCATGGTTTGATCCAATATTAGGAGCAGTAATCTTTGCAGTCTTCGTGGCGGTTATGACTGCTTATGCAGGTGAACGAGGAATCGCTCAAAAGATGGAAGTTGCTGTGGGTGTATCTTTTGCTCTTTCGATGAGTATTGCTGTATTTTTGATGTATTATTTACCTCCAACGATGACCCCCATTATTTGGGGGTATTTAGTTGGTGATATTCTTCTCCTTGACAACCTAGACGTTGTTCTTTTACTTGGCGTCGCATTATCCCTAATGATTCTTTTCATTCTCTTTAAGAAGGAATTCGTATATGTTAGCATAGATATGGAAGGATCCACAGCTCATGGTATGAATGCCCGCGGTTATAACTACCTCATGCTCATTTTTGCAGCCGTTGCAATAGCTTTGACAATTAAAGCCGTTGGAGCAATCCTCGTTTATGCAATTCTCATTGCTCCCGCAGCAGCCTCAAATGAGTGGATGAAAACCGTCAATAACGTTATCATCGGCACAGTAGCCATCGCTCTCACCGCAATGCTTCTGGGGCTTGCTGGTTCATTTGTTATCTATGCCTCACCAAGTGCCATTGCAGGAATAATCGCAGCACTCGCTTACATTATCGCAATCCAAGTAAAACGCTTTAAACGTGAAAAATAAATCGCGGATCCAAGCTGTCGAAACACTGTTTCACGTATAAATTCGGTTTTACCACGTTTTATTAGCCAGACTGTTGGTTCATTCTTTGGAGAGATGAGTCCATGTCATCGAATTCCGATTACGCACAAGGGTTAATTCTCATTAACGGTCGCGCCTACCAAGCCAAAGAAGTACTACAGGCGCTTGAACGCCAAGCCATGACATCTCTACGAGCTGTGGGCGACGAATTATGGATTGGTAAGGAGCGAGTACACGCACTTGCAAAACCGTCTCCCGAACAGGTGATGAAGCTAACCTGTTATGGTAGCCTTGCCTTTTGTTGTGATTTAAACCGTGAGTGTAATCTCCGAGATCAAGCAATTGATTTACTGGGCATTTCGAAAGAAGAATACCGAGCAATACAGAGAGAATGCCACAAACAATTTTTACGACAAGGTGAACGTTGGTGGCCAAAGGAGCAGTATGGTTCTTTTAGTTCAGAATATTCTCGCGCGCAATCGATATCCGAAGAGCAAAAACAGCACGAACCATTTGAATCTTGGCGAGAAGGTTCCTCCTCGGGAAGATATGGCACAAACCGCGATTCATCACCATCATCTAGCGCCAGTTCTGGAAACTCTGTGGATTTGGGTGGACTTTTTTCGACCCCGGAAGAATATAGTTCCCGTTCATTAACCGATCCAGATCCCTACGCAGGATTATCCTTTCGTCGAATCAGCGAGTCTGAGAGCCTCTCGTCTGAGGGATGGTATTCTTCTGGAGATAGTGGCACCTCCCCGCATTCGACCACGCCAGGATTTTGTATATATTGCGGACAGGATTTAAGAGAAGACAGTGAATTCTGCAACCGTTGTGGACGCAGCCAAAAGTAGCCTTTTATCACCAAACGAAATTGTTGAACAATAGCTTTTACCAATGATAAGCGCTAGCCCTTCTTCGCTAGTTTTCGTAATGTTTCGATTTGCTTGGTGAGTTTTTGAAGATCTTGTTTCCATCGTCGAATCTTTTCTACATCGGCTTCCGTCTTATCAGAACTAGCAGCTTCAAAATCAGCTATCCGTCGTTCAAGTTCGAGGGCACGGCTACTTAAGCCTGCAATACGGCCATGAACTTCTGGTGTTGGTGAAACGATTTCTAGCAAAGTTTTCACAGTAACTCGGATTTCTTCGAGAACAGAAGCTAGTTGGGTCATCGTCTGGCGTATGGAAAGTAAGCTCTCACTAACTAGTGTGCTGGATTCTTCGGTGGGTCCTTTTCGTCGGATAAGGAAAAGACGTACCTTAGAGAGGATGTCAAAGTACAATTGGACTAATTGTTCTTCATCTCGGAACCATGCTGTGAGAGGATTCCATTTCGACACCATTTCATAGAGCAGTTCTAGTTCTTGGCCAAGCTGTTGAGATTCAGAACTCTCTTCGGCTTGGATGACAGCTTTTAGTTGAGGAATAAGGGATATAATTTCGGCCTTGGCTTTAACTTCTTGAGCTGTGGCAATATCAGAACCCATTAGTTGTCGATATAGTTCTTCGAGCCGTTGAACACTTTTGATTTCGCTCACGCTAGTTTCAAATCCTCAACCTAGTGTTATTCTTGTCGATGATTGATACAGTTCAATATCCGAGCCCTAATCGAATCTCGCGAAGAGATTGGTAGCCAGTTGGATATCCGAGCATTGAGTAAATGTCTGAGATTCCCGCGGTGTCTGCTAAGGATTTAGCCCGGTGATATTCAGCTTCATCTTCAATAATCCAATGGGTCATTGAAAACTCAACGCCTGTTTTTGTGAGTGAGCTGATGAATGAGAGGTTATCAATATAGTCGGCGAAGTCTTTAGAACCTGGGTCGGGTAAGATTGGAGTCCAAGGGAAGGCTTCGATGGATACGTTCTTGCTCATATTTGCAATAGTTTCAAGATCCAATCCTAGATTCGTTCGCGTTCCGACTACATATCCACTTTCTGGATCGATGGGATAAGTAGGAATGACTTTCAAATCAGGTTTGACTTCTTTAGCAGCTGTAACTAGTTGTTGGATAACACTGGACATTTTTGCTACGCGCCATTCAATCCATTGGTTATACAGAGCAGGATTTGAAGCGGAATCAGCGATTTGAAATGTATGACGAAGTTCAGCATATTCAGTGAATTCATTTCGGCAATCGTTACAGTAGCAGTAACTAGTGTGTGGATAACCAAGATGTGCAAAAAAGAGGGTTTGAATAGGGTTTTCTGCGACTTCCTTGATTACCGTAATCATATGTTGAAGGAAAGCGGGTTTATTTGGACAGACAAAGCCATCTAATGTTTTGCCCTCGGCCGTGAAGGTTTTGAATTCATGGTCGGTAGCAAAGAATGCATCGGCAAACATATTCAGATAGGCGCCTGCGCGGATTCCCACGGCTTCTGTTGTATCGATGAATTCATCAAAGAAGGTGGGATTTTCATCATCGGCTGGTGCCACTTTGCTGGAATAAAATACCCGTCCTGACAAACCCTTAGCAATAGCTACAGCGTATTCAAGATATCCACCGTAACTTGCAAAGAAATCGTCAAGGCTGGTTTTTAGCCCATGAGGATCCACAATGAGTGAAACCCCTCGAGTTAGAAGGTCCCGTATCTCCACAGTTTCCACCTACAAGAATAACTATAACAACTGTGGCAAAAAGCCTGAATAAACTTGTCGCCAATTAACCGAAAAAGGTATCTAGTCTACGCATTCCTATAGTGTCTAGCCATTCAATTCCTAGAGCATCAAGAACTTGTTCAAAGGTGCTTTTCACCAAATCTTTGTATTTAGCCACATCGATATCTTGAACAGTGGCCTGCTCAACCGGCTTTACACCACGCGTAGTCTTAACAAAGGCAATAATGTCACCAGCACCAACTTCTCTTCCAGCCGCTTGAAGCTGCTTCGCAGCTTTTACATGCTGAGGTGTGGTTTTTGTGTAGGCACTAAGATTCTTCGTCAATTGGACACGAATCGCCAAATCTTCTACGTCAAAGTCCCGACGTTCCAACATTGTTAGCTTTTCACGCGCCAATCGAAGTATACGTTCTTTTGCCGAAGTAAATCCATCAGGGTCACGCACTTGACGTAAAATATCTATCATTTCCATAAACGCGATTTGCAGAAATGCCGGGGTATTCCGTTTCTTTCCGGTTAGGCCTTTGATATCAACCAAACCGTCTTTTGATACACCTAGATAATTCTTCTTTCGGCTTGACAAGGCAACATATCTGTATTCCTTTTCAACATCCAATTCAACCCGTAATTCCTTCTCGCTGTAATCGATAAGCTGCTTCAATTGATCCTTCGTTGGGCGATCTAAAAACAAACTATCCGTATCGCCATAAAGAACCTTGACGCCAATTTCTTCAGCTTTTTCGATTGTCTGAGTAATCGCATAGCGACCGAGAGCGGTTATAGATTCTGCTGCAGGCGCGCAATATAATGGAAAGTGGCTGGCGCCTAGCACCCCATAGGCGGCGTTGGAAAAAACTTTCAATGCTTGTTCAACAACACTAAACCAACTTCGTTGATCAAGAGGTAACGTCGTATTCTTAGCCTGCGGTTTAAAGTGTTCAACACGGACATCACGAATGAGACCGATGATGAGACTCGTAATGCCTTGACGTCGGGTACAGATCCAATGTGGTGTTTCAGGGACAAGATTTTCTTTACATTCAGGGTGGTCGCACCGTACAGTTTCATAACTTAGGTTATAAGATTTCATAATACTAGGATAGAGACTAGAAAAGTCGACAACGGTAACGTTGAAGTGAACGCCTTCTTTGGGTTCAACAACAATCGCACCCATGTATTTTTTACCTTTAATAATCGCTTCTGTCACTGCTTCACCTTTGAATGCCGCGATTTCATCTTGGCGGGGGATTAGGTAGTTATTTTGTCGGTGGGCATAGTAGAGAAGGCTACGAATCCAGTTGGATACGGCCGTTCGTGTAAGATCATGCATGCCTTGATGTGAGACACGCATTAAAAGCAAGATCAAGCCCATGACAAGGTCGTTGTCAAATTGGGTAAGCCGCATATTCAGCTTTGCGTCTTGCAAGTTGTATTGAGCCAGCAAATTAACAGGAATTTTGTCAATCTGGTCAGGGAGTTTGAATTTACCCTCACCTAGAAGCGCTTGACTGACAGTCTCGAGACGGACTTCGCTGTATCGGTTCCTGAATGCATAAATTTGAATAGATCGATTATGGAAGAAGCGGTATAAATCAATATGAACCCCATATTCAAGTTCGGCTTCAGGATTTCCTCGAAAACCACCTCGTAACCGAACGGGATTATCAGTGGGTGGAATACCGAGTTTTTTCGCCCGATTAATTAAGTATTGAAGATCAAAGTTATCACCGTTGAATGTCAAGAGGATTGGCGTTCGCCAGAGAATACGAAAGACGGATTCAACTAAGTCGCGTTCGTCATCAAAGACCTCAACCGAAACCTCATCAGGGAGATTATCGTGGGCTATTTCCTGGGAGTCACGACGTAAAAGGAAAATTCGCCCTATTCCAGCATCATCCACTATCGCGATTGAAATAATTGGTTGTGGCGCTTGTTGGGGGTCTGGAATGCGATCAATGAATTCCGACTCCACTTCGATATCTATTGCTAACCGGGGTAATGATGTTGCGGGGGTTAGGAAAAGTGGGAGATAATCTTCAATGAGCTTTGAAAGCTCCAGGTCCCCTTTGAATAATCCTCGAATTTTGGTCGCATCTTCAGCTGAGTATTTCTGTGGAACAGGCTGCAATTGGTTTTCTTGAATCTTATAGAAAAGCCCTGGTGTTAGGGCTCTATCCATGGTATAGCATTGAGTATAGCGAATGTCGGCTTCCCAAGCATGATCACGCCCTAGTTTTTCCCGAATTGAATCAGGGCGCCCTCCAATCGCTAAAGGATCCCTTGCAACAATGACAGTGTATTTTTCTTCCTGGTCACGAAGTAAGTTGTATTTGGGGCTCTCTTCAAATTTAAGAAAGCCTGAATGACCAATCACGTCATTTTTTTGTGAGAGAGTTTCACGGGATAGATCCGTTAAACAATATGGATGGTGTTCTGTGTTATCAAGCCACTCGTAGATTTGCCCTTTATCAACATTATAGAGCTTGAGTTTAGCAACACCTGGATCGCCTTTATAATCAATGTTTATTAACACGCCAGGTGGTCCAGACTTGGGCGTGTTGGGATAATCGGATGGCCGAATGGGTTGATCTTTGCTCTGTGCCAAGATTTGAGTTAATAGCGAGGTTTTCTTGCGCTTCTTTGGTAAAGATTCATGTTTCGATTTGGACTTCGATTCTGATTGGTCCATCCATGATGAGAGATTCGAAGGCACGCAATATCGCTTCCGAATCGAATAAGAACCATCCCACTTTTTAGCCTTTAGCCCATTGATACATCTAGCATTATAATGGAGATTTTGTGATGCCATCCTGTTCTTTTCCCTTAAAAGAAATGATAGTTGCCCGATTTAATACTGGAGAAGATCTCTTCCAAGGTATTAAGAAGGTTGTTTTGCGCCATGAGGTTAAAGCGGGTATGTTCACGGTTATTGGAGCCGTAGATCGAGCGCAGTATGGATTTTATCATCCGAAGAAAAAAACGTATACGAATCTCAGCTGGGAGCCAGACTCGGATTCATCTCCTGCACTTGAGATAGTCAATTGCACGGGAAACATAGCAATATTGGATGATACTACGGTTATTCATGCCCACATCACCTTCACAGGAGAGAAGGGAGAAATCCTAGGTGGTCATTTGCTTGAAGGATGTCGCATTAACCCTACAGCGGAACTAATGCTTTTGAACGCAGACGGGGTATTGAACCGTAAACGCAATGATAACTTCAACTTGGCATTTCTTTCGATTAAATAATGGTTCTGATGGTCTGAGAGGGGTTCACGAAAGACATTAAATCATCAAAGAGTATCTAATCTGAGCGAGGTGTGATGGAACCTTGGCTTCGCCACAGATTCCAGCAGGGCTAAGTATCTCCATTAAGGAACATGAACATACCCGGTTAACAGCTGATAATATAATTACACGGTTTGATCCCCGTGGGCAAGTTATTGTGAAAAATAACTCTCGTAAGTATGCTATTTGGGATGCAGAACTAGAACTAAACCGGCAAAACCGAACCACGCTAGGAACCGATACTCTCGATATTGGTCGATTGGATCCAATGACAGAGTGGGAGAAAGAATTCATTATAAAGGAAATCGAGTCTCCAATGCTTTTGCTTTCCGAGGCATTGGACACGTTTCATGAACGTGTTGGAGTTAATAATGCTCTTGTTTTCGAATATAAGATGCCGGTAGAAATCAGCCTTAACCTTCGAAATCACTCGGGTGCAACAATCCATGATATCGTTGTTACGAAAGAAATACCGCCAATATACAATGATGTGGATATTCAGACATCTCAGTTAGGCAAGGTGAACTATGATTCAAAGGCAGGTCAGATTGTGTGGACAATTAAGGAGCTGCCTTCCGAACAAATAGCGATCCAACGTATCCGAGCTACAATTACCGCTGAAGACACAGAACCTAAACCAGGTGGAAAAGTTCAGGCTACTTATCGCTTATCTGATGTAGTGCGTAGTACTCTTGTCCCCACGCTCCATGCATCAACAGAAACAGAAGTGAGTATCGAAAAAGAAGAGAACCCCATGCGAGCGGGTTCTTGGCGATGTAAAGCTTCGCTTCAAAATGCGAGTGAATTTCCCCTTCGCCTTGAACGAGTTCAAGTGGTACTAACTGCACCTGAGAACGAGTTACTATATGAGGGAACACCTAATCTTCGACTTGAGCCAGGAGAAGTATGGGGTCATGAACTAGAAGTGAGTGCGGATCAGCCTGAATTTGATGTTATAGCACTTTCCACAGTTGAAGCACCCATTACTCAAGAGATTGTGGGAACCATTGAGAAAGTAGAGACTGTTTTTCCGGTGCTTCGTATTGAAGGAAGCAAGCGTGTCGAACCCCTTGAATTACTTGCATGGGAACCCGCTCCAGTAGCTGTGACATTACAGGCAAAGAACACGGGGTCTACTGATTGTGATGATATCACCTTTATTGAACCGCTTCCTCCTGGTTTTGAGCCACCTGAAACAACGCAAATTCGTGTACGGGTGGGTGATAAACCGATAACCCGAAATGTCAAAGTCGATATCCGACCAAAGGATCGTGATCTGAAGATTCCTCATAAACTCAGCATTCAGCTTCATGATTTGACTGAAAGTCTTTCTCCAATTAAACCGGGTGATACAGTCACCGCTAATTACATCACCATCGCAAGGGCTCCTAAACCTAACTATGAACATGCGCTTCCGGTAAAAATCGAAGCTAACACATTTCCTCCTGGACCAAAAGCCACAGCAGAGGTTCCAGAATCAATGGCACCAGTAATTAAAATTCGATCTGTAGTACGGAAACTCCGAAAAACACGGATGGTGGCACCTACTTCTGAAGCAGGTGAATTACTAGTTACTGTAACCTTTGTGAATGAAGGAGAAAGCAGTCTTCATGACCCAGAACTTCAAGACCTAATTCCTCCCAATTTTGAATATGTGGGTGTTCCGCCTGGAACACCGGAGCCCTCGCTGCGTGACACTATGAACGGTACAGTGGTTATTTGGGCTTTGCCAACGATGATGAGCCGAGAAAGTTTTGTGGGCAGATACAAATACAAACCCAAAGAGTAAGACCTTCGTCTAGTAGAACCAAGTGTCAATTTTTGGTTCAATCAATTCGCGTTGCGCGTCATCTGTTGATGCGGGGCATAATGAACTCAGAGGGCATCTTCCCTTACATGTGACTTTTAGAAGCTGCTCAACGACGAAGCAGTCGTTCGAACAACCCGTGACACAAATAGGATTAGTGACTAGACAACAATTTCGTCCAAAATGCCAGAAGAAATCGTCAAGTTCCAGTACTGATCGTTTAGCGTGTTCTCCAACCTGCAAATACGCCTCCCCAATTTTTTCACGTAGGATAACATCTGTTTCAAGTGAAAGGGGGCGCTGTTGTCGGAGATGCCCCGCAAGATCTAATGAAACCTTAACAATACCTGTTCGCAAAGCAATGCGCGTAAGGTGGTTATCAACAGGAATTTGCACTTGATGACTATCACTGATAGACCATAGGTTTCGACGGAGCAAGAATTTCACAAATAAGAAACTCTTCTTTTTTGCCGGATCTTCATAAGCTTGAAACCGAGAAAGTAATTGTAACAACCCGAAACTAGCCCTCTTGTGATTAGATGTTATCCGATGATTTGCGGCTTTAAGTAGATTAAGTACAGAACCCTGATATTTCTCTAAAAGCAATTGCCCCGCATTACGTAACAATGCAGCTCTCTCAACGGGATTATTGATGGTGACTTGCACGGGGTATTTAACAGTGTACCATTCTGTCACGGTTTGGTCAGATATGTGAGCCATCGAGGAAGGATGAAAAATCTGTGGATTAGCATTAAATTTCTGGAGGCTAAGATGCCAGAGGAGATCAGCGCCTTGAAAATACTTCCCCTCAAAAGTACCTTCAAAACTTTGGTTAAGAGGACTTGTGCGATGATCAATTCCCGTGACGAAGAAGAAGAAGTGAGCAACATCTTCAGGTTCATGTTTCGGGGAGGGAAATAGATAGGGATCTAAGAAATCCTCGACTTGAGGTTGAAGTTCATCCAAACGCTGTCCGAGTTTTTTACTTTGTTCTTGTGAAAGAATCACTGAGTA